>ENA-OWNT01002620-OWNT01002620.1-seawater-metagenome-genome-assembly--contig:-NODE-2620-length-18475-cov-4.533808_pt1 | contig 18475 bp, 28 predicted proteins | sample MGYA00238136_ERZ651165 | MGnify/ENA primary metagenome ERZ651165 (study PRJEB26861, sample SAMN08777766) | seawater metagenome | isolation source: coastal seawater | place: USA: Florida | collected...
TGCCATCACTGGTGTTACACGGTCTGCAAGCGCACCCGCAAATCAGAAACGCTCGCTCGTAGCGCTGTTTTGATACGGTGTCGTTGGTACGGAAGAACGTAAATTCCTGTCACTGCCAGCAAGCCAGCCCCAAGCATTCCGGTCCAGTCTAGTAGCGATGCGCTTACGAGGGCACCAACCTAGATCCACCACCGTCACATGAAAGCCCATACCAACAATGGAGTTGCAAAGTTGCGACAAGAATGTCAACGTACCCCAAGAGCACCGGCCTCCACCACAGTAGTTGCTGCAATGGCCTACCGTGTACATGAGTGAACACAAGAGTAGCGCGCAATTGTGAGCACTGAACGAAGTCAATGGAACACAAAACAACTGACTCCACCTGCTGAACTGCAGTGACCAAATTTTGAGACTCTTGATCGATGTTGTAACCACGGACTGTTTGGCGCGACTGATCGATCATTCGCTTTAGGATTGTGCGTCGATTCTCATCGAATACCATGGACACTTCGCCAACAATGGGAGGTGCGATATGCTCAGAATTACGGTCGGAGGAACCGGTGTGTTGCGCCACATACTCGAAAATGGCTTTAGATTCTCGATCATTTTTGGAAATCAGCCACTCCATAAGCCCATGAATGTGGTCGTCAATGTCTTGACTCGTGAACTTGAGGACTTTCTTTTCAAATTGATCGCGCAAAGCTGTAGGCAAAGGTTGTGGTACTCAATAACGAAGCTCGGCAAATAGTAACACAACAACAGGTGATGCATTACCATTGCCTCCGAAAGCTAATGTTGGAATGTTCGTGATTGTGAGGTTGTCGGTCAAAAATTCATCTGCGCGTTCCAGCATTTCAAGCAAAATGGTATCGAGCTGATGGATTTGATTGTCAAAATCACGTTCCATGTCTGCTTGAAATGAGTCAATATTTCTATTGACGCTTTCTAACACAGCGACCTTCCGTGCACACATTGATGAAAGATAAGCAATTTGCAACGACACATACTGTATATCAAGACGCAGAACGTACATCACGTTCCATTACTTTGCGAGCACGGGACACGGCGACCAGTCCTCTGGCTGCAACTGCATCTGCGACTCCAACTGGGTTGCGGAGCTTTAATTTGATCCTATCGTCCTGAGACAGTGTCTGAAACAGGTACTGTTCGAGTGCTAAAAACTGATTGCTGTCGCTGATCGAGCTCCGCATCATTTTCGCTTCCAAAGTTTCAGCAGCACTGGTTGGAAACACAATTGGATTGTCGATTCCGAGCAAGTCACGTGCACTTGACTTGACGAAGTCGAGCACTTGGTCCAGATCGGCCGGCTTGCGAAAAATATCGGCTTTGTTCACAACAAACACAATTTTCTTGCTCCATGCTTGGATTTGGCGAATGAATGATGTCTCCGACTCAGTGAACGGGCGGTCAGCCGAAGTTACGAACAAAACAAGATCTGCATGAGGAATGTACTTGTCTGTGATTTGTCTGTGGCCGTCAATAATTACATTGGTCCCAGGAGTGTCCACGAATTGACAATCTTTCAGGAAAGACACAGGACAATGCAACGTGCGTATGCCGTCGCTGTCGACAGTTTCCCGCGGTCCGTCTTCTGAATAGTTGATGCGCCAGATATCTTCTGTTGTCGGAGTTGGGCCTTCCTTGAGGTACGTGTCGCCCAGCAGAGCGTTGATGAAAGTAGATTTTCCAACATTGAATTCACCGACAATGCAGATCAAAAAAAGTTGCTCCAGTTGCTCCAGACTAGATTTGAGTGCCTCGATATCGGTGGCGTCTCCTTTCGATTCAGACAGAACTTGTAAGAGATTCAACAATATTCCACGTTGCGTTGCAACTAGTTGGTGGTGATCGTCCGTGAGCAATGCTCGAGTCTCCAGTGTATGTGTCGCGAAGCTGGCGCACGATGGGACCAAAGTCGGCAAACTGTTATTTGAGCTTCGAACTGAGGCAACTCGACTGACCTTGGCTCCGAATGGAGCCAAACCCACGCGGTGGAAACGTCGCAACGAGGAACTGGTAGAGCGAACGCCAGGCCGAAAATACTTGACCGATTGCCGAACGGTCCTGAAAATGATTTGACTGAGCATTTTTCTTTCACAGTAGTTTTGAAGTATCAAACGTTGGGAAGACCTATGATACAACCATTCTGACCGCCGACTAAAGTTGGAAGTTTTCGGAAGCTTTTTTAGCGTGCAGAAAGATTGAAGCAAAGTTCTGCACGTACATTGCGTGTTCGTCAAGAGAAGTCGACAGGAATCGTCGCGGCGGTGTAGACGGCATGTACTTATCCTCTGTCCGTTGTTTTAAGAGGAGTACTCTAGTACGTCATTATTGACCACCCAATTAACGTGCACACATACACGTACGCCCCCACCCAAACGTTCGTTTCATGCCACCGAACGCGGCCTGCGGATGCGTGTTGGAGGTCCTAACGCGCGTCATGCACGACGCGATCGGGGTGCGAGGTCAGAACTTTTTTTGCATTTGAACGTTCGAACGTTTTTCGAACGAAGAACGATCGACGACAAACGACGAACGACGACACCACATGGCACCGACGAGATCTCGCCATAGCCTGTAACAATTAGTGTGCAGTTGGAGACAGGGAATGGAGAACGCTTTTCAGGCTTTTAGCTTTAGGCTTTTACTAGGGAGCACGTCGTCAGTTATCAGTTCCTCCATTCCTCCAGGCGGTTCCGAGCTATGCCATATCCAACGCGTGGTACACAAGTGCGTCAGTTCTCTCATTTTCGAGTCTTCTTGCACACTCTCTGTGTTTCTTTCACGTGATCGATCGTCAGTCACCCTTGGCGCTTGGCACCTCACCGCACGCTGGACGCTTCACAACTGCTGCAGCAAGAAGGACAAGATTCACAGGCTCACAGAATGCAGGGAGGTTGTTGGTTCACACACAAGCACACCAGCACACCAGCACACCCACACTCTACTTTCAGGGCTTGGCGGCCCTTCGAGAAAGTTCATGTTGTTGGTTGTCGACGACGTCAAGAGCTTCAACACCACGCCACGTGCGCCCGCGCACGTACGTACACCCGCACGAAAACAAACGCAATTTGTGAATTAGCCCTTAAGTGAAGCGGCTCATGTGTGTTCTCGCCCTCCACGCAGTTCTCTCGCGGAACACAGCTGTGCCATCCTCGTCCTGACGTGTTGTTGCCCAAGCACGTCGCTTACCACGTCCGTTCTTGCTACTTGGTCGTTGACGAGCATGCAGGCAGGCTGCGAGTGACACGTGAAAACGTTGAACGGTGGCACATGCACGACTCTGGGAACGATCACTACCGCTGTGTGCCTTCACTCATTGCTGAACAGGACAAACACAATCTCAAGGTGACGCGGCTTCAAATTGCTCTTAAGAATTTTCGCGGAAACCAAGAAGTAGGAACCCGCACAAAGCGCTGTGAAGACGACTGGCGCCGGCGACAATGTGGGGCAAATATGCAGCGTTTTGTGCTGTGTTGCTGTTGGTGGTGTCGACTTGTGTACAGACGCAACCTTACATTTCTTTAGCCAAGCCTCGAAGAACACCAGTACTCTCTGAGGCCACAAAACAACAGTTCCAAAGCTTGTTTGATGAAGGTCGTCGATTGCTCGGCACCAACAAAGCCCGCCAAGCGCTTAAACGTTTTGAAGATGCAGTGGCTTTGGCTCCGACAAACTCTGATGCATACGCAAACATTGGGCTGTGCTTTTTGCGACTGGGTCAAGGTGAAAAGGCTATCGCGGCGTTTGCGGAATCAGAAAAACACAACCCTGCTCAGGCCATTGCGCTACTCAAACAAGGACAACTCCTTGATGATTTGGGTCGGCACGAAGACGCAAAAGCTGCTTTTGAACGCCTAGCTGTGGTTGAACCTGATGAGCCATGGTCGTTCTATTATCTTGGACTTTATGCAAAAACCAACGCCTCCTCAAATGAATTGTCACAGTCTCGTGCGGTACAGCACTTCGGCAGGTGCGGTGATCTGTTTAAGAAAAAGTTGCAATCAAGAGCTGCTGAGCAAATGAGCGCGCAGCAAAGGAGTCACTTCACGGAAATTATGGGCAAATGCCTGATTGAGACCCAGCAATTCGACAAAGCATTCGAGGCGTTTGACCGATCGATAGCTGATGGAAATACGTTCGCCCACATCACAAAAGCCGACGCGTTGGCCCAACTGGACAGGATGATCGAAGCAGCCAGCGCCTACGAAGCAGTACGTTGTTCTTGCACACTGCGGCTTGTTGGCAAGCTTACTTACATCACTAGCATTCTCATGTAGGCGCTTGTATCTCGCGGTCCCAGCCTTTCTTTGCACGTCGCACTTGGTGGAGTTTACTTTTCTATTGCCAAACCTTTTGCTGTTGTTGATGACGACAGCCCAGCTGCCATAAGAATGAAGAAATTGTCACAGGAGGAGAAAGACATGTACTTGCAAAAGGCGATTGAGCAATTTGATGCTGCGCTCCAGATGGATCCAACACATGGCATGTCTTTGTGGAGTAAGGTCAGGGACTTCGTTGATGACAATGCTTCACGTGTGCCGCTTTGAATGCACCAATGTTATTGTAGGGCAAGGCATTGCTTGTTCTCGGGCAACATGATGAAGCAGCCAAAACTTTTCAGAAGGGAGCTGACGTCAAGGCCTGGCCAAACCGATGGCAGCATTTGCCGCCGAACAGTATTGCGGCAGTTCCGCGTTTCGACCCAACAATCAAGTCTCGGTTCGTTGGTGTTTGGGACTGCTGTGGTCATAAAATATTTTGACTGAACTTTTGTTTCGTCGCAGCCCAAATTGGACTGGTGACCCGATCGTAGCTGCTGCAGTCAAAATATTACAAGACAATTTTGAAGTAATGCTGGGTGAGCTGAAGTCTTCGCTTCCGGACTACAATCCTGAACTGAAGCGAGATGCGTCCAAAAGTGTTTGGAGCAACAAGAACAGCGCTGATCTTGTAGATCGCGGTAATTGGATGATGTTGTACGTTGCCACCACAACTAGAATTGGATGATTGTTTGAGTATTTTCCTTATCGCGACTTGTTTGTTCAAATGCAACACGCAGGTATATGAGACGAGGACACAGGCGCGAAAGTGGATGCACCATGATGCCAAAAACTTGTCAGATAGTTGAAGACTTGGAGCAAAATGGACTTTTAGGCGTGTCGCGGCATAGCATTGACGAAACTATCGCAGTACGTCAAGCCCAGAACCTTCGGAGATCCACACTTGTTGTCTCTTACTGGCGATTTTGTTGTGTGCACGAAGGCAATGGGAGAGTCCCACACTGTTTTCTTCAGTGGACTGCGCGGCGACACCCATGTCACCGCACATTGTGGTCCCCACAACCGTCGCATGCGCATCCTGTTTCCCATGATTATCCCAGAAGGGTGAGTGTCGAAAAACAATGCGTTCATGCGCCAGGAATGTTCACGTGCCTCGCTGCCAATTCAGGGGATATTATTCAATGCGTCTCACTGATGAATATCTCGACTACGAACCTGCGCGACCAATTGTGTTCGATGACAGCTACGAACATGAGGTGGGTGCTGCATGTCGTTCATGTGCAACCGAATTGGCGCGTATCTCACTTTAGCTCGCTGAGTAGGTGTGGGCAACAGCTCCTCCGGGGAGTGACGAGCCACGAGTTATTCTAATTCTTGACATTGTTCATCCAAGTTTGAGATGAATGTAAGTTTAGTTCGTAGACACAAAGATCTAGAAGACGAATATAAAGCCGTCGCTCACCATGACGCCCCCGTCCTACAACGCCATAATCGCGTTTAGCCGTCACATTGATGGCAGCAACAGAGACTAATGCAACATACCTCAGCCAACTGCGCCAACAGGTCGTCAATTTGTTGATGGGTGAAGTCCGGCAATCGGTCCTGCAAATCTTTGACCGGCTGCACAAACATACAGAAGCTCAGCAAAATGTACTTCGTGGTCAAAAGTGCCGCAATATCACACATACCACGCGCTCTTCGTCCTCGTTCTCGCGTAAAAGGATGTGAAGCTGTGCATTGAGTTTATCCATAGGCGTCTGCGGTTGTGCAGCTGGTTCCTGTTGCGTCTCCTGAGGGGTGTACGCTCGTTTGGACTGTCCGCCGTCCTCGCTAGCGGCCGGAGGACTTTCACTGTGTCGACGCTTCTCTCCCACAGTTGGAGAGGCGGGTGAACCTCCCTCATCTGGTCGGTCGTCAGAGTATTGATTGCCGTCGTCCGCACGCATCATCGCTTGATCCTCCGCCCCTGCGAAAGCAACGCGCGCGTCACATGGCGTGAATGAAAAAATCGTCGCAGACAACGACGATGGCACAAGAAACAGTGTACCTTCTTGCTGAGTATCATGGTACAATGCAAACATCAGAAGCCTCACGGCCTCTTGACAGTCGCTTCTTTCGACTGTTTCTGACAGACGGAGTCGAGCGTGCGCCTAAACACCGCATCCAAGTGCGTGAGCAGCGTCAACAATTGGCCAAGAAATGTGATGGCACTTGCCGTTGACAGTCGCACGAGGGTTTCCAGCAAACGTGCTGTGACAGGTAGCGTTCTTGCGTCTTGTTTCTGGCGCAAGCTGCAATATGCGTCTTGAATACACCTGTCACGAAAGAAGAACATTATCGGCAGTCGTTGTGAATCAATAGCCTCGTCACAACTCACAGCGCTGCGTCTGAGGAAAGTTGAGGGTGGCAGCTTCGCTTGGCATTCGCAATATATTTCTTCAAAAACTCCTTCGACAATATTTCAGGTCTCTTCTTGCGGCGCCTGGAGTCACTATCATCAGATCGTCCTAACAACAGCATCACTCATGATTACACAGTTTACACGACACGTTCAATTTCGAGTACAACTCAATACCTTGGTTGCGGATTTCATCGACAACACCACCGTGTAACATGGGGTTGAATTTCTCGAACACCTGTGCAATCACACACAAATGTCATATGCGACCAAACAAGAATGCATAGACATCGACATGACACGCAATCGGACCTTGCTCGTCTTCTTCACGCCAGCGCCGTCGTCGACATTCGAGTTGTCTCCCAAAATACTCTTCCGTACACGACTCACCTTTTGGGCACATTCAACGAGTAAACAGCGAGCATTACATCCAAGGTCGCCATTGCAAATGACTGAATCGTACTTGCGCAGGTCGCCCTTCCATTCCAACAGCTTGATAGCGGTGGAGTCGTAATATATGATCCGCGACAGCCGCATTGTGGTGATCATCAAGATCGTCTAAGACGATGAAGAGCAAATCGAAACGAGAGAGAAGGGAATCGGGAAGCCCGACATTTTGCTGGGGTGTCTTTTCACGATCGTATTGTCCGTATCTAAAGATGTGATTCAAAGTGTTGAGTTTGACCGTGGCATCATTGGAACATGAACAATTCCGTACGTCGGGTTCGCAGCTGCCACGACGCTGCATCTAGCATTGAGACTTGCGTGAATGCCAGCTTTCGCAATAGTCACAGTCTGTTGCTCCATGACCTCGTGGATGGCAACACGATCAGCTTCACTCATTTTATCAAACTCATCGATGCACACCTACATCACCCAAACAAGGTTCAGCATGCTGCCTCCCACATGCCACTGGGCAACCGGCACTGGCCATACCACTCCACGATCTGCCAAGACCATTGCTCCGGCTTCGAGACGGCGATCGCCTGCAATAAACGCGTTTTTGAAACTCAAAATTTAGTCCAGGAAGGTATATCAGCCACAACAAAACAGAAAAACACCTGTCTCTTGATCAGAGGTGACTGCGGCCGTTAAACCGACACCCGACGACCCACGACCAGTTGTATTAATGGCCAGAGGGGCAAGATCCAGTACATACCGAAGCATTTGAGATTTTGCCTGTGAGAAAAAACAACACGGCGACTCAGCTGAGTTCCACATGGGCCACAGTGACTGCAATGTGCAACCCGTACCGTAGATGGATCGCCCACCATGAGAATATTGATATCGCCACGCAAGTGCGTTCCATTGATATTCTTTTCCACCCCGCCGAGCATCTGCAGCAAGAGCGCTTTCTTGATGAACTGGTGTCCAAATATGGACGGAGCAATGGAGCGCGAGAGGAGCTGATACACGTCCTTTCGTCCAGCAACCTGTATCGACCAACGAGTGTCACTTTCATTGTTGGGAGACACACACCGCAGTACATTCACAACATACCTCTTTGATGTGATCAACATCCTCATCCGTGATGCTGTCGTCACGGACGTCTTTAGTCAACACTCGAACATTCGTCGCGAGAATGGATGTTCGAAACATGCCGTGCGTGCTTTTTCCACTGGTTGGCAACCCGCGGTAAATCCCAATGATTTGAACTCTGTCACCAGGTTTACAAGAATCTGCAAGGTCATCATCCAATATGACGGAAGTGGAGCACGGAATTTGACCCATTGGGGCATGCTCGGGCATCTCCTGAATTGTGAGGGTTTGATGGTTTTGGTACGTTGAGAACCCATACTCCGTCTCCAGTGGGTTTCCTTCTTGATCTTTTGTGGGGTAGGTGCTGCCGGTAGCGTCACCCACAAGCGATGTCTCGTCGCGATACTCTTTTGACTGAGACTTCTGTGTCGCTGGACAGTAATGAACGCTGCGAACAATCTTTGGTTTGACTAAACCAATTTTGGTAGCGATACCCTCCACGCACACCAGTCTGCAAATGTAGTTGGAAGTAAGCCCACGAGGTGTCACATGATTCGTTCCGAAACTCCCTTCATAGCCGACGTAAAATTCTACGGTTTGGGCTTCTTTGGCGAGATCGGGGTTAATTCCTTGTGCGGTTTCCGCAAGTGCGCTCTGAAAGGCGACATGAGATTGTTCTGGCTTGTCCAAGATGCCACGAACGAGATCATCATTCCAGTTTCGGAGATCGTCAAGGTTAACGATCAAGCGATAAGAGCTTTTTCCGCGCTCCTCCAACATTTCTCGCACTTTGTGCTTGTAGCCCCCTTGGTCTTCATCTTGATCGAGAAACTCGTTGAAGCGACGCTTCAAATCTGTGAACTCCACAGACTCGGCTTGGTCAACGGCCGCCATTGTTGCTCAATGTCGACGCGACGCAGCAGGAGGAGCCTTCAGCAGCCCAGCAACTTACACCGTGCTGACAATCCGGTGCTCCTGAATGGAGAAAGTTACCTCCAGCAAAGTATAAGCGATGTTTTATTCGCTTTGCGTGAATGTCCTGTGAACTAGGACCAGAAGCACGAGACCAGCCATCCTCTGGCGTCGCTTCAACGAACCGAGTCGCTAGTCAGCCCACATTGTGCGCATTCTCCGTTGCTCGTGGCATGGTATCAGAAAAGGTTCCAACATGATCAAAGCAAAGAACGAAGACAGGGAACGGCTCTGTCTCGTCAACGTAAGTCCGTCTGCAGGTTTGGTGGCGTTGACGGTGGATCCTCGAGCTCGTGTCGAGTGGTCGTCGACCGTCGGTTTTGGTGCTTCGAATTAATCGTCACTTGTCACCCACCCATCACTCGTGACACTTACTTTCCACATTTGTGAACGTGGTATCGCCGCGTCGTTTGTTGTGCAAACCAGCGTCGTCGTTGTGAGGTGTGTGCTCCAGCGTGTGACGTGTCTGTCCACAACCGTGGTGCGTGCGTTGCGCGTTGCGTAGCGCGCCGTGTTTGGAGCACGTTTTCGAATAACGAAGGACGATGAAAGCGATCAATCCGCGCGGGAGCTTGAGAGAGAGAGAGAGCTGAGGTTCAAAACCAAACACTCGAACGAACGAACGGACGAACGAACGAACGACCGAACGAACTTTGCATTTATTTGTTGAAATAATTTTGAAAATTTGAAAATTTGAAATTGTCGAAAACTTGAAAAGTTTGACATTTTGTATTTTGAGAAAAGGACGCACAATTTTAAAGAGTTTTGAGGTTTGCAGGTTTGCAGAGTTTGGAAGATCGCAGAGAGCAGGTCAATACAAGCGGACCTTTCTGAACTATAGTATACGCTATGCGCCAACACAGACAGATTCGCAAATTGACTCAAAGCGTGAAAACCAAAAAGTCACAAAATATAAAAGTCACACGCACACCACCGCACACACACACCACACACACCGACCGCAACACGCTCACGCTGTCAGTCAGTCAGATTTGAAATGTTCACTCACTCACTCACTGTCACTCCGAGCCCAGCGCGCCAAGCGCGACACGATGAAGGGCAAGTATCAGAGCCTGTATGATTTCACAGTCGGCCTTCGACCGTCGAAGTTGTGATGTCGTTCGTTGTTTGTTGTTTGTGTTGCCGTTCGTTTGTTTGTTCGTTCTTCGTTCGCTTGTTCGTTGGTGTTGGTTGTGCTTTGCTTGAAGTGGCTGATGTTGTTTGCGGCGATGTGGCAGTGTGGCACCGCACGACAAACATCCCTGTCGGTTGATTGGTGTCTGTGGGAGGTCAGTTGTCTTTTAGGTGATATGTTTGTTGTCCGGTCGGTCCATGCTTGTTAGTGTGTTTGTCATGATTGCTCGTGTGGGTCGGTGTTGTTACTCGTGGTGGTACAATTGCTGCTTGTTACTGCCTCGTTGACTCGTGGTGCTATACTTGTTGCTGGCGACCTTCTCTTTTGTTCCTTGCCTGATCACTTCGGCTTGATCCTCGTCCTTGGCCGTTTGAAGAGGTTCATGTAGGCATTCGAATACGGTTATGTCAGTAGCGGAGCACGCGGCCCAAAACAAAGTGTGGCAATATTTGTCTCTTTTTCGTGGTAGTGTCACCGCTTTCACAATGAAAGTATTTGCTTGTCTAGTGCTTTCGGCACTACTACAGCTGGCGCCGTGCAGCGCCTCGTACCTCCCCCTCGATGGATGCGCAGTCGAGGAAGGGAAAACGCTCGCTGGTCCTTTCCGCGAGTGCGACCTGCTGTGTTGCCAGGAGAAATGCGACAAGCACGCGGAATGCAATTCAGTCAGCATATTTGGAGTTGCAAAAATTTGCTACTTGAAAGACCGTTGCGTGTCTTCTACTGACGAGGTCAAGATCAACAAGTACACTACGTGGTACAAACCATGCGATGGTAAAGCCGACAGGGGAAGTGATCCGCGCTTTCAGAGTGCTATCGATGTTGACGAAACAGCAAGCGTGCAAGAAATCCTCAAGCAAATTCACGCATACTGTGTCGAAGAATTATACACGGATAAATGGAAATCCAAGAGCGGTGCCTTGATGGGGAGCAAAACTGTTAAGCAGAATATGGAGGATCCACAGAGTACGCACTGCTCCAACGCTCAGTGGAGACAAAGTATTTCTAAACTCGACCTGCAGGACTCTTCCTTCGACGACCTTTTCAAGTACGAGGACCCGTGCCAAGCAGACAAAGTATACCATTACGTGATGTCGGGTATTGGAAGTTGGGTATCGAATTTAGCCAACGTGATGTATACACACGCGAGTTCCAAAGTATGTACAAGGCATTGAAGTGCCTTTTCGACGTGCGAGTGCTGACGATATGTCTCACACTTTGTTTCATCGTTGCATGTGCCTGTCAGCCGACGAAAACCATTTCTTTCCGAGACGAACGAAACAGGCCCAGTGAGCGCTGGGATTTGCTGTTCGAGCACAAACTTCCATTGTGCAAGAATTTCGAAGGCAAATCTACGCCTTTTGTGAGGTACATTTGCAAATGTGCACTGCGTTTGAGAGTTGTACACTGTTGGCAGTGGCGGGTGTATCACGGCAATGTGTTGTTTCAGGCCGAGCCCCATCGAGGCGTTGAAGAAGAAAAGCGTTTGTGATTACGCCGCAACCAAAATGTTTTTCACTCAGAAGCTCTGGAACGTCATTCGACAGGGACCTCTCGCCGACGACCTGAACGCTGACGTCGCAAAGCATGTCAATATCATGCGTAGTGCTGCCCGAGGGTCCCACAATGAGGGTGTGGAGTTCTCTGGAGCGTAAGTCTTGCTCAATTTGTCACCAGGATGTCGCCTTCCCAGCACCATGATATTGTACAATATATTGTTGAAGGTACATTGGTGTGCACCTCCGTCACAAGTGGGAGTTTAAACTCCAACCCCCGAAGTTGGTGGACGTAGCGACACTGGTGCGAGCTGCAGGTACGTGCGACGGAGCAACAACTAGTACTAGTCACGACTCGTCTCACATCTCCCCGCCACATGTATGTGCAGCGGCCCAACTCAACCCTTTTTCTCATAGCGAAATAGCCCATGCAGACGCGCAGTGTTTTGCGGATGACAACGAACGGGTATGTTTCGCACCTCAATGATGGTACGACAGGACGAGTGTGTTCACCTTGGTATTTGTGACAGGCGAGCGTCTGGGGCCCCGCCAAGACTGTCGTATTCTGTGCCTCGGACGAAATCGAAACGTGCCAGGTACCGCGTTCGTCATTACTGTCGTTGTTCGGCACAAAGTTGAGTAGCTTGGTTTTCTTCAGGTGTTGCAAGATATGTTGGGCGACAACTTCTTCGTGCACTCTATTCCGAATCTCAAAATCAACACAGGTTCGGGTCTACCTCACTGGCGACTTTGGCCTGCTGTGTCTCAAAAGTGTTCTGCTGTGCAGGTCGCAACGGTATTCTGTCCTACCTGTTGGACGTTTCATTGCTTCAAAAGGCTGCACTTTTCATTGGGTCAGGATCATCCAACCTCAGGTAATTGCAGTTGGTGTATTCATGTGCTGGCCTGTGTGACATCGCTCGTTCGCGGTTGTGATAATAACTCTGATTACTGCCTCACAGTCGAATGGTCAACGCACTTCGCGGACCGGAGAAATTGTCCATCAGCATGGACATTGATTTCAACACCGTGCATTTCTAAAAGGTGGGACTCTGAACATCACTGCGCCATCGCCAACTATGACAGTGCAATCGGGTATCTTGTTCAATAGCGCTATTTTTCCATTGTCACATGTAACATAATTGATTGCGGTTCGGACTCGTTGTTGTCTCCTACCGGGTATAGCCCCAGCCGAGAATTTTAAATCTCCACCCATTCTACTTTTGAGTACAAGTCGCAGGCCAGTCAGCCAATCATACGCGTCACACTCCATAGCCCCTGATCACGTCAGGTGTGAAATGCAACGCAACACGATGCCGGGCCCTTACACATCGGACATCTTTCCAGCTGCATGTGGCACGCAACAGCTACCCCATCCACTCCACTCCACTTGCTGCTTCACTCCACTCCACTCCACTCCACTCCACTCCACTCCACTCAACTCCACTCCACTCCACTCCACTCCACCAACCCCCAACCACCAACCACCAACCAACCAAACCTTGATGGGACGGACAGACGGACGCATGGACGACGCGAAACACCAGTCAGCGAGAGAAGACAAGACAGTTAGACTGCCTTCCGTCCGTCTTCGTTTCGTTCGTTCGTTCGGTCGGTCGCTCGTTCGTTCGTTCGTTCGTTCGTTCGTTCGCTCGCTCGTTCGTCCAACCTATCGTTTGTCTGTCCGTCACTGCCATCAACCGAGGAGGTTGCATGCAACGACGACGTGGCGCACACGTTCGTTCATGGACCCATCTCCCAATGCAATGCAATGATACTCGACTCTAACTTGCTCGCAGCCGCATGCAAATGTGGTGGAGAGGATGGTTGCGACGGTGCGCAGCCACAGCTCACGGCCAAGGTCCAGGGAGCTTGTGCAACAATTTCTGCCTGCTAACCGTTCAGCGATCTCGACATCGACGTCAACCACCGTGGTATACTTACTTCTGGATACGAGTGAACACATGTCAAATGCTAACCAGCATGTCCGTTGCTTTCCGAAAGGTAGTAGTCGTGAGCAGCGGGTGAGCAGCAGTGGAGAATTCGGTTCCATTGAACAATAGTTCGCCACTGCTGACCGACGCCGCGTCGAGGTCAAGGACGTGTACGGCTCGAACACATTATGAATGTAACCGTTCACAAAGCACGCATGACAGCTACCAGATAACTTTTTTCTCCAACAAAAACAGTTCAGTGTCCTTTGAACTTGCGCGTGTGGCCACCTCTAACAACGACGATGCCACGCCTTGTCCGTCGGCGGTGAGACGCGTGGCAGTCATGCAGATATCTCCAGGGGTATATGTCAAGGTTGTTGTGCTGTTGTGCTTGGGCGCTGCTACTTTCCCAGTATCCGCCAAGCATAAGCACCGAGATATCGCCGTTCCTCTCCGCCCATTCGCAAAGTGCTCCCCAGATGAGTTGTGTCCTCGGTACAGACTACACATTGCAGCCACTGCAAGAACCGGGTCCACTGTCCTTGTGGACTTTGCGTCCGCGCTCGGCAACGACACGGGAAGGCGTGGAGACAATGTGTTTACAATCAAAGAGCCAATGCACGACATTGATCGCACTGTTCGAGTCAAAGGAATGTCCAAGCTGCAGAAAATCCACGCCATGCTGCGGTGCATGTATCACTGCAACTGCACTTCAGAGTTGCTGCCGTTGCGCGCACTAAAGACATTCCAAGGGCAGTTTCTACAGTGGTTCGGTCGACCGTGTAAAGGCGCTTCAGACTACAATGCAGTTTGCAGTGGCAACTATGACCTCGTCATCAAAACTATTTGCCCACTGGGTGACACCACTGTTCCGGAGCTGGCGCCGCCTGATTGGGGTCACGTAGTGTTGGTTCGTACGCCCTGTTTGTTTCATATCTGTGGTGGCTAGCTCGTTTGTTTATGTCAAAACTGAATCGTTCGTAGGTACGTGATCCCAGGAGTAATTACTTGTCCAGATTAACCACAAGATACATTCCCACGCAAGAACCCGTCCGCGTGATTCCGCAAGTGTGCTCTTACTTCAGAGACCTTATTCGTCTCCACCAGCGTCTGCGAGATGCAGGGCGCACCAGACTGTTCTTGTGGCGATTTGAGGCTTTCGTGGCAAACGCCAGCACTCAGACTGACGCAATGTGGCGACGCGCAATTGGCAGAGCACCGCCCGCTGATGTCGCCACCAAAGTAGCCAAGCATATTGCTTTCACAAACCAGAGGCAAAGTGAGTCAGATTGTAGTCTTCCAAAGGTATTAGAGTGGCGCAGCAAGTTGCTTGACGAGTGGCTATCGGCTGACGTGTGGGCCGGACCCTGTGACGATGTTTTCACAAGTCTGTCGCTTCCACGCGCGAGTGACATGAGCGCGGAGTTTCGTGAACTGTGCCAAAAGTATGTTCTTGTGAAGTGCGTGACGACGTCCCCAACTTCCTGACTGTGATCGTGGTTGCATGACCAGGTACGAGCACGCATTCGTCGATCCCGGCAGCGCAGTCGATGCATCGCTTCTCAACGCGTCCAAGCCATACTTTGAAAACGCAGAGTTGGTCTGCTCGTCGTGCAAGAAGACGTTCGACGTGTGGCCAAACGTGTTAAAGCGTGGTGTTGACGTTGTCCATGCCGGTGCCAAATAGCCAAACGTGCTGAAGCTTTAAATAGTTAGTTTGATAAATGGACTCGTGTTGCGCAGCCACACAACCAGTGCGATGGCCGTGCTGTGAGGAAGTGTTCAACTTGCGGCGTTCAAGGGGACAGGGACGACCAACGTCATGGTCAATGACGGTAGGAGACCGTCCGCTACAAATCGCGCATTAAGCGCCCCCGTGGAACTCATGTACACATTCTGCCCAGTCGCTGGGAGCAATGCCGAGTGCGTGCTCTCGCCGCCCACCGTCGGCCACGATCCATCCGTCGTCCAAATAACCGTGGTGTTGGGCGGGGTGCCGGGTCTTGCCACGATCACCACATTTGCCCCGCCATCGCTGTCATACATAACAGAGGAGACAGCGGGTGTGACAACCTGTGGGATGCAAACGTTCATATTCCAACAGATAAGTGAGGTCAGCGCTTTAGTCATCGCAACGTGCACGGTGATACCGAACGTGCCATTGAAGCCGGAAGGTCCATTATGGAGTGCACGGAGTTGTTTCCAACGTCCCATCCGAACTCCAGCACACTTGGGACTCGCTCGTGGAACACAAAACTCGCATTTGTGGTGTCAGAGAAGAAAATATTGTCCCTGTATCAGGCATTGTCAGTGACTTGCTGGCGCCAGAGGATCACGCAGTTACACACCGTCACGAGGCGCCCTTACCTGCACCGCCCGGTGGATCCATACTCCATGAAAGCAATTTCTCCCTGGTCTGCCGACGTTTGTTGAGCGCCATTGCGTAGAAGAATCTGTCAATGTGAGAAGAAACAACGCACTCGCGCATGTAAACACTCGTAGACGATACAAGATGCGCAGGAAGAGCACGTAGCGTCGGCAGTCGGTGTAGCAAGAGCGAACACAACTCACATTTCCCACAATACTCGCGTTGGAGATGTTTCTGGAGGTGTCGGACATGCCGAACACCATAATGCCCGCTCCATACGAATCGTGGATCACGTTGTAGTTGACGCTCACACCATCAGACCCCCCTTCGAAATCAATGCCGCACCTGCAAACACCATCCATATAAAGCCATTAGCATCAAGAGCAGCGCGCCACCGCTGTTGCTGTGTGGAGTAGGTGGGAACAGACGAGCACAGACAACGGCGCACCCATCAGGTGAACCCGTGTGTTCGCCACGCATCCCAATCTCATTTTCAAAAATGCTACCCGTAGTCCCTAGGCCACCGACCATGATGTCGGTGGTCCCACAGGTAAAAAAGCGCGGCGCATCATCTCTGGAGAACACATTGTGGTGGACTTGCCAGTCAGTATTGCCAACCATCATCACTGTGTTTCCGTTGGCATGTTCCATCGTGTTGCTCGCGAACTCCACGGAGCCCAGGTCGCCCGATGGCTGCAAGGCCACGTCAACATCGGCGAAAAGGTTGTTCGTCACAGACAACTTGGTAAATAGGCCTGCCATAACGGATGAGGTCCAACCGTTCGTACAGTCCCGTCCTGAACCCGGCAGTTGCTGCCCCACTGAAGACCGATTCCAAACACTGCGGAACGCGCAGTCCTTGACTACAGCAGCGCCAGGGCTGGTTGTTCCTTCAAGAAGGACACCAGCTGCGGCATGCACGACTTCGATCCCCGTTACCTCCACCGCGTCAAAGCCGCCGACCGTGACTCCGACACCAGTCCCATTGAGTCGCAGCATTGGTCGCTGGCGTATTTTGCTCGGCTTCGCAGTGCTCAAGTTGAATCCACCAATCGTCAACTGAGCACCCGGGCCTTTCGTCGGGCAGACGCACGGCTCTCCGGCACAAGCGCACTGGAAGCCCTTGGCATATGGCGGGACGCCCCATCTAAAGTCGCCGCATCCCGGGAAAGAGCTGTTGGCGAACACTTCGATTATGGACGTACCGTGCTGCAACGCCGCAGCTGTTTCTGGACCGAGGTCCACGTGGAAACCGTGTTCGCAGTTCGAGGCAACTCCTGCCGTGACGAGATCCGGCCGGCAAACGTTTGCGATAGCCCGCTTCACAAACGAGCCGTTAATGTGCACTTCCACTGCAGCAGGACCTTCGCCGTGGTCAGGCAAATTTGAGTCGACAACCCATCCAGCGACGGACGCGTCCGTGTCGTTCAAAAACACATTTTCGTAATCACCATCGATGTGCAGACACGCAGCACCGCCGGTGAGGACGGAAAGCGGCGTTGGCCACGAGTCGCCGTTGGCGAGCAAAATTGTATCTCCCGGTTGAATGTTTGCGGCTGAGACACGCTCCATCGACTTCCACGGTGCGTCCAGGGACGTGCCGCTGGCCGCATCATCGCCAGTGGACGAAGACACGTAGAACGTAGTCGCTGCTGACGTCTGATGCGTCCAAAGCGCGATTGTCGCTAACTGCAAACCTTTCATTGTGCAAAGGGGTTCAAGCAAGAAACCAAGGTCGCGAAAGATATCTTGCTTCTGCAAACGGTTCGCGGAATATTTGTTCCGATAGTAGAACAAAAGCCATTTCTCGTCTGGCAGACCCGCATCCTCCTCCTTTGTCGCGACGACCAGCAGGCTAGTTAGCAGCCGTCGTCGTCATTGCCAACGGTCCGTGATTTGTTGTCCTCCATCAACCGTCCGTTCTTCGGCCGTTCGTCGTTCGGCCCACATACATGTACACAACTTGCTGCAGCTGTTCTTTGTTCTCCTTCGTCTCCTTCTTCTGCGCCGTCCATTGTTCGACAACAACGACGACGACAACAGTCTCATCCAGCCACCAGCACCGTCAGTCAGTCAGCCGGCATTCAACTCGACTCAACAACGACGACGACGACAAAGACGACGACAAAGACGACAACGACAACAACTACAGCAACAACGACAACACGCATGCAACGACGGTTCACACCAAGTCGATGATCAGCCGATGGTCCGTCACCGAGACAAACGAACGTTCGTTCGCCGTCTAACTATCTAACAAGGTAGTAAAGATCCACAACGACAGCGACAAACTCTGCCATAACTGACGTACGTGAAGCGTCTCGGAAAAATCGGCAGTATCGACCCAGCGATTTTTGACTGATTTTTTCGAGAAAAACGCCGTTGAAGT
>ENA-OWNT01002621-OWNT01002621.1-seawater-metagenome-genome-assembly--contig:-NODE-2621-length-18465-cov-5.211877_pt1 | contig 18465 bp, 16 predicted proteins | sample MGYA00238136_ERZ651165 | MGnify/ENA primary metagenome ERZ651165 (study PRJEB26861, sample SAMN08777766) | seawater metagenome | isolation source: coastal seawater | place: USA: Florida | collected...
TGGCTGCAGTCGCGGGTCGCCTGCAGCAGCGCCTGTTCGGGCAGCGGCGCCAGCCAGCGCAGGTCGATCACCCGCGCCTTGATCCCGTGATCCTCGGCCAGCCGTTTCGCCGCCTGCTGCGACAGCAGGTGACCATTACCGTAGGTGACGATGGCAAGGTCGGTACCGTCGCCGCTCACCCCGATCTCGCCCAGCGCGATCCGTTCGTCGGGGGCCGGGTAGGTTGTCATCCAGCCGCCGTCCTTGTCCGCGTGCAGGTCGCGCATCGGATACAGCGCGATGGGTTCGAGGAACACCACGATCCGCTGTTCCTCGCGCGCGAGACGCACGCATTCGCGCAGCATCCGCGCGGCATCGTCGCCGCGCGACGGGCAGGCCAGGATCAGGCCGGGGATGTCACGCAAAACCGCCAGCGAGTTGTCGTTGTGGAAATGGCCGCCGAACCCTTTTTGATAGCCAAGCCCGGCGATGCGGATCACCATCGGGTTGGTGAACTGGCCCTTTGAAAAGAACGGCAGGGTGGCGGCTTCGCCCCGGATCTGGTCCTCGGCGTTGTGCAGGTAGGCGAGGAACTGGATTTCCGGGATCGGCAGGAAGCCGTTGTGCGCCATGCCGATGGCGAGGCCGAGGATGGATTGTTCATCCAGCAGCGTGTCGATCATCCGGTCGGGGCCGAACCGCTGGATCAGTTTCTGGGTGACGCCATAGACGCCGCCCTTGCGGCCCACGTCTTCGCCCATACAGGTGATCTCGGGGAGTTCCAGCATCAGGTCGGTCAACGCCCAGTTGATCAGGCGGGCCATCGGTTGCGGTTCGGCCATTGCCCTGTGGTCGCTGCCGAAGGCCTGCGCGCGCGCCTGCGGCGCCGGCCCGTTGGTCGGGCGGCAGGGGCGCGCGGGCGGGACGATGGAGGCCATCACGTCAGCGGCGGTGCGCAGGTGCGGGCGAGTGGCCACCTCTCCCGCGATCCGGTCGGTGCGGGCACAGGTTTCCTCGTAGATCGCCAGCGCCTGATCGGGGCGCAGGGCGCCGGTCTCGGCCAGCAGGCGCACCGAATGCAACAGCGGATCGTTGGCTTCGTCGGCCTCGACCTCGGCCTTGGGCAGATAGGTGGTGGGTACGTCCGCCCCGGCGTGGCCATAAAGACGCACGGTGCGCAGATGCAGCAGCGCGGGCTTGCGGCGTCTGCGGACATAGGCGGCGGCCCGCATCGCGGTGGCATAGGTGTCGTAGATATCGAGCCCGTCAGCCGCAAAATACTGCAGGCCGGGACGCTGGCCCAGCGAGGCCGCGATCCAGCCCTGCGGCGTCTTGGTGGAAATGCCGATGCCATTATCCTCGCAGACAAACAGGAGCGGCAGCGGGATTGACTGCACCGAGGTCCAGCTGGCGGTGTTGATCGCCCCCTGCGCGGTGGAGTGGTTGGCCGAGGCATCACCGAAGGAGCACATGGCGATGCCATCCTCGGGCAGGGCCCGGTGCTCGGGCGGGCGACGCCGGGCCAGCCCCAGCGCATAGGCCGCGCCCACCGCCTTGGGCAGGTGCGAGGCGATGGTGGAGGTCTGCGGCGGGATGTGCAGAGGCACCGAGCCGAAGACCTTGTGCCGGCCACCCGCGATGGGCTCGTCGGCCGACGCGACCATGCCCAGCAGCACGTCGAGCAGCGGCGTGGAGCCCGGGACCTGGCGCGCCCGGGCGACGAAGAAGCCGCCCGAACGGTAGTGCAGGAAGGCGGGATCGGTGGGACGGGCCGCCCAGGCGACCGCGGCATTGGACTCGTGGCCGGAGCCACCGATGGTGTAGAAGCTCTGGCCCTCCGCCTTGAGTGCGCGGGCTTCGAAGTCGAGCATCCGGCTCGCGACCATCGACTCGAAGACGGTGATGGCTTGCCGGGCGGACACCTCGCTGCCGGGGCGCACGGCCTGGTCGAGATCGCGGGTGGAAGACGGGGGGGAGTCGGGCAAAGCAGCGATGGCGTCGATGAACTGGCGGTCGACGATGTCTGCGCGGCTGACGGCCACGGGGCCTCCTGCGTGAGGCGGGCTGTGTATCCCGCGCCCTTCTGTGGGGTGGCCCTACAGTCGTGTCGACTGCGCCACCCGGGGACCTGGGTGCAAACGCCCACCCTCCGTGCGGCTTCTCACCCACGCCATGACCCGGAGTGGGCATGGGCCCCCCTCTGTGGGCTGGCCCGGGATGTGCATGTCTGGTCGGTGTTCCGCGGTGGATGCGTACGTCCGCCCGCTCCAGATCAGCCCCCAGGAGGCCGAATGCAGTTCGCCCACGAGTTCATGAGCCGCGACCCCTACACCGTCACCGCCGACATGAAGGTCAGCGACCTCGCCCGCGGCCTGCTGGAACATGGAGCCGATGGGGCCGTGGTGGTGGATGGTCGCAAGGTGGTCGGCGTGGTGACCGCGATGGACCTCGTCTTCCAGGAAAAGCAGGTCCATCTGCCCACCTTCATCGCCTTCATGGATGCGGTGTTGCCGCTGGGCACGCGCCGCACCGAGGCCGAGCTCGCCAAGATCACGGGCGGCACGGTGGAAGAGATCATGTCGCAGCCCGCCCGCACCGTGGAGTACGACACGCCGCTCGACGAGGTGGCCACCATGATGGTGGAGTCCCACTTCACCGTGGTGCCGGTCATTCAGAACGACATCCTCATCGGTGTCATCCAGAAGCCCGATGTCCTGCGGGCCATGCTCGCCCAGCGCAACTCGGGGGTCTGAGGCGCGGTCTGCTCAGAAGACCTTTGCGGGCAGCGACACGCCGGCAGCGCGCGCCGCCCGGCTCACCGCGTGTACGAGGTTGAAGTCGCTGGCTGCATCGGCAACCAAAGCGGCCTGCAGCACGGCCCTTTCAGCATGTCCGGGGGCGCGCGCAATCGCCAGCAGTGCGAGTACTTCGTCGCGCGGTGTCTGGGCGGTGGCGTGGGCCTCCGTGGCGAGCGCCAGGCCCCCCTCCGCATCACCGGCGTCGAAGGCGGCGCAGGCCTGCCCGATGAGGGTCTCGTCGGGGGCGGGTGCCGCGGGAGGGGCCGCCATCGCGCGCGCGCCCACCTGCTGGCGGAGCTCGCGGATGGCCTGAAGCCCGGCCGTGTCGTCGATGGCGGTGGCGATGGCGGCGGCCCTTCGGAGCGCCACGCGGGCCCCGGAGAGGTCCCCGATGCCCAGCTGGGCTTGCGCGAGCCAGGCCAGACCGCGGGCGCACAGATCGGGCCGGGAGGCCGCGTCGGCGGCATCGACAAAACCGTGGAGACGGGCGATGGCGTCGTGGTTCCGGCCGGCCTGCAGCAGCCGATAGATGGTGCGGGCCTCGCCTGTCAGCTCTGCGCTCATCCGGCGTCTTGTCCGAGGGCCTTGAGCGCGAGACGGGCGGCGTCCTGTTCGACCGCCCGAGGCACGATGTGCTCACCTGCTGACAGATCGGCGCCCAGCATCCAGGCCATCGCCAGGCCCAGGGCAGCGAAGTGGAGGAGCACCGGCTCGGGGGAGCCTGCGTTGGTGACGATGTTGAGCGGATGGCCTCCGGCGAGAACGACGACGCGGGGACCATCTTCGAGCTGGTAGGCGGTGACGAGATCGGCGATCTGGTCGAAGTTGGAGGCCGCCGCCTTGATGCCGTCGAAGTCGAACTCCTGGTGACCGTGGCCGGCATTGAGGAGGACGAGGCCGCTGCGGGCCTGCTGGATGGCCTCGATGGGGACCACGCCCGCGCTGCCGGTGGCGGTGACCGCGAAGTCGACCTGCTGGAGCACCTCGACGAGCTGGGGGGTGGGGTAGCCGTCGTAGTGGGCCACGAGCCGACGGATGGGCTCGGCCTCCACCACAGACACCATTGCGCCGGCCGCGCGCGCATAGGCGGCGACTCCGCGCCCGACCGGGCCGTAGCCGATGACGCCGACCCGCCGGCCCGACAGGTGAACGCCGGTGAGTCGTTGAACCGCCTGCCACAGGCCCTCGCCCACGCCGTGGCGGTTTTCGATGGCGGTCTTCAGGCGACCGTCGTTGACGTTGAGGACTGGGAAGGGGAGCGGCTTGCTTCGGGATCGGAGCCGGCTGATGCCGCTTCGGGTGAGCTCGACGCTGCCGACGACATGGTCGTGGAGCTCGGGACAACGGTTGAGCAGCGTGCCCAGCAGGTTGCCGCCGGCATCGGTGATGAGGTCGGGACGGTGGTCGAGCACCTGCAGGTGGTGGTCTTCTCGGGAGGCCGAGGTGTAGACCGCGATGCCGCGGGCCCGAAGCAGCTCGACGACGCCCTGGTCGGTGGTGGCATCACTTGCGGCGCACACGACCCACTCGCCGCCGCCCAGCGTGAGCTCCTGGATGAGGGCCGCAGTGAGGGTGGTGAGGTGGGCGGAGACGCCGATGGTGCGGCCCTGGAAGGGGCGTGTGGCGGCGAGGCGGTTGCCCAGGAGCGACATGATGGGGAAGAAGGCGGCCGTGCGGGTGAGCTCGGCGGCGACACGGGCAGCGCGGGGCGCGGTCATGAAAACTCCCTCGGGTGCCGGCGCGAGCCAGCGGGGCCGGGGCCTATCCTGCGGGGCTGCCGGCCGAAACGTCCTGCGGCCCACCAGGCGGCCATGGGACCGGGGCGGTGGGCCTGGGGCTCAGTCGGCTGGGGAGGTCCCCGCCTGCAGAGAGGCTGCCCAGTTTGCGAGAATGGTCTTGCCGTGGTCGTCCTCAAGCACGACCGCTGGCTCTTTCCGGAGCACGCACAGGTCGCGGAGGGTCGCGGGGGCCAGCTCGGGGTGAAACTGGACCGCCCACAGGAGGGATCCCACGGAGAAGGCCTGCCACTCGGTGTGCGCGGTGGAAGCCAGCAGGGTGGCACCAGGCGGAGGCTCCACCAGGGCGTCGGCGTGAATGGACTGGACCACCACCCTGTCGATGCCCGCAAAGAGCGGGTGGGCGCGGCCTGCGTCGGTGAGCTCCAGCGCGATGGTGCCGTACTCGCGGCCGTTCGGGCTCGGGGCGACCCGTCCGCCCAGCACCTCGCCCACGGCCTGGTGGCCGAAACACACCGCCAGCACTGGCATGCCGGAGTCGGCGAGCTCGAGGGCCCAGCGTCCCATCCGCAGCACCCAGGGGGCCTGGTCGGCGACGGACAGGGGAGAGCCGGTGAGAATGACCCCACGCACGTCATCTTCGAGGGTTTCGGGCAGCGGCGCACCGGTGTGGGCGTGGATACGCGTGACCGGCCAGCCGAGGTCGGACAGGATCTGGGTGAACCAGTCGCCGTAGTCGCCGTGGTCGCGTGCGATTGGAGCGTCGGTGACGCCATTCTGGACGATGAGGATGCGGCCATTGGGGGGGCTGTGTGCTGCGGACATCGGTGCTCGGGGTCGTCGAAGTCAGGCAGAGAAGCAGTCGCGAACGAGCTGTCGCACGACCGTGGGGAGCTGAGGGTAGATGATGGCGCAGTAGCGACGGCCGCGTCCGGCGTCGGCCATGGCGGTGCAGGCGCGGGTCCCCTGGCGCTCCATGCTACCCACCTGAACCACATGCAGGCGCGGGTACTCGCTGGCGATGTCCACCGGGTTCCCTCCGGTATTCGCGATGCCATCGGTCATCACGACACCCACTCGTTCGCGTCGACGCCCCCGCCTCAGCTCGTCGAGTCCGACCTGCAAGCCCGCCTCGATGTTGGTGTAGCCCTGGGCCGGCACGGTGAGGATGCGTCGCACAAGCTCGCGGACATGGACCATCTCGCCCAGTCGGACGAGGGCCCTGGCCTCGGTGTCGAACTGGACCACGGCGACGTGCTCCAGGCGCAGCTTGAGGATGGCCGCTGCGAGCGCCGTGAGGGCGACCTTCTCGCCCGTCATGGACAGGCTCATGTCGAGAATGACCACCACGTCGGCGTTCTTTGGTTCGGTGCGGCGGAGCACCAGGTCGTTTGGGCGCCAGGGACGGGGCTGCTCCAGAGTGGCGTCGAGGTCCAGGTCGCCCGTCTCGGGAAAGCGGACGGACACGGAGCGGGTGGGGCGCGCCGCGTGTCGGAGCATGTCCTGGGCACGGCGCACGATGGTCTCGACGGCGCGGGCCTCGACCTCGCGTCGCAGGTGGCGCGGGAGGGTGCGCTTGAGGCGGTGGTAGCGGGTGGCGGCCTGCCAGCCGTGCGGCAGCTCCTCGACCTGCACATGTCGGTCGTGGGCGCTGGAGGCGGCGCGTCGGCTGTTCGACCGGCTGCCGTCGGAAGGCTCGGCGGTGGTCTTCCGCGCTTGGGACGTGTCATCCGCCTCGGTCAGCGGGGCGTCCGCTTTTTTTTTTCGATGGCGTCGACGAGCTCGCCCAGCACCTCGCCAATGGGCGTGCGACGGGCGTCGGCCAGCTCGATGCGGGTCGGCAGGGCGAGGTCGGCTGCAGCCCTCATGTCGCCGTCGAGAACCGTGGCGAGGTCGGCGATGGCGATGGCGGCCCGCACGCTGGCTCCACGGCGGATGCGGGGGTCTTCGCGGGTGGCGCGCACGAGCGCGACGGCGGCCTGCACGAGCGCGTCGTCGGGTGTGCGACGGGCCTCCTGGTGGACGATCTCGGCCTCGGCCAGGGCGTCCTGGTAGTCGAGCCGCACCAGCTCGAAGCGGTCGAGCAGAGCCTCGCTGAGGTGACCGGTGGCCACGAACTCCGCAGGGTTCTGGGTGGCGACGAGCGCAAAACCGGGCGCCGCGGTGACCACGCCAAGGTGGGGGACCGTGACGATGCCCTCGTCGAGCGCCGGCAACAGGACGTTCTGGACCCCCTCGGGCATGCGGTTCAGCTCGTTGATGAACAGCAGGGCGCCTTGCTGCATGGCGGTGACGAGCGGACCGGGGATGAAGAGGTCGGGCTGGTATCCGCGCTCGAGCACACCGGGAGGGTCGAAGTGCCCCACGAGCTTGGACTCGGTGTAGCGGCCGTCGCCGTCGACCCGCACGAAGCCCCGGCCCATCCCGTCGGCCACCGCCCGGGCGAGTGCGGTCTTGCCCACACCCACGGGACCTTCGAGCAAGGGGTGCCGCTCCGTGGCCAGGCAGGCGTGGATGGCCCGCAGCTCCCGGCGTCGACCCACGATGCGGTGCTGGTGCGCGATGTGGTCGAGGTCGAGGGTGGCGGCCACACGGGCTCCTGGCAAAGGGACAGACCTGCGGAGGGTAGCCCAGCGGTCGGGTCTGGGGAAGCACTGGCCAGCCCACAATCAGGCCGCTACGGCCGGGTCCGACCCAGGAGCGACCATGAGCGACGCGGACCCCAAGCCGTCCACCAGCACCAACGTGAAGTGGCACCACGGAGAGCTCGATGAAGCCACCCGCGAGCGCCTGTTGGGCGGCCCGGGCTGCGTCGTCTGGTTCACCGGCCTGTCGGGCAGCGGCAAGTCCACCGTGGCACGGCGCGTTGAACGCAGACTCCTCGAAGATGGCGTGCGGGCCTACGTTCTCGATGGTGACAACCTGCGCCACGGGCTCAACGGCGACCTGGGCTTCACCGCGGAGGACCGCACTGAGAACATCCGTCGCGTGGGCGAGGTGGCGCGGCTCATGGCCGATGCAGGCCTCGTGGTGCTGTCCGCCTTCGTGAGTCCCTATGCAGCCGACCGCGACCGGGTGCGTGGACTGGTCCCCGGGGGGCGGTTCATCGAGGTCTTCGTCGACACTCCGCTGGCGGTCTGTGAAGCCCGTGACCCCAAGGGGCTGTACAAGAAGGCCCGTGCTGGCGTCATCTCCGACTTCACAGGCATCAGCGCCCCCTACGAGGCTCCACCCGCTCCCGAGGTCCACCTGCAGACCGATGGCAAGTCCATCGACGTGTGCGCGGCGGAGGTGATGCAGGGCATCCGCGACCGGGGCTACGCCAACCGCGCCTGAAGCCAGCGCACCAGCGCGCTGATGGCATCGCCGCGTTGGTCGAAGGTGCGCGACTGGTGGGCCTCCACGAGGTACACGCCGGCGGTGGTGCGCCCGATGATGTTGGCGAACACGAGGTCGCTTCCGCTGCGGTCGAGCTGGGCGCGGGCGATGTCGATGAGCTGGGCGTCGGTGGTCTCGGGGGAGGCGGCCTTGAAGGACACCAGGGGGCCGGTGAGTCCCCATCCGCGCAGGTGGTCGAGAATCTTCGGGGTGGGGCGCAGAGTGAGGGAGAGCTCTGAGGCCCCGGACTTGATCTTGGATGCGCGGGTGACCGCCTCGTAGTCGCCCACTGCGGCCGAGTGGACCACGCCGCCAGTGGGGTGGGCGGTCACCCATGCCTTCATTCGGGACATGAGGTCGCGGGTGGAGCGGTACTCTTCGGTGCGGACGGCCGGGTGGGCGCTGAGCTGCTGGCGAAGCAAAGCCTCGCCGCTGCCGAGAAGATGCGCCGAGATGCCGTGCTCATCGAGTGAACCGGCCACAGTCACCCCGGTTCGGCCGCTCGCGTGTGCCGACAGATACCGGATGGCGTCGACCGGATTGCGGGTCGCGCCGGCGGTGATGAGGCAGCTGGACATGTCGTCTCCGTCATCCCACGGGGGTCAGGTGCCGGTGCAGCCGTTATTGCCAAGGGAATGTCTGCGCCAAGTCAGGCAAGAGCGGAGGTGTTTCATCGTGCAGCGACTTGAACTCGGCGTGGCGGCGGCCATGCGTGCCCGCTTCGGAGCGGCGCCGGAGGTGGCCGTGGTGCTGGGCAGCGGCCTGTCTCCAGCAGCGGAGGTCCTCGAGGATGTGGAAGGCAGCGAGGCCTTCGGCGCACTCGGTCTTCAGTCGGTCTCCGTGAAGGGACACGGTGGGCGCATGGTCGTCGGTCGTCTCGGCCAGACCCGGTGCGCCTTTCTGCAAGGTCGGGTGCACGCCTACGAGCTGCTCGGCGCCGATCTGGAGCCCGTGGTGCGTGCGACGCGGGCCCTGGCCGAGTGGGGTGTGAAGGTGTTGGTCCTCACCGCTTCGACTGGAGGCTTGCGACGGGAGCTGGCCACCGGCACCCTGGTTCGACTCACCGACTACATCGACATCACCGGCTCATCGCCACTCGGCGGACCGGCGGTGCCCGAGCGCGGGCCCCGCTTCGTCGACATGACCGAGCCCTACTGCCCGGAGCTGGGCCAACGCCTCGACCGGGCCGCCGCCTCGCTTGGCGTCCCGTGGGACCGCGGCGTCTATGCCTTCTCCCGCGGTCCGGCCTTCGAGACGCCCTCCCAGGTGCGCATGCTCGGTCAGCTGGGCGGCGATGTCGTGGGCATGTCCACCGTGCCGGAGACCCAGGCTGCCCGGCAGATGGGCATGCGGGTGGCGGGCATCTCGGTGGTCTCCAACCCCGGCGCTGGACTGGTGCCGGGTCCCCTCGACCACGACGCCGTGTTGAAGGAGGCCGGTCCGGTCGCTGAGCGGGTCGGGCGTGTGCTGCGCGAAGCCTTCTCGTCCGGTCTCTGACCCGTTCCGGTCCACCGTTGCATTGAATCCGGCGCCATTCTGGGTTAGCCCCGGCGCCGCTTGAGAGCGCGCGTCCCCCATTGAGGCGTCGGCAGTGCCCCAGGCCGAGACGGTGCTGCTGGCCTGCAGCATCGGCAGACAGGCGACCTGTCGGGAGAGAGATGTTCGGCGACACTCCGCTGGTGATGATCGAAGACGACGAAGCGCTGGCGACATTGTGTGCCGGGCTGATGACCCAGGAGGTCATCGGTGTCGACACCGAGGCAGACTCCTTCCACCACTACAAAGAGCAGCTCTGCCTCATCCAGGTCTCCGACCCGGAGCAGGACTACATCATCGACCCCCTGGTCATCGACAGCCTGGAGCCGCTCCGTGAGGTGCTCGAGGCGCCCCACGTCGTGAAGGTGCTCCACGGCGGTGACTACGATGTGGTGAGCCTCAAGCGCGACTACGGCATCCACATTCGCAACATCTTCGACACGATGATTGCGGCCCAGTTCCTGGCTCTGCCCCGCATCGGCCTGGCCGACCTCATCTACCGATTCTTCGGATACACGGTCGACAAGCGCTTCCAGCGCCACGACTGGACTCGCCGTCCGCTGCTCCCCGAGCACCTCGACTACGCCCGGGGCGACACCCACTTCCTGCTCGCCTTGCGGGAGGTGCTGTCCCATCGCCTGCGCCGGGCGGGTCACCTCGCGGCCCACTCCGAGGAGTGTGAGCTGCTGGAGGAGCGGGTCTGGAAGCGCAAGCGCGACCCCGCCCGCGAGTTCTACCGGGTGAAGGGCTCGAAGGTGCTCAAGCCGGGGGGACTTCGGATCCTCCGGGCCCTGTGGCACTTCCGCGATGAGGAGGCCCAGCGCCTCGACCGCCCCGCCTTCAAGGTGGTACCGGATCCGGTGCTCGTGAAGCTGGCTCAGGTGGCCCCGACCGACGAAGACGGCCTGCACGGCGTCATCCGGGCACGCAGCTCCATGACCCGTCGCTACGGCGACAAGCTGCTCACCGCTGTCGCCAAGGGACTGGCCGACGAGTCTGAGCTCCCATCGAAGAAGGACCCCGAGGCCGAGCCGGAGTCCCGGTCCCGTCCCCGGCGCACATCTCCCTCGATGGACCGTCTGCTGGGTCCCCTCAAGGACTGGCGCAACGACCTCGTCACCCGTCGCAAGGTGTCGCCAGTGGTCGTGGCGAGCAACCAGCTCCTCAAGGAGATTGCGCGCGCCGCGCCCACCTCCGAAGACGAGCTTCGGGAGGTTCCGGGCATCCGTCGGTGGCAGGTGCGGGCCTACGGCACCGAGCTGTTGTCCATCGTGGCGGGAGTGCCTGCACCGCGAAAGAAGCGTCGCCGTCGTCGTCGCAAGCCCGGTACGGCAGCCTCGCCCGCGAGCTGAGGCCGCTCCCCGAGTGGGTCGACCCGGGGAGCCTGACAGCCCTCGGTAGACTGCGCTCGCTGGTCACAGCCCCCTGAATGCTCGGATGCTCAGGGGTGGTAGACCGCGATGTGGGGCAGGTTGCGGTAGTACTCGCCCAGGTCGAGGCCGTAGCCGACCACGAACTCGTCGGGGATCTGGAAGCCCACGAAGTCGACGTCGATGGCCACCTCGCGGTGCGCCGGCTTGTCGAGCAGCGAGCAGGTGCGGAGCGAGGCGGGGCCGCGCATCTTCAGCATTCGCAGCAGGTAGTCGAGGGTGAGACCGGTATCGATGATGTCTTCCACGACGATGCAGTGGCGGCCTTCGATGGGGGCGCGGAGGTCCTGCGTGATGCGGACGGCCCCCGACGAGCGCGTGCCACCGTGGTAGCTCGACACTCCGAGGAACTCGCAGCGGACCTCACCGCCAATGGCGCGAACGAGGTCGGCCATGAAGATGAACGAGCCCTTGAGGACGCAGATGCATGTGATGGGCACGTCGCCCACTGCAGCCCGGATCTCTCGACCGAGCTCCTGGACACGCGCTTGGATGCGCTCCTCTGGGATGAGCACATCGAGCCGCTTCCTGGTCATTGGACCTCCCGCAGTGGTCCGCCGTCCTATTCAGAGCGCGCGGGCAGGCATTGACAATCAGGTGAAAGGCCTCGTCTAGGACATTGGCACGTACGGTGTTTTCGTGGATGTCACGCGAGGAGGGGGGCGGCCTGACGGCGGACTCAGTCCGACTCGGCTCGGGTGCCTGTGAGCAGCTCGGCTGCCATGGCCAGCGTGCGCATCAGGTCGTCGAGGGTGCCGTCTACGACGAGGCGCGACAGGTAGGGGAGGGGACCGCCTTCGGGTGCGTCGGTGCTCGCCACTGCATCCAACACCTCGGGGGTCGCCGCGACGGCCACGAGGGGGAACCAGGCTGCTTCGTCGGCCAGCAGCGCACGCGTGTCGTGCAGGGCGTCGAGGGACGGGTCCTCCGCGATGGCGTCGGCCAATGTCGCGGGCACCGCGTGGACTTTGGCGTCGGTGGCCAACAACAGGGGGACGGCGTTGTCCACCACCGTCCAGGTCTGGTCGTCCCCCAGCAGGTCGCCCACAGTGGGACCCAGGCGGCCCATGGCGGTGCTGTCGTGCGAGGGGTCGACCAGGTCGTCGGCCAGCTTCCAGCCCATCTCGAAGGTGATGGGCTGGGTGCCCGGGGGACAGGTGGCGGCATCGAGGCGGGCCGGGTCGAGCATCCACGGGATGGCATCGACGAAGGTGTCGACGAGATCGCTGGTGCCAAGGTCGATGAGCAGCTCGCCGGCGGGCTCTGCGAGGCCCTCGGCGTAGACGATGTCAATGGTGTCCACGAGCTCGGGCACCGCACTGTCGACGGTGTCGCCCCCTTCGATGGCTGCCAGGATGGCGATGGCTGCGAACAGGAGGTTCTCGGCCTCCCGGTCGGTCAGGCGGTCGACTGCGCCCAGGTCGTCGACGAAGCGGTGGTCGAGGACCGGGCAGGCGCCCGTGCCGGCGATGAGATCGAGGATGTCGTCGGTGAGGGGAAAGTCGAGCACGCCAGCGAGCAGGTCGAGGCCGGCGGTGATGAGCTCGGGGTCCTGGCGGGCGATGAACTCGAGCAACGCGACCGCCACATTGCCGAGGTCGATGTCGAGTGAGGTGAAGCCGATGTCGACCGAGCAGGTGGCGGGCTCATTGGCGTTGCTGAGCAGACGCAGGAGGCTGGTCCAGGCGGTGCCATCTGCGCCCCCGCCGGGTCCGACGGGATTGCCGTCTACATCGACTGTGGCCAGGTAGCGGAGCTGTTGGGGGAGCTGGTCGAGGTGGCCGGCATCGACCACATCACGAAAGGCCGACTCCACCCGGGGACCCAGCCCGTCGACCCGCAGCAGCACGCCGAGCTGGGCGGAGAGGCGGTCCCAAGCCACCCCGTCGGAGGCCTGGAGGTAGACCAGGATGTCGCGGAGGGAGTCGCCAGAGGCGCGTCCCCAGCGGTCGTTGTCGGGGCTGAGGCTTGCCACCCGGGCCTGCCCGATGGCCGCAGGCAACCCGTCGAGGGAGGCGCGGATGTCGGGGTCTTCGCTGCGGGCCACAGCCAGCACCGTGCAGGCGAGGTCGGGCACCCGGGGATGGCCGAGGAGGTCGTGTGCAGCCCCGACGAGCTGTCCGTCGTCCGTGGTGGCCTGAAGGGCCAGACCGCCGACGATGGGCAGTCCGGGGACCACCACACCGGCATCCAGGGCGTTCGGGTCGTCGAGCTGCACGCTGGTGCCGACGTCCCGGTAGGGGCGGGCATAGACGAGCTCCACCATCACCTGGGTGCCCAGCCGGATGGCTGTGTCGAGCGCCGCGAGCCGGTCCGCGATGTCCTGCACTGCGACGGCGAGGTCGAGGCCGCCCGCCAGCAGGTCGTTGACGTAGGACACGACGCCGTGACCGACCGGCTCACCGGTGGGGCCGGGCGCATCCAGGGCGTCGACCACAGGCCGGACGGGGGCGAGCAAGCCGCTGTGGTCGAAGCAGTCGACGAGGAGGTCGAGTTCTTCGGTGGTGCCCTCGGTGAGGCCGTCGGCGAGGTCGACCTCCCAGCAGGGGCCGGCTGGTTCGAGCTGGTCTGTCCAGGGCTCGGAAGGAGAGAACCCACAACCGGCAACGCCCCCGCACATCAGTGCGAGGGCGAAGATACCGCGGGGTGCGGTCATGAAGCTGGAGACGCCGGAGGAGACCGGACGCTCAGTCGAACATGTAGCGGCCGGAGATCCACACGTCGCCGCCAAGGTCGAGGCGCTTGCGGAAGCGGCCGGTGGCGTCGAGCGAGCCCATGAGCTGGAAGCGCTCGTTCATCGTGTAGGTGACGCCCACGCCCGCCTCGAAGAGAGCGTACTCGAGGTTGTCCGTGGTCCAGAAGCCCGAGCCGATGAGCGAGTTGGCGATGAGCTGGAAGCCGCCGGGGTCGCCCCAGAGGGTCCACTGGATGCCGACCGAGGCCACACCGACGTTGCGGCCGCCCTTCTCCTCGACATCCGGGTAGATGTACTCGTAGCTCATGTCCTCGCCCAAGGCCTTGGGGTCGGGATTCTTGAGCGAGGCGTCGTGGCTGACGTAGCCGCGAACCAGACCGATGATGCGGTCGTCGCGGTCGCCCAGGAGCAGCTCGGCACCCACCGCACTGTTGGCGGGCGTCTGCTTGTCGATGCCCTGTGCGCCGTCATCCCGGTAGTAGTAGGCGCGGTCCTGGTGGAGGCCGGCGCCCATGGTGACACCTACACCGCCGGCTTCGGCGATGGAGGGCGACAGCAGCGCGAAGCCGGAGGTGACTGCGAAGGCGGTGAGCAAGTTGCGCATGGAATACCCGGTGGCGAGGCGGTGCCGTGTGGGCGGCGATGCCTGGAGACAGGTGCCTGGGAGCTGAGATCAGACGCGACGCAGCGTGGCGTCTGTAGATCTGGACAGCCGTTCCTACCAGACCCGGAGAGCGGTGCGCAAGCCGGGGATCTGCTCGGGGGCGTCAGTTGGTGGAAGAGAGGGGGACGAGGCCGCCGGTGTCGGGACCACCCGTGTCGGAGCCGGTGTCCGCAGCTCCAGTGTCGCCGTCGCCGGTATCGTCAACGGGGGAGGTGCCGAGGACGGTGAGCTCGACCACATGGCTCTGGCCGTGGCCGTTGAACAGCTGCACGCCATGCACACCGCCCGCGACGTCGGGAACGGTGAAGGTGACGGTCTCCACGCAGCTCACGGTGCATTCCTGGTCGCACACATCGCAGTCGCCGCACTCGGTACAGCCCGCATTGGTGCGGCAGGAGTCGCAGGCGGCGCAGTTGTCGCGATCCACATCGGTGACCGTCGCCCGCACGTCCGAGACGTACACGGCCGAGTCGTAGACGCTCGTGTAGGGCGTGCCCGTGAGGGTGACCGAATCTCCGACCTCTGCGGTCTTGGGGGACATCGCGGCCACATACACGTCGCAGCGGAGCGCGAGAATCTCGGAGGGGGTGGTGCACCCTGCGGCCAGGACGGCGGACAGCGCCACGGCGAATCGGAGGAAGGCGGGCTTAGAAGTCATCGATCAGGAGGTCCTCGCCGGTCTTTTGACCGACAGCGCCGACGACGTTCGTGGGTGCGGTGCCGGGGAGCATGGGAATGCCACGACCACCCGTGGCCACCCGTCCGGTGCGTTCGTCGATGGGCACCATGGACACGCCGGGTAGCGCGGCGAAGCGCGGGGCGCCCTTTCTAGGCACGGCCTCCCGCATGAAGTCCATCCAGATGGGCAGGGCGGTCTTGCCGCCGGTGAAGGAGATGCCCATCGAGTGGGGCTGGTCGAAGCCCACCCACGCGGCGGTGATGATCTCGGGGTTGTAGCCCACGAACCAGGCGTCGAAGAAGTCGTTGGTGGTGCCGGTCTTTCCCGCCACCTGGATGCCGAGGCGGTTGGTGCGGGCGCCAGTGCCGCCTGTGGCGACCTCGCGGAGCAGGTAGTGGGCCACGCTCGCCACGCCGGGCTCGAGAACCTGGGGCCAGCCGCCTTCGGGCGGACCCTCCCACTCCTCGATGACGGTGCCGTCGCGATCCACCACCTTCTCGATGAAGTGGGGCTCGACGAGCTTGCCGTAGGTGGCGAAAGCGCTGTAGGCACGGGCCAGCTCCACCATCGTGAGGCTGGAGGAGCCCAGTCCCATCGACAGGTCGCAGGTGCGACACCAGATGCGGCCATCGTCGTCCTGGCGGGCGTCGACGCAGGGGTCGGTGTCTGGGATGCGCTCGATGGGCAGCCAGTCACAGGCCCGCAGGTTGACGTCGCAGGAGTGGCACCAGGGCTCTCCATTGACGTCGCGCGGCTCGTCGAGACAGGCCTTCTCCTCGCCGACAGGGACGTCCTCCCCATCCACGCGGATGCGCTGCTGACCGGCCTGCACGAGCGGGCAGGAGGTGGGGTCGCAGTGCTCGCACCACTCCATGCCGGCCACCGTGGAGGGACTGCGGTCGCCCTCGCACGCGCTGCCTTGGGGGATGTGCTTGCGGGTGCAGGTGGGCTGGTTGTAGCCGATGCGAAGCTTGGGACCGGCAAGCTCGAAGACAGGGTCGAGGCCGATCTTGTCGAGCACGCGCACCGTGCAGACGTTCTTCGACATCTGCAGGGCGCGGCGCAGGGTGATGTTGCCTTCGTAGTCCTCGCCGTAGTTGCCCGGCTTCCACAGCTTGTCGCCGAGGGTCTGAAAGACGAGCGGGGCGTCCTGCACCAGCGTGCCGGCGGTGAACTGACGGGTGCCGATGGCAGCCGCGTAGACGATGGGCTTGAAGGTGGAGCCGACCTGGCGGCGGGCCTGGGTGGCGCGGTTGTATTCGGAGTCTTCGAAGGAGAAGCCGCCCACCATCGACAGCACTGCGCCGTCGGAGAGTCGGTACGAGAACATCGCACCTTCGAGCTCGGGCGCCTGGTAGATGATGGCCGCGGCCTTGCCCTTGGCCGGGTCGTAGCCCTTCATGTTGTCGAAGCTGGTGGCCTCGAGTCCCTCGACCCGAACGTCGATGACGTCGCCGCGCTTGACCACGGCAGTCATGTCGCGCTGGGAGCGGTAGCGCCAGCTTCGCCGGGGGTTGGGCGCATAGGCCCAGGCGGTCCAGGACAGGGGGATGATGAGTTCGTGGGAACCCACACCGACGATGGCATGCTTCTTTTCGACCTTCTTGATGATGCCTTCGTAGACCCGACCGGCCTCGAGGGTGGACCGAGACGGCAGGGCGGCGTAGCCCCCACCCTTGTCGGCTGCAGCCACCTTGAGCACCCGCTTGGACGCCTCTTCGCGCAGGGCATCTTCTTGCTCGGACAGCTTGCGGGTGAGCGTGGCGTCGTCGACCTGGCCCTTGGGACCCCGCCAGCCGACGCGGTTGTCGGCCGTGAGCACGTTGTCGTAGACGGCCTTCTGGGCGACCTTCTGGAGCTTGAGGTCGGTGGTGGCGTAGACCGAGAGGCCGTCGTTGTAGATCTTGTCGAAGCCGTAGGTTTCGACGAGGTACCGGCGGATGTGCTCGGTGAAGTAGGGCGCCTGCTTCAAGAACTCGTTGTCGGCGGTGTGGATGTCGACCACCTCGGCGAGAGCGGCCTTGTGCGCGGCATCATCGAGGTAGCCCTTGGCGTGCATCTGTCCGAGCACGTATTCCTGGCGGGCGCGGGCCTTGTTCCAGTGGCGATGGGGCGAGTAGTCGCTGGGCCGCTGGGGGAGGCCCGCGAGGATGGCCGCCTCGGCCACGGTGAGGTCGCCGACGTGCTTGTCGAAGTAGGTGCGGGCGGCTGCCTCCACACCGTAGGCGCCGGAGCCCAGGTAGATCTCGTTGAGGTAGAGGTAGAGGATGTGCTCCTTGCTGAAGGTCTCCTCGATGCGCCACGACAGCAGCACCTCACGGATCTTGCGCTCATAGGTCTTGTCGCGCGTGAGCAGGAAGTTTCGCGCGGTCTGCATCGTGATGGTGGACGCGCCCTGCGCCTTGCGACCCTTCGAGACGTTGCGGCCGATGGCGCGGAGGATGCCCTCGTAGTCGACGCCGGTGTGGGTCCAGAAGTTGGCGTCTTCCGCGGCGATGAAGGCGTCCTGGACGTGCTTCGGGATCTGCTCGAACTCGACGACATAGCGCCGCTTCTCGTAGATCTCGCCGAGCAGCTCTCCGTGCCGGTCGTAGACGACGGTGACGGTGGGCGGGGTGTACTCGCCGAGCGCTTCGACCGTGGGGAGGTCCTGGGAGTACTTCCAGAAGGCCCCAGCGACGACGCCGCCACCAGCAAGTCCGCCGAGGACTCCGAGAACCAGCAGGGCCACCAGTGCGCGCAGCCACCAGCGACGCTTCTTTGGCGGGGCTGCGGCGGGGGCAGGAGGACGGGGCTTGGGTGCCTTGGGACGGCCCGCAGGGGCCCGGGTCTCGCTTCGGCTGGAGGCGGCCCGTGGCTCAGGCCGCGGACGGGGCTTCGGGCGGGCGGGGGCGGTGGGACGGCTCTGTGTGGGCTCGGGTTGCGGAGCCGGACGCGGCGCCGGTGTGGCTTGGGGCTTGGGGGCCGGCGCGGGAGCGGCGGCTTGTTGGCGCTGGGCGCGCTCGCGTCGGAACCGCCGGAGGGCCCGCGCACGGCGGTGCTCGTGAATCCACATGCCCCCACGGCTGCGGCCATCGCATCGGCGGTGGGGGTTCCGACGCTGGCGTTCGACGTGCGTGCGCATCGCGTCCTCTCGGAGCGCTGGGGACTCACCGTGCAGGCCGAGTACGCGCGCGTGCACCCTCCGCTGTTCGTGCCCACGAGCCATGTCGGTGTCCGATCCGGCCCCCGCTACGCGTTCCGCGGGCGTGGCATGCGCGACTGGACCCTGTTCCCCTTCGCGGTCGTCGGCGTCACGCAGCTCTCGGGATTCGAGCACCGGCTGGCGCGCTGGGGGGTGCTCGGCGCGGGCGCGGAGGTCGGGCGCACCGGGGTGTGGGGACGGTTCGCGTTCGAGCTGGGCATAGGCGCGTACAGCACGGTGAACGTGGGCTACACCGCGCGGGCGGAGTCTCTGGAAGGCGGTCGGCCGCGACAACCTGATGATCAAGGTGCCGGCGACGCCCGAAGGCATCCCCTGCGTCGAAGAACTCATCTCGCAGGGCGTCAACGTGAACGTGACGCTGCTCT
>ENA-OWNT01002622-OWNT01002622.1-seawater-metagenome-genome-assembly--contig:-NODE-2622-length-18464-cov-21.021646_pt1 | contig 18464 bp, 11 predicted proteins | sample MGYA00238136_ERZ651165 | MGnify/ENA primary metagenome ERZ651165 (study PRJEB26861, sample SAMN08777766) | seawater metagenome | isolation source: coastal seawater | place: USA: Florida | collected...
TTCCGTGATCACTTTCACGATGTCTCCAATTTAACTGTCTAGATTTTACACACTGGTATGAGATGAGGTTATTTTATAAAAAAAAAGGCAAATTGATATAATACTCGAGTTCCTTCCTTACCTAGCCCGATTTTCCATGCATGAAATGTACTTTCAAAGCGAAGTTACTTTATACCTGGATCGTCGGCTTTTTATTTATAATGTGTCAACGACGAGTGCGATCATACGCAGCAACTGGTGCAGCGTGTGTACACAGCCGCCGTTCTTTTCGAACACCTACATGATTCCATGGGATGCTTGAACGCACGTGATTGCAACCTGCACTGCGATTCTTGATTAAAGTGAGTCGTTCATTGAACAGGATGGCAACACAAGCGATTTGTTCTTTCGTACTCCAGCAGCACAATTCCAACATCACATGCAACATGGCAACTTGGATTTCCCTCATGGATTACGTAGACTGTCAATCGAACTGTCATTGTGAGCTATGACACCATATGATGATTTTCTTTCTTGTATGCATTCAAACATATTGAAATGTAGAAGCTTCTTCTGTGATTGCTTTGTATCCAAGAACCTAGCCACGATTTACATCCTGGTGTGGCGGTATTACACGAAGTGCACTCTCAAGAGCAAGTTACGTGCTCACTTGCTTGTACGGCATCGAAATATCACTCTTTGATGGAGACCAGCGAGCATTTCGCGAAAACGACCCGCCAGTGGCTGGATGGTTTCTAGAATGATATCACGACAAAGAAACTCCGAAAGCTACGACATCCTCCAGTGCCCGCGAGATCTGTGTTGAACTCCAATGCTCACGTGTTGTCCAAGCTTGCTCAACGTTTACGGGAGATACAGACCGTTCAGTCAACACGAATTGTCGAAACCCAAAGCATGTCGCATCTGTCCAAGTAATAATGTGGAGAACGAGAACAAAATGATAACGATGAAAACTGCGGTAAAATGCGTTGGTAGTGAGGTGGTTGTTGACGACTTTACAGTCACACAATAAGTTAGAGTTGGAGAAGGACCGTTGCTGCCATTCTACTTTGGCGAAAAGTCAGTGCATACCTCAACCAATGTCCTCGCGCATGAACATATTTATATGCTGATATAATTCCTGGGGCAGCCGGGGACGTGACCATATCGATGATAAAGTTGTTAAAATTACTGTTCTTCTACCACTAGATTCGGTGAATGCAGCGGTCGCATCACTCACAGTATCTGTGTTGTACGTTCAATCCAATACATTCCAAGGTGATAGCACACACATACCCTTAACTGCCCCAAAACCGCCCCAAAACCGCCCCAAAACTGCCCCAACACCAACCCCAAAAGCCATGTTCAGTCGTTGACTGAAGGAACTGAAGGAACAACGGAACAACGGAACAATGACACTATCGACAGGTCATTTGTCGACCAATTCATTGAGTTGACTATGTTTGTGCCCATTCTTCATTGTGTCTGCTACATCCCGGACAACTTGTTCGAAAAGTTCTCTCTTTTTTACCACAGCAGGGCTTCGCAAGGAAATAGATTGAGTCCACCACGACAGAACGGAGAGCAACAGCAACGAGAGGCATTTTTTTTTCAGAAGTAGATTTCACTGGATTAATTCGGAAGGTACCTGTAGGTGTACATTTTTTGGGGGCGCAATTAGATGTGAAAGCTAGAAGTGGAGAAGTTGGTGATTCTTGGACTTTCTTGGAAAGTTCTGTAGCGTACGATCGAAGTATTCGTGTGCTGTACTGAAAGACTCAAACTGTCACTGACGACATTCGCCACAATACTCAAGTCTTAATTTAGCAATTCAGATGCTACCTGCAAGGTATACTTTAACGCAGCGTGATTACATGCAAAGGATAGCAGTGGGTGGGCTGCAAAAGAATTTGCCACAACATACAAATCGTGGTCGGGATGATGAATGTGGGCATGCTCTGCCATACAAAAAGCCTTCATCAAAAACTTGTGAAACAAGGTTGCAATCACCAAAGCACTGCAACCTCATGACATGGCATGACATGTGTGCGAATTGAAAAGAGGGTCGATTTCATGTTGCGTTTCCACCGGTTTGACACGTGCTCGCTCAATCCCGTCCATTTTTGCGTGGACTATATCGAAATGCCTGTATCATTGTGTTTATCAGGTTTGCGAGCCCCGAATAAGACGTTATGTATTTTGATGTCGAAGAATCGATCAACACGATGTTACCTCAGATTATCTAAGTGCAATTGCCGGTGACATGTTCGAGACTGTTGTGACACAGCCTCTCTTGTGTGGGTGTGTTGAACGAAAGCGATTGCATATTGTGTTTTCGCAGGGTCGACACGTGTTTGCTCCATTCCATTCATCCGTTGCGGACAGCGACGTTGAAATGACTGTTCTAATCAACTTCGCGAGTCCAGAAGATGACATTGTGCATTCTAATGATGAAGAATGCACGATGTTACCTCAGATTTTATGAGGCAAAATTGCCGGTGATGCGTTCGAGACTGTTTTGACACAGGGTCTCTTTAACAACTGCCTCTTCAACTTCTCAATCTCTCCCTGTTGAGTCTTTACCAACTTTCGCAGTTCTTCCAGTTCGTCTCTTTCTTTTATTACTTCAAGAGCTCTAATGCGCTCATCTTCATCTTCTAATTGAACCTCATACTCTTCTGGCTCCACGGGTAAACAAATATCGTAGACCGTGTTGTTGTGGTATTTCGTCTTTCGAGGTGGGTATCTCTGTTGCAATTTCTTGATAAAATCGCCTCGCTTTGCTGGTTTCTTATTGTTGTCACTGCACCAACGGCAGAACTGTCTGAATACTGCACCGCCGATTACTCCTTCACTTGGTCTAGGATTGTCAATGGGTCTCCAAAGACCGAGGTACTCGGTAGTGCAGTCAATCTCACTTGTGTACTTTTCGAACTGCTTCTGGATGAACTTAGACTTCACTATCTTTCGACGTTTGAACAGATCTTGAGCATTTTTCATCAGAAGAGTGAATATCTCGTTCTTGTATGGACCAGCTGTAAATAGTTCTTCCAATTGTCTGTTCTTTTTTCTCTCATATCGACCCTTGGGATTGTCTTTGAACTTGTACAGGAATGCAAAATACTCGATTCGAGCAACCATGGAAGGCGTGTATCTCCAGTCCGGTTTATCATTACCAGACAATATCAACTTTAGAAACAGTCTCGTCTTGAAGGTCTTTTCGTATTTGGGAGTCACTGATATCGTGTCATCACCAGTGATCTGTTTCAGATTTGTTTCGTTTAACAAACCGTCTGTAGTCTCAGAGTATGTGCCGAGGCATTTACCAACACACTGTTCCAACTCGGGCGTTGTCGTGGAAGTATTTCCACACTCAGAAAATACTCGTTTTCCTATGGAATGTCGGCCGCGGGTACTGTATACCTGCGAACTTGGACATCACCGACGTTTCATGTTTTTCGCGTGTCTTTCACTGTCAACTTTTGGGTGTCTCCTCCAATTTCATCGGCAACAATCTCGGCGGCCACGCCCAGTGACCGCTGACAACAACGCGGCTCCAGGTTGTCTGGTGCGGCGGCTCGTCACACGATGACGGCGACGCAACAACACGTTAAGCACACGTTTTGTTGCGAACACAAGCGCATGCGGTTGCAATTCATGTCGACTGATGACTGTTGCAACAACCAATATAGCCGCAACAACCAAAATAGCCGCAACAACCAAAACGGCTGCAACATACAAGTGTGCAAGAATGCGCATGACCCTTGAGAATGAGCACCAATGCGCACAACACTGGACAACACACTTGTGGTCCTCGGTGTCTGAGACACCCTCTTTGGAGCAAGAAGAGGACTGCATGGCAAACCATTTATTCGAACCGGAGGGCATAGGCAAGCGACGATGCGAACGATGGTAACTAAAACATAAACACTGGCTGCCCCGAAAGAAGAGGAGACGGTGGCCGCGCGCAATTGCATGTCGACCTCGGTCGCCGACAGCGACGGCACTGAGCTACCTGCTATCAACCGCAATTTTTGACGAAGCTGTTTTTGTAAGCCGTAAAACAAGAAAACAGACGCCTCCGCGCTCAGATGAATCAAGACGCATTTGTGAGTTTGGTTGGTTTGTGGGAAGTCCATGGTGTGCTGGATCCGCGAAATGGGAACCGAATGCAACTCCGCCGCCTCCCTCCTTCACTGAGAGGGCTAGTGACCAGAGGTCTCAAGGTCCGATTGTTCAGGACGCCAACCCCCTATATTCTATTTGCTCACGATGGGTGCCATGAATTTTGGATTCAGTGTAAGGCAAGCGGACGTGTTGTGATACGGGCTAAAGGTGAACTGGATGCCGGTAGCGGATCTTACGAGGTCTTGAAAGTGGAGCCCAACGCTTCAGGCAGACCATCCATCGTGTGGAACTGCCTTCGACGTAGTGGCGCCAAGCATCACATTGAGTGGAGAAAAGTTGAAGGTGACACTGTCACTCTTGGAGACGTTAGAGTTCCGAAAGTGCCCAAAAAGTTGTTGCGCCACAAGACGGTCGCAAGGTGTCAGTGTGGCAACAAGCGCTGTCTGGACGGAATCGAAGGCAACCCAGGGACGGTGAAGATTAGCAAACAACAGATTCCACAAAAGTCGCTTCAATCTGGGTTGCAAAGGACCAAGAACTCGGTGGCACTGAAGCAAGCTCGTATGAAGGCTCATTGGGCGTGTTTCAGCCCTTCCAAGAATGTGAGTGATCTAAGGATTGGTCAGCACCACATGCATCCTTTCGCACTAAAAGCTTTTCGACGGTTGAATCTGGAAAAATCGACAAAGGTCAGATTCAGCTCGTTCGTGTTGGATCCCGCACGTGTGCATGCTTCCGTCAAATCAGAAGATCACAAATACTTCCATTTTTTCAGTGGTGGTTGCATGCCGAAACTGAACTTCCCGCCCAATTTGCACCCACGCAACCCCGTGGCCGTTGCAAACGCGTGTGAAGCCCTTGACAGCGAACAACAGGAAGCCGAGACAATCGCGACGAATGCGGTCCGCAGATTGAGCGAACAATGTGAGCGTGTGAAGCAGACTGAACGGGTCACCGAGCCCAGAGTGGAACCCAAGCACACCGACACAGCTCGTAATACCAGTCCTCAGCGGCCGTTTTTCACGGCAGCCTATCACTGTGGTCCACGCCACCGCCCGAAAGCCCTGAAAGAGTGTACAATGTCATATTTCTTTGGTATGCCCAACGTTTTCAAAGATGCGGTGGCATTTTTGACGGCACTCCATCAGGACTTGAAAGAGGAACACTCTATCAACGATCGTGCCGAAGCACTGACTCCATTCGAGCAGTGCTTGCTCACCAAATCGTACGTGGTGTCATTGCGCCCTGCATGGGGTGGTGGACCGCTGCTCATTCGAAGTCGGCTAAGTTCGCTTGTCTGCAGGTACTTGCACACCGGGATGCCACAGAACGTTCTTGCCACGCTTGCCAATTGCTCGTTGAAGCGAGTGCAGAGTGCGATTAAAGCTTGGCACCCTAGATGGCTCAAAGTCGGTAGAGCATTCACTCGCTTGACGTGGATCGGTGAGTTCCCCAAGATCTTTGAATTGAGTCAGCCGCATCCAACCGTGTACGATACGAATGATGAGAGCGATAACCGTGCTCAGAATGTGAGGTATGATGAGAAGGCCGGCGAGAGTAATATGGACAGGGACAGGGACAGTGACAATGACAATGACAATGACAATGACAATGACAATGGCAGCGGCAGTGGCAGTGACAGTGACAGTGACAGTGCTGATCGGGCCCGGCCGTCGCGAAAGCGGCCGAGAATCGAGCCGCTGCATGACGTGTGCTTTGTTAGCCTGGATGGCAAGGTATTTGAGCTGGAGCAGTTTCACAAGTCACACCTTGGTGCCAGGTGCTGCTACAGTGACAAGACAAAATCGTCTGGACTTCAGTCACTTGTATGGTCGCTTCCGTGTGGAATTCCAATCCTGGTGACCGGACTGTTTGGCGCTAAACTCTCCGAAAAGCGCCAGGTCCAGCTACACTCAGGATGGCTGGTCGCCATTCCTCCAGGCGTATCGATTCTTCAAGACCGAGGGTTTCGCAAATTGCAACGGTACTATCCAAAGTAAGTCACCGACCATGTCATTGCAGCACATGGTTCGCCGATGATGCTGTGCATTGTCTACAGTCGCAACCCGCCTATAATTCCAGCTGCCACCAAGTGGGTACGTTTTGTCGGGGCGGTAGGGTTGTCGCTGTCTTGGAATGGTGTGGCACACCTTTCCTATCTGACATTGTGTGGCTGTGACGACAGAGTACATTCAGTCAACTCGACGAGTTGGAATATGCCTGCAGTGCGGCCCAGGCACAGAACCGTTGGACTGCTGAAGCAATCTTTGGTCGTGTCACCATGGCACCATCACTTCGTGGCCCTATTCCAGTTTCGTTCTTGAAGTACGCCGAAGCAGCGCATGTTGTGTCTTATCTGAACCAATTGTGGATGAAACTGTTGGTCAAGCCTTCTGGGTGGGATGAGTGCTCGGCCTTCATGAACGAAGCGTTTGGTGAACAATGATCACATGTTTTTTTATTTCCACACAAAATTAATTTTAAGATTGAGCCCGCTTAGTATACTGGGTTATCAAGTATGTGAAAAATTCTGCCTGTTCATACTCCCGAAGGTCCACCTCGCCTCGTCTATGCTGTTGGAGCAGGTTTTGACAAACTAGTTGCACAATGGCCTTGCCATCCCCGTCCGTGGCATGCTTGAGATACTCTTTGTTGTGCTTTCCCACCTTTTCTTCTGTTGCATCACCCCATTTTCGCTTTTTGGATGCACTTGAAGACTGGAACAACAACGTCTGCAGCTCCGATGACTGAATTGGTATCCGTGCCATTAGCAAAATCTTGCGAGGCAGTCCAATTGCAGCAGCAAGTTTATAAAAGTTTGGAGGCGACTGCCACCCATCGGTTCCTTTGCGCTGTCCCCACTCTCTCCGCACAGTGTGGAGCCAGAAGAAAGTGGCGTTCCGATGCCCACACATGTCACTGGCAATTGCACCACGCTGACAGTCACAGTAACTAAGTTCGGGACTTAAGTGAAGCTTGCTGTCGCCCTTTCGTTCATGAAACACCATGTCGACACTATAGATGTTGGTTTTCATTGACGGGACGCACTGCAGCCGGAAAAGTATGGTTTCCACGGTCTCTCCCTTTACAATTGTAGCTCCAGCCTTCACTTCGAAGTTGTCCCAGTAGACTTGTCCGTCGGTATTCATGATCCGAGCTTTTGTCAGTTCCTTCGTTGATTTTCCAATACTGGCCTTGAAGCTGCAGCGCATGAGGGCCTCAGAAAGGTGTTTCAAGTCGTCCATCACGCCCCATACCTTCGGAGACTCCACCCAGGACAAAGACGGGATTCGCGGTGACGTGCCACTCATCGTCTGAAGAATTGTCGACCAAGTTGACTTGTACTTGCCTTCATCCCAGGGCGGCGTCCCAAGCCCTCGCACATACTTCACCTCGCGAACAACCTCCCTCCGCAAGATATCATCTCGCAATTCGTGACCGTGGGCAAGGAGCCAAAACCGAAGGACACAATCCGGGATGCACTCAGGTGGGAACTTGTCGAAATCAATGGTCTTCATCATGACGGAGGAGGGGATAGCATGGCCTTCGATCTCGAAGATAGTTGACGGGACCTTCTTGTCGTTACAGCTCACGGACACCCTGCTTGACACGAGCTCGTACCGCTGCTTCAAGAAATCGTCCAGCGTTGGGGGTGTGACGAATTGCCAACAGCGACCACGTGAGTAAATGTCGAACGAAGACAAGAAAGCCACGACGTACTCGTCGCAGTCTTTGTAGCTGGACTTTAGCTTTCTGGTCCTATTGTTACGCTGATCTAGCTCCCAGAGTTGTATCGCGACATGACGAATGCTTCGCCGCATCGAGTCGTGCGGGACCCATGTGTTGGGGTCCGTTTTGAGACGTGCCCTAAACCACTCCCCAACAAATTGACACGCTTTCTGAGGATCCACGCTCGTTACAACGTAGTCGTTACCCACGATGCAAGAAAGTAGGCACAACAACAGACGAAGGCATCGCTTTTGCCCCACGACCTTCGCCCACTGACTGTCACTGATGCCAAAGTTCAGAATCAAACGCGCAGCTACAGAGTCGAAAGTGTAGCCAGTTGGCATGCCTCCAGTGAGAGACGTGACGTTCCCACTGATGATGTCAAAGCAGCCAAAAGCTAGAAGATCCGTGTCCACGGTCAGTACAACGTCGACCAGGCCACAGTGATACAAGTACGCAAGCTGGTCATCTGCTTCGATAGGGGAGTTCAAACACTTCATTAGCGGCCACATCCACGTCGCTTCCTTGGGTTGAACTACCTTCTTTCGGCGTCCACGAGCAACAGCAGGCCCCTTACTTGCTGTCGACGACCGTTTGCGTTTCTCTGCGATTTTCTTGGCGCTGTCGACTTTGATGTTGTGTTCACGAACCCAGTCAACAAACGCATCGTGCAGGGATTTAGACACCACTGACCCTTTAAACGTATTGTCAAACTCCGCTTGAAGCCATTTTCCAGTGGCCTCGCGTACTGCTTCAGGCTGCCCTGCGCATTCTGCGGCAAACGCAGCAACTTTCTTCTTCCACTCTTTGTCCCGTTCGACTGCCGCGTCTTGACGCCGGGAGCGACCAGTCACTTCGTACTTGACTGCAATGGCTTTGTCAAATGCTTTCTTACAGTCAGAGCAATGCCACTGCTGCACTAACTTAGGGTCATGTACGAAGACGACTACTTTTGCGTGAAACAACTCGTGCTGTATAAACCATTGATTCATGGTTTCGGCGACAACATACTTGACCGATGCCTCCGGATTCACCGTCAACATCTGACGAACGACGCTGGTTTTCTTTCCAAACAACCCGTGGAACAGCACCGAAATGTCGACACCAACCACCTTCTCCGACACAACTGACTTCCAGGTACCCAGCCGCTTTTGACCAGAAGGGCCCGGCGGGGGCCAAGATACGGCCAATCCAATGTCGGTTGCGCCCGCTATCTGTTTCTTTACCCGCTTCGTCCGGCTGTTCATAATGACACCGATCTTGTTAATCCCCATCTTGCGTAGTGCCGCCCCAGAGCACCACCGATCACCATGAAGAAGTGTTTTTGTTTTTTATTGCCGACAATCTACAACAAATTTTAATTCATGCTATTCCCGTAGCTGCCTCCCAAGTGTTTACGAGATTACATGGATGGACGCAACTGCTTCCATGGCGGTCGAGGTGTTGGTTCGGTGTGGCAACAAACCCCGTCCGACACTTACGACACTTGCGCAGCCGACAGCACAGTGTCCGTGACACTTCGACACTTCGCAACACAACAAACAACCAACTCACATCGGGTGATGTTGGTGATGTCCAAGTCTGCAGTAAAATGCACTAGCCTGTACACCGTTGCCGACATTCCATGACGACGACGACAACGAACAAACTGCGACTGCGATCCTCCGTTCGCTCGACAACGAAGGAACGAAGGAACGAACGAACGAACGCCTCGACAACAACAACGACGACGACGACGACGATGACGACGGACGATGGCGGCGATGGCGACGACGACGGACGACGCAACGACGACGACACAACGATGTAATGCACGAAAGCACTCGACGAGTGCAACGACGACAGCGAACAGCGGCAGAACAGTCAGTCTATGCGATGCTTTGATGAGCTGTACTACGACGGCGACGAGCAGTTGTTGCTCAGGAGCAATGACTTTGTGCAGTCACACCTCGACTACAACACGGCGTTCGAGCACTGACGCCCTCGACTACGAACGAACGCACCAGGTAGGTCTGTAAATACCTCGGCAACCATGATGGTTTGCTTGGACCTCGACAAATCGAACTTAGGACCACGCAGCACAACATGTATCCTCCTTGGAGGCTGTAGTGACCTTGTCTAGAATGTGAACACATGCTTACTCTTGTGACAGTAGACCTTGACACGAAGTGTGCGCTCAAAAGAAATCTGCGTCACGCAGCACGCGTGGAGGGAGCGATCGAACTTCGGAGTAAACGGGCGAACTCTTGGTGATGTCAGTGTCACCCAGGTACCGACTTTGTGTTGGACCGCAAAAGTCGGAGGCAGCGGAGGTAGCGCGTCCTTGTCCGCCGAAGTCGGCTGTGTTGTGAGGTTATGCCGTCACAACAGCGCCGGTCTCGCACTTTCTCTCTTCCTCCTTTTTCTTTTTGTTGGTTGGTGGTCCTTGTGTTTTTGTTTTTACTGTTTGACTTTTTTTTTTACGTCTTGGCGTGAACCGACGACGTATCAGCAGACTGCTCTGTGGTCAACTGCTCCACACTCGGCGGCAGTGTCGCGAGGCACGACCTTGCTGCAGACGAACACCCGAAGCATCATGCCTGCAGCAAAACGCGCTCGGAAGTCCAAGGCAAAAGCCAAAGACCAGCCGCCGGAGGTGATTGAAGTTGATTTGTCTGACGACGGAAGTAGCGGCGAGGAAGACAGCGGCAGTGGAAACGACGAGGCAAGCTCAAGTGAACGCCGCCCACGTCGTCGGTCGTCGGCGAAGAAGATCAATTACGCCGAGGCCGAATCCGACGACGATGATGACGGCGAGAAATCCAAGGTGGGAATCGTGCGAAAACCACCGAAGCGTGTGTCGAAACCTCCAAAAGCCAAAAGCGCGCAGCAAATATTTGTCGCGAGAGAGCGGGCCAAAATTCGGCGTGCTAACAGCGGCACAAAACTGGCGGCCAAAGAATTGACAGCGCAAGCAAACGACAGGTTGCGCTTGGTGAACTGTTTTTGGGTGGCTTGGCAGGCAATGTGAAAGTCTCATCACTTGTGCTTGAATGAACCAGGTGGGACAATTTAAACGATGAAGATAGAGCCAAGTTCGAGACATTAGCGGAGGAGGACGTGGGCCGCTACGAGGTTCGTTCGCTGCCATCTCGTCCACACGTCGCATGATGAACGCAAGCATGAAACCTTTCCCGTTTTTGCTCTCCCATTCCACATCGTTTGACCACAACCGTGACCGTGTTTGTTCAGGCGGCGATGGAGAAGTACGCCGAACGGGTGGAACAGTACAAGCGAGACCTCGCGGCGTATGAGAATGGGACTGACGAGACAATAGAGTGGAGCGTACAGTCGACCGCTGCAGACCGCAAGGCTGTGTCCGCAGAGCTCGTGAGTGTTGAGTGCGCAAAGCGTTCTCATGGATGGCTTTAACTTGCGTTGATCGTGATATGTGGCAGGTACGAGCCAATTCTACAGCAAGCGCTGACTCCGCAGACGGAGGTCAAACCATTGAAGAGATTTACACGAAGCTGGGGGAGCTGGATCATATCCTGAAGCGTCCCGACACGTTCGTCGGCAGTACCGAAGAGGTGACTGAGGAGATGACAGTTTACGACGAGGAGTTACAGCTGCTGCGCCCCAAAACAATCACCTACGTTCCCGGTCTGTACAAGATCTTCGATGAAATTTTGGTGAACGCTGCCGATCACAAGACGCGGAACCCGAAAGAAGTTACCACTGTCAAGGTGACTTTAAACCCGGAAACGTCCGAAATATCGGTCTGGAACGACGGCCCAGGAATTGAGGTCGCCGTTCACAAAGCATGGGGCGAGTACGTCGCTCAGGGAATTTTTGGCAATCTTCGCACAAGCAGCAATTACAACGATGATGAGCAGAAGCTGACTGGAGGCCGCAATGGATACGGGGCCAAGTTGACCAACGTCTTCTCAAAGTCCTTCACCGTTGAAACGTATGACGCGGTTTCCAAGCAAAAGTACAAACAGGTCTGGCGCAACAACATGATGGACAGAAGCGAACCCATTGTGAAAGCCGCGTCGGTGCGTCGGCTCTCAACAACACTGCCATGTGCGGATTCGTGCTTCTTCTGCTAGCGCTGACTTAGGGACTTGGTTCCCTTGTACTTTGTGTGTTAGGCAAAGTCTAGGTCCAAAGGGTTTACAAAGATTTCCTACATCCCCGACCTTGCGCGGTTCGGTGAGTCAAGTGCACCAATAGCTTTTGTGTACGCGGCATGTTTTTGGTACTCAACGACGCACATGGCTACAGGCTTGGAGCGCATCGACGCAGACACTGAGGCGCTCATGAAAAAGAGACTGTTTGATCTGGCAGGAACGCACTCAGGTCAGTGGTTTGGTTGGTGTTCGCTCGCACGACCTGGCTGCAAATGTCTTATTGCTGTAGTTTGAATCAATGCATTCATAATAGGCCTTCAAGTTTATTACAACGGTGTCGCATTGAGGATCAAAGGCTTCAACCAATACATGCGTCTGGTGTATCAAGGACTTGTGATTCCCGGCGTCATGAAAGACCTGAAAATCTCAACGCCACAGGCGCGTAAGCTGATAATGAAGCATTTTGCTCCAGTCAAAGTGAAAAAAGAATCGGCGACGAAGGAATCAGGCTCAACGAAGTCAACGCCTGCGGTTAAGCGCGAACCTGCCTCTGATAATCCTAGCAGCAATGATAATGGCGACAATGACGACGACGACGACGACGACGACAACGATGACGATGACGATGACGACGACGATGATGACGACGATCAGATGCTGTCTCAGCTCTCGCAGTCACAGTCACAGGCCGAGTTGGACCCCGCAGACTTTTCGCAGATGTCACAAAATGATGCTGATGCACCTGTGGCGGTCAAGGCAGAGGTGGTCGACGAATCGCAGAGTGACGAAATTGACGAAGACTTGGAACGCCAATTTGTAGAGCGAGTACAGGAAGAAACGAAATACGCCTATGTCAAAGTGAACGACCGGTGGGAAATCGGACTCGCTGTTTCGCCAGGAGGACCAGGCTATCCGAATTGGCCACCGGCCACCAACCGCCAAATTAGCTTCGTGAATGGCATTGCCACGACCGCCGGTGGATCCCATGTCCGTCATGTGCAAAATCAAATTGAAAAGGCAGTTCTTGAAGATATGAAGGCCAAGCACAAGGGCACGAAGATCCAACCTGTGGTCGTCAGGTCGCACATCACTATTTTTATCAACGTACGGATATGGCAATGCTTGATGCTGTGCGCGCCGCGCCATTGTATTGTGACTGCTCGTGTTCTTGCTTTGTGTGCAGGCGCTCATCGTGAACCCGGCATTTGGTTCACAAACCAAAGAGCTTTTGACTTCGCAAATCAAGCACTTTGGTTCCAAGTGTGACATAGTGCGCAAGATGATGCGCCAAATGCTGAAGAAAACTGACATTGTGGAGCGGTGTTTTGCGTTTGTGTCGAACAAGCGAGCAAATTCCATTTCTGCTGGGCGTAAAACGTCCGTCATTCGCGGAATTGCAAAACTTGATGATGCCAACTTTGCTGGAACGCGCCGCGCCAACCTGTGCACGCTCATTCTGACGGAGGGTGACTCGGCCAAAGCGCTTGCGATCAGCGGAACAAGTGTCGTCGGCCGTGATCGGTACGGCGTATACCCACTTCGAGGAAAGTTTTTGAATCCCCGCGACTCTGGAGTGAAAAGTGAGAAGATTGCCAGCAACAAATGCATACAGGACCTAGTGAAAATCTTAGGTCTGCGGCGCCACGTTGATTACCGCGAGGAAAAGGTGCGCAAGACCCTGAGATACGGCCACTGCATGATTATGGCGGATCAGGACAACGATGGTTCCCATATTAAAGGCCTTGTCATCAACTTTTTGCACTGGTTCAACGATACATTGTTGAAAGTTGAGCCCCCTTTTGTTCAACAATTTATCACCCCCATCGTGAAGGCAGTGAAAGGCAAGGGTAAACGTGCTCAGAGGAAACAATTCTATTCAAACGCGGAATATGTTCAATGGCAACAAGAAACCCCGGACTACAAGAAATGGAATACCAAGTACTACAAGGGGTTGGGTACCAGTGACAGTCGAGAAGCCAAGGAGTACTTCAAGGATATCGAGCGACACAGGATTAACTTTGAGCCTGCGCGCCCCAAGGCGCAGTGTGGTGATGGCCTGTTTGCTGGAGACGAAGAATCTATCGTTATGGCGTTTGGCAAAGGTAACGCCGCAAAACGTAAAGCGTGGATGGAAGACTGGGAAACCCGCCCTAACAGCGAAGGCATCGACTACAATGTCAAAGCGATGAAGCTTGCTGACTTCGTCAACAAAGAATTGATCGAGTATTCGATTGCGTCTCGAACGCGTGGTATTCCGAGCTTCATTGACGGCTTCAAACCGTCGCAAAGAAAAGTTCTATACGCCTGCTTTAAGCGCAAACTTGTGCGAGAAATCAAGGTTGCCCAACTGTCCGGGTACGTTAGCGAGCACACCGCATACCATCATGCGGAGGGCGGCCTCGCGACCACAATCATCGGCATGGCACAGACTTTTGTCGGCAGTAACAACATCAACCTCCTGAAGCCCAACGGTCAGTTCGGGACGCGCCTGCAAGGCGGAAAAGACGCTGCCAGTCCGCGTTACATCTTCACAGCGCTACATCCCATTGCGAGAGCGCTGTTCCCCGCCGATGACGATGCGGTTCTGCAGTACCGAGAGGATGATGGTCAGACCGTTGAACCGATGTTTTACGTCCCCGTGATTCCGATGATTCTCGTGAATGGCGCCAAGGGTATTGCGACGGGATGGAGCACGGACTGCCCATCGTTCAACCCGCGTGATATCATCAACCAGATTCGCCGCCACTTAAACGGCCAAGAAATGGAGGTGATTCACCCGTTCTACCGTGGCTTTCGGGGAGAAATTGTGCCACAATTCAACGATTCGTCTGATTCCGCGGCAGCGGCGGACGCGGCAACAGGCAGGGCAATCCCGACGAATTACGAATGCCGCGGCTCCTACTCGTTCGTCCAAGACGTGCCATCGGGTGAGGATGGCCAAGAGCCGGGCCCACCGTCTTCGGTTGTCATTTCTGAGCTGCCAGTTGGCCTGTGGACGGAAACTTACAAAGAGAAACTTGACGTCTTAATGTCCGGTCCCCACGAAAAGGAGGATAGTGCGAGTGACTCTAAAAAGAAACGGGAAGCGCGAGACAAGGCGCGCGCGAAGGCCGAGAAAGCGGCTGCCAAACAAGCCCGCGATGCGGCGAAGCTGGAGCGACAGGCGACCAGGAAGCAGAAGAAAGCAGCCAAGGACGGTGACGAGGCTGCAATCCAAGAAGCTGATGAGCTGATGCAGCAGGCCGTTGCAGCAAAAGCCGCTGCAGAGGAAGCTGCTGCCAAAGCCGTGCACGCCAAGCCTAAACCGAAAGCCTCTGCCATTGTCATCGATGCCATTCGTGACAACAGCACGGAAACTCACGTCCGGTTTACGGTGCAGTTAAAGCCGAAGGCAGCGGAGCGGTTCCACAATGACGTTGCGCTGTTTGAGAAAGACTTTCGACTGACCTCCAACATTTCACTCACCAACATTCACTTTCTCGGCGAACGAGATGACATCGTGAAGTTCACCAACGCTCTTGATATCATCAAGGCGTTCATTCCGATCCGTTCGCGCCTGTATGAAACCCGACGGGAGTTTTTGTGCAACCGGCTGGGCAACGAGTTCCGTGTTCTGGACAGCAAGGCAAAGTTCATCAAGCTTGTTGTTGAAGGAACGCTCGTCCTCCAAAATCGCCCGTTCGCCGATATCATTGCTGATTTGAGGCGCCACAAGATAAAACCGAAGCACGAGCTCGAGAAAGCTTGGGATGGCGGAACACATGGTAATGTTGCCGTCAGTGAGGAGTCGGACTCCGAAGAAAACGACGAGCTTCCAGAGGGCCAGGCCGGTGAGGGATATTCGTATTTGCTGGGATTGCCGCTTCGGTCGTTGTCGGCCGAAATGGTGCGTGCGCTGCAAAAGCAGGTCCGTGACAAGCGCAAAGAGCTCAACATCATCAAGAAGAAGACTGTCAAAGATTTGTGGGAGCAAGATCTCGCTCACTTGGAGACCAAGCTGGACGAAATGGACGCAGAATTCGCAGCAACCCTGGCACCCCCAGTTATGCGTTCAGCGAAGAAAAAGAAAAAGAAACGAAAAGCATCCGGCGGCTCGCCAGCAAGAGCCAAGAAAGGACGCTAAAGCGAGACGCTGCAAATATATTCCGATCACTTCGATTGTACCTTTTTTTTTTTACTTTACTATGAAACAACTTCATGTCATCGCTTGCGCGAATTTGGTTGGACGTCTTGGTTATTTTCCGTGGGCCCGTGTTATGATACGATCTTGCACACTTCGGGTCGACGCAACGCTGTTGGTTGGTATTCAGCGGTACAACATGTGGAGGCACAAGTCAAAGTGCCATGAAGGCAGGACTGACAGATCCAGTGCCTCGCCACCGCTTGGGGACGGGCGTGGCTCTTCCTCTTTGCTTCCTGTAACGTGCCCGTTCGTCCTTATCGATGCTGGGTTTGCAGCTTTAAGTTCAGGATATTGCTGGAGAACAGTTTTCACAATGTCCAACAACGTGGACTCTTCTCTTTCCCTGCGTTTGCCATTCCACTCAAGTCTTCCGACAAGATTTGCTCGGGATCTGCTCAAGCAGCGACGCAGTCATAACGTTAAAAACCAGCCGTGGTGGACTGGACTCATGCACGCAGCAGCGTATCCGTACCTGAGGCTGCGAATGTACTCCTCGGCGACACTGAGGCGGCTAATCAGAACGGTTCCGTCCGCAACCGTGTGCCATGTACCCTGTTTCTCATTACCGTCATACCATGCACCAATATTATCAGAGTTGGACGTGTGCAGAGCTTCTGCTGTTGAGATATCCGCCGTGGTTTCGTACAATCTTGCGAGGCTTCGCAACGGAAACGTCGCACAATATGGAATTGCCGGAGCAGAATCACTTAGTTCCAACGCCTTCGACAGCGTCTCGTCGACAGTGAATGCTGAACCTACAAGTGCTTGTAGTTCAGCCAGTTGTGTGCGGTGCAGTATGTTGAAGATGTTCGCCAGCGGTAGTGATTCACAACGACCAGCAATCGCGTCGACGGCGGTTGAGACAGTTTCGGCGTCGGGGTTGTCGCCGACGTCAACAATCGCGCATGGTTTCTGCGCAGTGCTCCACTCGGAGAGCTGGGCACGGCGCAAATGAAGAGTTGCTAACTGTGAAGCAACTTGCTCTCCTGCATGCGTGGGTTCACTTGACGATGCAATGCGCTCCAACTTGTCAGTACTTTGAGCCGAAACTCCCTGTGTGAGTGCGGCAGCAGCGAGCTGCAACGCTGCGAGGTCTCGCAACGAGCGGAAGTTCGGGTCCTCGGCCAACGCTGGGGTCGTGTCGGTCCACTGCTTGGCATTGGACACAATGGGTTTCAAAAGGGCGAGGGCATCACGATGATTCCCTTGTCTCAGCAGCAGCAGGGCTGCTAGGTTTGCGCTTCGGAGTTTGGCGCACGGGAACTTCTTCCCATCGAGCTGCTCCACGACGGACTGGTGATGCTGCCGCTTCTGCTCAAAGTCTGCTAGTCGTCCGTGCAACAAAACAGACACACACAATTGTTCTAGTGCCACATGGTGATATGTTGCGTCCGGCATGCTGCCCATTACTTCCACAACGCGCTCACTTGCTTCCATTGACTTTGAGAAGTCGCCTGCGTTGCGATGCTCCACGACTTGTTGAGCCTCCGGAAGCTGCTGCACTTGGCCCCGTACGTCGTCGAACTCATCCGTTGTCCCACAGACAGCTGTGTTTGCAAAACATCGAGCCAAGCGCGTAGACTGCCGTCTCGCACCAGAAACTATATGTCGGCTGCACAACGCGAGCATAACTGATCTGTTTGTGCCGCCTTAGCTTGTCATGTGTGACCGGCAGTCGGTCGCAGTGCAATGTCCCCTATGAAGTTCTTCGCCCGTCACGACAAAAATGCTCAAAGCATTCAACGACATAGAAAATCCGTTCCTGATCTCCCTTTGCATTTCAAAATCCATTCGCAAATTCGTGACAGCGCCACCTGTCGTGGATCCGACGTCCATTCGACATTCAATGCTCATAAGCTTCTCGAAGCAGCTGCGTCACGCTGCATCATCCATCTTCGCATCATCTTCACATCCGTCGATCACCGACCGCATTCTCCCGTCATTTCACACCTCACGCGTCTCGATCTCGTTGTACGCAATGCGTAGCGCACGCGTGCTCTACACCACCGCCGTGCTTGCCCAACACTCCATCACATAAAACTCACGAGGGGGCAGAACAAACAACGGACTTCGCGACGTCAAGGCATCGCTGCCACGTGGCAGCAACGGCAGCAGCAACAACGACGACGACGACGACGACAACGACCAACGACGCCGTTCAATGGTAGCCATTCATTTGGGGCATTTTAACCACTCACTCTTCTTCAGTCAGTCCATTGCATTGCATTGAGTGAATGTGTGACTTCACCACTCAATTCCAGTCAATTGACCATTGAATTGAATGTCGTTAAATTAATAAAAGTTACGGTAACCACTCTCTTTCAGTGGTCATC
>ENA-OWNT01002624-OWNT01002624.1-seawater-metagenome-genome-assembly--contig:-NODE-2624-length-18464-cov-4.931745_pt1 | contig 18464 bp, 14 predicted proteins | sample MGYA00238136_ERZ651165 | MGnify/ENA primary metagenome ERZ651165 (study PRJEB26861, sample SAMN08777766) | seawater metagenome | isolation source: coastal seawater | place: USA: Florida | collected...
ATATTCAATTTTTCCTGGTGTCTGCTTAGTAGCCCCAGTAAAAGCGCCTTTCTCGTAACCAAAAAGCTCACTTTCCAACAAATTATCAGGAATAGCAGCACAGTTAATCGCTATCATTTTCTGATCGGCCCTTGGGCTTAACTCATGCAATGCACGAGCAATAACTTCCTTGCCCGTACCACTGGCACCCAACAATAATGTTGTAATATCAGAGGGTGCAACCTTTTCTACCATCCGACAAACCTTCAACATCTCAGGACTGGAAGCAACCACCCCCCTAAGCGGCCACTTAAGACCACTTTCCTGAAGGTGGCGATTCTCTATCTCCAGCTCACAAACTCGATATGCCCGCTGAACAATCAATTTAAGAATTTCAGGCTCTACCGGCTTTTGATAAAAATCGTAAGCACCATGACCAATAGCTTGAACTGCATTTGCACGATCATTATCACCTGTAACAATGATGACCTTTGTTTCAGGCTGCATGGACAAAATAGCCTCTAATGTTGCCAACCCCTCCGTGACACCACCTGGATCAGGTGGTAAACCAAGGTCTAACAAAACGACTCCAGGCTGATGCCTCCGTAATTGAGCAATAGCTGTTTCCCTGTCACCACTGACAACGACTTCATAATCATCAAAGCACCACCGCAACTGACTTTGCAGTCCTTTATCATCCTCAACGATCAATAGTCGCTTATTCGATTCCTTCACAGCCAACTCCTTCAACATCTTCGCTATGACTTATATCTTCATCTGTATTTTCACGGGGCAACATAATACGAAATGTAGAACCCTCACCCAGTGAGCTAACAACAGAAATATCACCATCCAGGGAACGGATATACTCTCGACTTTCAAAAGCACCAACCCCCATACCCGTCAACCCTTTAGTGGAGTCAAACGGTTTAAATAGTCTATTTCGTACAAAGTCTGGCTCCATACCAATGCCAGTATCTTCTACCTCAACCACGACATGATCAACCTCTACATGAAGAGAAACAGAAACACGACCATCTTTGTCAGTCGCATCTTGTGCATTTTGGATCATATGACCAAACACTGTAGCCAACTGTTCTGCATCAGCCAACACATAGGCCTCTTGATTTATTTCATCATACTGCACGATCGGCTCTCTGCCTGTCGCAGCATTTACTACTTTTTTCAACAACTCACCAAGGTTAACCCTCTTGGCTTTGGCACCTCGCTCACCACTGCGCATTTGTGCCATTAACCCCGTCATTCGAGCTACTGAATTTTTAACAGTCGCAATCACATCATCAACAAATTCGGGGTTATGTTTATGTTTTTCAGCATTGGCAACAATAAGTGACTGCTGGGCTAAAATATTTTTCAAATCATGAACAATGTAAGCTGACAGCCGATTAAATGCCTCAAACTGACGTGACTGCATCAGCGCTTGATCCGCCTGATGTTGAGCTAAATGACTTGCAGCCTGCTGACCTGCAGTTTTTAACAGATCACGATCTTCCCAATTAATTGTTTTTTGTAATTCAGAGCGTTTTACTAAAATAAACCCAAGACATTCACCCTTAAACATTAGCGGAACAATAAACCAGGCATTAGGAATAGAAAGCAACCATTCAGGTATGGATAAACCCTCATACAAGTCAGGATCTCGATCATATTCATCAAAATCTATAACCCATTGAGTTCTAGCCATGAACAACGTTAAAGAAGACAAAGAATTCGCGTCCATAGCAGCTACCTCTGGCATATGCCATCGGGTCGTCAACACATATTGGCCAGACTCTGCTTTTTCCCAAAGCATCCCCCCATTACTTTCCGTCAACTTAATAAGAGACTGAATAATTCTCTCTGGAACACTATCAACACTACCCGCCAAATTCTGGGTAAACTTAAGCCATTCATCACGGTAATCATGCTTGTAGGAGAAAAAATGCTTACTGAGAAAAACGCGAACTTTCGCTCGAATTTTATCTGAAAATAAAAGTGTAAGAAGAAGAACACCTGCGCCAAAAAAGAAAACTATTTGCAGCAAGCTTCCCCACGTTCCACCATAAAAACGAATAAAGTAACCAACAACCGCCATTGCTAGCAGGTAAGAACCTGCCCCCATAATGGTCGCCGTATGAAAAATCACATGGCGGGAGACATGGATATCCAACTCATATCGTGGATTACGAGCAATAGCAATAGCAATCAGTGGTGCAGCCATACCATTGACCACCCCACGAGCTTCCCACAGGTTCAAACTGATACGTTTAAACAGTAAAGCATCGGAGTACATAAAGAAGTCATAGGCAAAAATACAACCAATACCCAGACATAAAAACTTGGCTGCCCATCGCTGGCTAGCACTAGAATTCCTGAATATCTGCTCAATTAATGTCATGCCAGCAATAGCAAGTGCCACGGCACTTAACCATGCATTTGTGCTGGGCATAGTATTTGGCAATGTAGCAAGGGCGAAGGGCGCGAGGACAATGGTGGCTATTGCCTGACTTCCGGTGGCGACGACTAACGGCTTTACTCCCTGCAGCCACTTTTTCATCATACTGGCAGCTATGCCGTACCCCGTTGTTGCAAGAAGCGCGGTCAGAATAGGCAAGAAGGTTACTTCATCTTCACCCAACTTTTGCTGGCTTATAACGGCAACACCAATGAATCCGATTAACAGGCCAGCAATAGCAGGCTTGCTTAGCTTATCACCTAACCAACACCACGCGACTAAAGCCCCAAACATAGGTGCAGTAGCATTCAAAATGGCATTCACACCGGCTTCCAAATGCAAGCTACTGTAGTTGAATAAAACAAAGGGCACTGCCGTGTTTGCTAAACCAACCAGTGCTATTGCGAACCAATGATGTTTTATTTCTTTTACCGAACCGGTAAGCAGTAAGAGTGGTAAAAGCACCGCTGTGGCAAGCAAAGTACGAATAGCCACAAGTACGTAAATACCAAACTCTGGTGCGGCAACACGCATAAAAATAAAAGAGCCACCCCAAATGCCGGCTAGCACAAGAAGCGCGAGAACATGTTTTACTGCCATAATACCCCTTGGGCGCCCTCCAAATTGAGCAAATACTGCTTTCTTTCAAGTCCACCGGCATAGCCAGTTAACGTTTTATTGCTACCAATTATACGGTGACAAGGAACAATAATGGCAATAGGGTTGCGGCCATTTGCCATACCTACCGCACGAACGCCTTTAGGATTATTTATTGCTTTGGCAATATCAAGGTAACTGGCAGTTTCACCATACGATATTTGTTGCAGCACTTGCCATACGCTTTGTTGAAACGCCGTGCCTTTGGGGGCTAAAGGTAAGTCGAATGTTTGCAGTTTTTTATCAAAGTAAGCGGTTAGCTGACGCGATGCTTCCAGCGTTATTTCATTCGGTCTTTCCGGCATTAGTTTAGTATCAATAAAAGACACCGCGGTAATACCTTTACTATTTGCCGTAATCTGCATACTGCCTTTGGCAGACTCGATATATTGATAAAATTCCAAGGTTAGTCTTCCCTTTGTATCACTGTTACACCGCTAGTTGAATGGCTATTGCTCAACTCCCATAGTTGAAGCGTTAAGTAGCTTCTCCAAGGCGCTGCATTAGACGGTTTCACAGGGTGTAATTTTGCCATTTTCTTCACTATTAAATCACCGCCTAAATACACATCTGGATTTCGCTCACCACGCATTTTTATGTAGTCGAGCGTCCACGGCCCTACGCCTTTTAGTGCAAGTATTTCATCGTGTTTAGGAGCGTTATTTCCAACAAACAATTGCGCAAAGCGTTTTAACGTTTCGCGGCGTGCATTCGGCATTCGCAGAAAGCTTAAGGTGGCTTCCGCCACGCGCTCTGGTGTTGGAAAACAGTACCTATCAGGTGTACTCGCCTTAACGCCTAATGAATGCACTAGCAGTGTCACTTGACCAATCGCGGCTTTTACACTCACTTGCTGACCTAAAATAGCACGACAACCACTTTCAAATACTGACCATGCACTGGGAAGGCGAAGCCCCTCCAACACCTGTTGCTCGGCCACACCGGCTTGAATCAAACTTTGTGATATATGTTGAGGGTCAGCGCTTAAATCAAGCATGCCTTTGATATTTTCAATGACACTGTGCAAATGAGATAAATCAGAAATATTGATGGTTGTATCAAAGCCTCGCTTTGCCTCATTGTGCTCAATGCAAAAAGAACCCACAACGCCTTTGTGCTGAAAACTTCGCTCATAGCGCTTAGCGGATACATACTCCATACCTTCTATCGCGCGCACCGAAAAAAACTCTCTTACGTACCCCCAGTTATAGGGCGGCCTGTACGATAAAAACAGCTTTACTCCCTTGTCAGTAACGCCATTATTTTTACGTAAAGCAGAAGGTGTCGTATTGCAGTATTGTGCTATTGCACGCTGAAGCTGGCGCGGCGAATCAAAGCTCGCCGTGTATGCAATGTCGGTCAGTGAAAGCGACGACTGCTGTATAAGCTGCTTTGCAAAGAGTGCTCGCTGCATGTTCTGAAATTGCTTAGGAGAAATACCAACGGCGCCAACAATTAGTTTATTGAGGTAGCGTTCGCTAATACCTAAACGCGATGCAATATGTGCCACAGATTGAATAGGCAATGCTGACAGCAAGGTCATTGCACGACTAACAGTGGTATTCACTCCCTCCCAAGCACTTGATTGGGGCGCACTATCAGGTCTGCAGCGAAAACACGGCCGATATCCATTTGCCATTGCCGTTGTCGCATGCCTGTAATAGCTAACATTTTCTTCTTTTGGTAATTTTGCAGGACAGACAGGCCTACAAAAAATTCCCGTCGTTTTTACCGCAACGAAAAATTGACCATCAAAACGTGGGTCGCGGCTTAATCGTGCTTTTGCAAACACACGATTATCACCCTCCGAATGGTTCTCAACCCTCTCGTTTACTTGCATTACATTCCCCAGCGTGTTGTTGTACAACCATATCTTTGCACAGAAATACTTGGTTCAGTGACTACGGCAAACTGAGTGTAACGCGCTTTTAGCAACAACGTGCGACAAAATCAGAACTCACTATTTTTGTGTATCACTGCCGGTCAAATGCCGGCTCAAACCATTGACGCATTTGATCATTGGCCGCGCTATCCGCATAATGTTGCAAAGGCACCGCCCAACCACCTACATTTTTTTGTTTATATTATCGAGGTTAACGAGCTAACTGTATGCTGAATATTATGCGCATGTTGATGTTGCGCTTACCGTATATGTACTTAGCGATGTTGCTGTCGGTGTTTGCCTCCTACGCATCAGCAGACTGGCTAGACGACTATGCTAGTTACGTAAGAAAAGAAGCGTCGAAATATAACGTGCCAGGCTATGCCTTTGTTTTTTACGAACAAGGTAAAGCACCTCGTGTTTATGTGTATGGCAAAACACGCAAAAAAAACGGCGACAAGATCACTAAAGACACGGCGTTTCGCTTAGCTTCCGTGTCAAAGACGTTCACCGCTATGTTGTCAGCAAAATTGGTTGAGCAAAATCAGCTTTCATGGCAAACCCCCATAAGTACTTTACTCCCTGATATTCCCTTTACCGGCACAGGAATGCAGAACCTACAGCTTCAACATATCGTTGGCCAATCAAGTGGCTTTATGCCCAATGCTTACGACAATTTAATTGAGGCTGATTATTCGCTGGAACGCGTTTTAATATCATTGGGAGAGCTAGACCCCCTGTGCACGCCAGGGGAATGTTATACCTATCAGAACGCGCTTTTCGGTGCACTTGAATACTACTTTAGTAATCACAATACGTCATACTCAGCCCAGCTTCACAGCCAACTGTTTACACCGCTAGGAATGGAAACAGCAACGGTAGGCAAAGGCGGTTTATTAGCATCAGCGTCATGGGCAAAGCCTCATATTGCGATTGCACGAAACAAGTGGCGTGAGGGCAAGGTAGAAAGCAATTATTACCGCTTTTCACCTGCTGCCGGTGTCAATGCGAGTATTAGTGATATGACAATTTACCTTCAGGCATTGCTGGGTGAGTTTCCCACCGTTGTATCTCCTGAGATGATTGAGCTTATCACTACAGAACGCGTTAAAACCAAAAGAGAAACCTACCGACGTGGTTGGCGCGGAATGATTGATGATGCGTCATACGGCTTAGGTTGGCGCATTTATGATATTGGTGGTGTTAAACTGAATTATCACGGTGGATGGGTGAAAGGCTATCGCGCTGATGTTGCCTTTTCGCCTGAGCACAAAGCTGGATACGTTATGTTGATGAATGCCGAATCAAACATGATAAATAGCACTACTGCACAACTTTGGAAAAGATACTTCAACAACGTAGAAAAATAGTAACACCTGCTAGTTCCACAGTTGCTACGACGACTTCATCGGCAACCAGCATTGAGCAATACATCCTGGCCCATCTTCTCTATTTAAAAGCTGCATAGTGCCATCATGCGCTTCTGCTATTTGCCTACATAGAAACAAACCTATACCGCTTCCATAGGCTTTTGTCGTATAAAAAGGTACAAACAGGTTGTCTGAAGTTGGTAGCCCTTTACCGCTGTCTATCACCTGAATTCTTGTACCTTGCTGATAATTTTGCCAGCGCAAAATCACTGTACTAGTAGTACTTGATGCTTCAACTGCATTTTTCATAAGGTTTATGAGCAGTTGTTCAAGCTGGTCGGGGTCGGCCTGAATAATCAACTCATCAGTGTTTTCAATTTCAAATTGCCCTTCTACTAAGCTCGTCAACCGCGAAAACATGCTAAGTAAAGACACTGCTTTTTTTTGTGGCGGAGGCAATTTTGCCAATCGCGTGTAGGCGTCGGTAAATCGCAGCAAACTGCCACTGCGTTCGTGAATGAGATGAAGCGCTTTTTCAAAACTTGCGTGCCATTTCGGCGTTTTTTCTTCATCCAATCTTGATAACAGAGTTTGACTTACCGATATCAATGACGCCAGTGAGTTATTTAGCTCATGCCCTAGAACACGAATCAAGCGTGTCCAAGCATTGCGCTCTTCTTCTCGTAATGTCCTCGATAGATCGTTGATAAGCACAATAGAAAAGCGCTGCCCTTGCTGAATAAAATAATTTTTACGCAGCTCCCAACGCCCTCCCTGATTCGGGAACCAGTGATCAATAACAGCCCCAGAGTGATGAGATAGCAACGACGTTAGTTGGAGCTGCGTAGCGGTAAGCCCCAACAGCTGATCTTTTGGTTTACCGTATAAGTTGCAGCCCTTCTGATTACAATTTCTAAGTTTTTCGTGACTATCGAAAACTAAAACGGGAACATCAAATTCAGCCAATAATTTATCCAGTAAAATATCAGCCTCTACGTGTTGGAGTTTCTGTTGTTGTTTGTCATTAGCGAGTGCGTTTACTTCTCGGTATACCTCGCTCCATGCGCTATCGTGAGATTTAGCAGCAATACGCATACTGAAATCACCTAAGCGCAAGCTTTCTATGACATTGGCCAAGCTATGAAAATGGCGAGACAGAAGGTTTTTAATGTGCAGTGCTACAAAAAACCAAAAGAGTAATAATAAAGGAAAGAAAGTCGCGATAGAAAGCCAGCTCAGATTTGCCTGCCACATCAAGAAAGCAATAGATATCAAAAACACTGCGCCGATGGCGCATAGCCAACGGAATACTATTTGCTCTAGAGGCGTGTCTTTGTTTACGTTTAAAATAGTGGATTACTCGTTTACATCTGCACTGATGCTATCGCCGTATTTCTCTAATCGACGATACAGCGCAGCTCTGGAAATGCCAAGCGTTTCCGCTGCGGCTAATACATTTCCCTGATGCGTTTGAAGTGCGTTAGCAATTAGCAGCTTTTCAGCTTCTTCAAGGGTTAACTGCATGAAGTTATCATTACTTTGCTCGGCCACAAGCCCTAAATCTCGACGACAAATTTCATTGCCTTCTGCCATCAACACGGCGCGTTCAATACAGTGAGATAACTCTCTTACATTGCCTGGCCAAGGGTGTGCCACCAATGCATTAAGCGCCTCCTTACCAAACTGTATGTCGGGCCTGCGGTATTTAACTTGCAGCTTTGCCAGTAAACTATGTGCTATGGGCACAATGTCTTCTTTGCGTTCTCTAAGCGGCGGTATTTCAATGGTGATGGTGTTTAGTCGGTACAATAAATCTTGGCGAAAACGGTTTTCGTCTATCTCTTGCTGAAAATTCACATTGCTGGCGGAAATTATTCTTACATCAGCGACTTGAGTTTTTGAAGAACCCAACGGCTCAAACTCTCCCGACTCAAGAACCCTGAGTAACTTACCCTGTAAACCTTTTGGAATATTCGCAATTTCATCTAAAAAAAGCGTACCTTTGTCAGCCATTTCAAATCGGCCCATGCGATTTGCTTTTGCATCGGTAAACGCGCCTTTTTGGTGCCCGAATAGCTCACTTTCAAACAAAGTATCTGACAGCGCTCCCATATTTACGCTAATCATAGGCGCTTCGCGACGTTCACTTAAGCGGTGAATAATGCCCGCAAATAGGCTTTTCCCTACTCCGCTTTCACCAGTCAAAAGTATATTGGCATCGCTCACTGCCGTGCGCTCAACCAGTGCCATCACCGACTGCATACACGGCGAATTAGCAATAATATTACTTACATTGTCGCTTTGTTTTACCGCTTCAGATAATCGTTTATTCGCCTGCTTTTCTTTCGCTAGGCTGACTTGGTTTTGAATAAGTGACAGCAACCGCGCATTGTTCCACGGCTTTTCGATAAAGTCGTTAGCACCGGTTTTGATTGCTTTAACGCTTAAATCAATGTTCGCCCATGCCGTCATTACAACAATAGGCATTCCATGGTCATACTCACGAATGATTTGAATCAGCTGTAAACCCTCTTCACCTGAAGTGGTATCAACGCTGTAATTCATATCCATTAGCACAAGGTGAATGCTATTGCTTTTAATGATGTTTATCGCCGCTTGAGGGCTATCGGCTTCAAGCACCTCATAACCCTCAGGTTCCAGCATCAAGGTCAGAGAGTCTCGGATATGCGTTTGATCGTCTACTATCAATATTCGAATATCTGACACCTTACGACCTCCTTTTCTTATTCATAATATAACGCTTCTTGAGGGTGTATGCGCGTTGCTCTGCGCGCAGGTAGCCACGTTGCCACCAGCCCAACCAACATCAACACAAGTGGCACAGAAAAGAACGTGATGGGATCAAAAACATTCACACCAAATAATACGCTGGCTAAAAACTGTGCACAAACGAAAGCTAATACTACGCCAATTAATGCACCACTTAAAACAGGCTTCGCAGCATCAAGTAATATCCAGCGGCGTATTACGGCTGGCCTAGCACCAATTGCCATTCGAATACCAATTTCGTTGGTGCGCTGAGTGACCATATTATCGCTAATACCGTAAACGCCAATACTGGCCAGTAGTAATGCAACCGCAGCGAATACTGCAAGCACGGTAAGTAACAATTTTTCGCTCACAATCGATGCACGAGTTAAGTCTTCCAAGGTCTCTAGTAAAATCATAGGCGCAGTCGCTTCCATCTCTACTGAAGTCGTGAACATGATGTTCTTTACCTCACCCGGGTTAAGAGTCGATTTAACCAAAAAGGTCATACCCGGGTACGTGTGTTGCGACACGGGTAAAAAGAACTCTGGAAGTGGTGTTGAACGCAGGCCTCTGTGTTTTACATTACCAACAACACCGACCACGGTATGCGCACCACCCGCCCACTCAGGCAGCGTGAATACTTTGCCTAAAGCTGATTCATTCGGCCAAATGGTTTTTGCCAAATAATCGTTTATTACCACGACTTTGGTGCTGTCTTTGGTGTCGCGGAAGTCGAACTCTCGCCCTTCAAGTAGGGGTATTTGAAGCAATGAAAAGTAATCTGGCGTAATGGAGCGTACGTTTGCCGTCGGCTCTTCACCTCGCGGCACAACAGGTGCGCCTGAATAGGTGTAGTCTATAGGGTAATCAATGCCAGTTCTTGCCATTGGCATCGTCGAGGTAGCAGCCACTTCAACAATCCCAGGCTTTTGCTTCAAAGCATCAACGACATTTAACCAAAAGCCTGCTCGATTGGGCTTAGGCGCAAAATTATCTGGCAGCCAAATATGTCCAGTAACGACATTATCCGTTTTAAAGCCGGTATCTTGATCGGCCAAATGCAGATAGCTTCGCATTAGCAGTCCTGCACACACTAACAATATAACTGCTACACCTACTTCGCTTGATACCAACATGCGACGCACGTGCTGGCTGTTTTTATCGCCCGTTGTTTTTCTTCCTGCTTGCTTAATTGCCTCAGCCAGTTTAGTTGGATTTACTAATGAATAAGCCGGTATGAGCGCTGTTGCCATTGCCGAAATACTAATAAGTACCAAGGCAGCAAACACGGCGGTTTGATCTAACCCTATTTCGTGTAGCCTCGGTAAGCGGGTACCCATATAAACACGGATCCATTCTATCGACCATGCAGCTAACAATAGCCCGGCTACCCCACCAACTGTGCAGAGCAATGTGCTCTCTGTAAGTAACTGTTTTAGTAGTCTACCTCGCGTGGCTCCAACTGAAATTCGCACGGCCAGTTCTTGTGTTCTATTGGCATACTGGGCGTAAGTTAAGTTCACCACGTTTAATACCGCTATTAGAAATACGGCAAAAACAGAAGCGAGCAATAGATATAGCGACTGTTTGCTGTCTCCAACAATACTTTCTAATACGGTTGTGTACTTCACTTCCCACACGCTATCGCTCTCGCCAATAATGTTATCTAGCAAGCGTTCTATCGGTGCAGACTGGAGCTTAGCCTGCTTTGTATCTAGGCCAGGCTTTAATCGCGCTACGATATTTACGGGGCGATCTAACTCGTTAATTGGCAGCCAAAAATCAACTGTAGTAAATCCCGTAGATGAGTAATTGTCTGGCATTACGCCAAGCACGGTGTAGTCACTTTTATTCAGCTGAATAGTGCGGTTTACAATTTGTGGGTCGCCCGCGAACTCGTTTTGCCAAATATCGTGGCTTATAATTATCGACTGCGTATTAACGTCTTTATCTTCGTACCAGCGCCCTAACTGCGGTGGTACGCCATACATTGAAAGAAAATTAGCACTCGTGATAAGCACGGTGAAAGGCAACTGCATATCACCTTTTGCAAGCGTAACTTGATCATACGCATAGTAGGCCATGTTACTAAACGGCGTTTCAACACTGTCCATTCGCTCTACAAAACCGATGTGCGTATTGCTGCTTGGCTCTCCCGTTTTCTTATTCTCAAGTGACAAATAAACCAGCTCATCGGCATTGGGGAAAGGCAACGGCTTCAACAAAACACTGTTCACCAATGTAAACATAGCGGTAGTAACGCCAATACCTAATGCCAATGTAACAATAGCAATTAACGAGAACGTCGGGTTGGCTAAAAGGTTGCGAAAACCAAATTTGATATCATCTACAAAACGATACATAACGCGCTCCTATAAGTTAGCGGCCATGGGGTGCACGGGCACCTGCTCGTCAACCATTTTGCCGTCGAAAAGCTGCACTACACGTTGTGCAATGCTGTTATAGCGAGAATCATGGGTCACCATACAAATGGTTGTTCCCTGCTGATTAAGTTCACCAAGCAGCTCAATAACAGCCTCACCATTTTTAGAGTCTAAATTCCCTGTTGGCTCGTCTGCAAGAAGTAGTGAGGGCTCACATACTAAAGCTCTTGCCACAGCAACACGTTGCTGCTGACCACCAGACAACTGCCCAGGGAAGTGGCGTTGACGATGTGCCATGCCCACTTTCTCAAGCGCCGCTTCTGCACGTGCTTTTCGTTCCTTACGACTCACATCATTGCGATAGGTAAGCGGCAGCTCTACGTTTTCCAAAACGCTTAAATCGCCGATAAGGTTGAAAGCTTGAAACACAAAGCCAATAGACTGGCAACGAAGGCTCGCACGCTGATCTAAATCTAGCGACTCTGTGGCAGTGCCATTAATGCGGTAGCTACCGCTGCTAGGCACATCGAGCAAACCCAGTATTGATAAAAGCGTTGATTTACCGCAGCCAGATGGACCTGAGATAGAGAGAAACTCACCTTGCTGAATATCAAAGTGAATATCCGACAGCGCATGGGTTTCGATTTCATCGGTGCGAAATACCTTGCTCACGTTTTGCAGTGAAATAATGGGTGTTGAATTGTTCATGCTTTTCTCCGTTGAACTGGGTATTACTGCACAATGTCGATTGCGCTGTGTTGATTAAATTCGGTCATATCTGACACGATAACAGCGTCACCAGGTTGCAAACCGGCTAACACCTGAATGGAAGATACAGACGCCTTGCCTAATTTGATGTTTCGCAACTCAGCCTGACTTTCTCCCTCACTCAGGGTAAACAATTTAGTATCGGTAAGCGCAGCAGCACCTGAGGGGCGATCTATGTAAAGCGCATTCTCAATCTTCTCAACAACGATGGTTCCGGTAACACTTAAATCTGGACGGGCACCTAGAGGCAACGTACCGGTGATCTCTACATCAACTTGTACATTCCCGTTATCTACTCGAGGGTCAATTCGCTTTACTAAACCCTCCACTAAACCATTTCGCGTATCTAAAGTGACAGGAAAACCAAGCTGTAAATCTTGAACACGATTTTCTTGTATCTGTAGTTCTGCCATTAATGAGTCAGGCCTTGCTACGCGGGCAATATTGCCGCCTACCTCAATACGCTGCCCCACATCAACAGACACCTGTTGTAGCACGCCATCAATGTCAGAAGTGATAACCAATGCAGCTATTTGGCTTTCGTATAGAGCAACCATATTCTTAAACTTGCGAACAGTGGCCTGCTCAGCAAGCAGTTTCGCCTCAACCACTTCAGTACGGCGCGCCTGTGTTTTAATACGTATTGAAAGCTCTGCTTTTCGCTGCTCGGTGTTGAGCTGTGTATTGGCAAAATCAAGTTCTGAGATAATGCTTTTTATTGCCAATGGCTGCTCTGCTTTTTCTTTAAGCTGCGCTGATGCAAGGGCCATTTTAGCTTGAGTGACAAGAAGTTCTTGTTCTAGGGTTTGCTCTTGAAGCTGGGCATTTAACGCAAGTAGATTAGCCTCTGCAGCATCAAGTTCCCACCTAGCTTGCTGTAATAAGCTTTGTAAGTCAGGATTAGAAAGCTCTGCAATTACTGTATCTTTCGTTACCATCGCGCCCGGCTTTACTAACACTCTTTCAACCCGTCCAGGACTATTCGCCGCAATCCAGCGAATTTCAGAGGGTACTAACACGCCCACGCCTCTTACTGCACGAGTAAAGCTGCCTTGCTTCACACTGCTTATCCATACATCTTGTTGTTTAACGCTAGGGGCAGCGGCTTTTAAAAATCGTACCGACAGCACAACTAGCGCGCATAGACATATTACGCCTATGCCCCATTTTATGTATGGGTTAGCCATAGACACATGTCGCTTTTTAACGGGAATATCCACTTTTAGCTCCTCAGCCTGACAAAAGTTGTGTCGCGAACGTTCGCGAAAAGTCAGGTTATTGCATTAGCAATTGCGAGGACTGTGCCAAAACAGATAAAAAATTAAAGCATTGATTTTATGGAAAAATGTGAGAATTCAGCATTAAAAAGAGAAGGGTAGATTATTGAAACTGTTCGCTATCATAAAAGGGATTTACGATAGCGAACAGTAGTAGGTGTTAGCTTTGCTTTAAGTACGTGTACCCGTTTAAGCATTTTTCATAGAAGTCGGTCCAACGCACACCTTCGCGTGGGTTTAACTTTCCATCCCACACCTGCTTATCAATCAAACGTTTTACATCTGATGCCATAGCACGAGGGTTATACTGCATAACGTTAAGTACATCTTCTACTGACGAGCCTTTAACGACTTCTTCAATGTAGAAGTCTTCAGGGTCGTCGTCATAGCTGTAAATGTGCACTTCGTTTAACCGCCCAAACAGGTTGTGCATATCACCCATTACGTCTTGATATGCGCCTGTTAAGAATAGACCAATATAATATGGCTCATCTTTCTTAAGCGGGTGCATTGGCAGTACATCAGTAATTTCACGGCCAATAGTGAACTGGTCAATTTTACCGTCGCTGTCGCAGGTAATATCCACCAGTGAGCAATTCACTGAAGGCTCTTCATTCATGCGTGTCAGCGGTACTACAGGAAGTAACTGGTCGATAGCCCACGTATCTGCTGCCGACTGGAAAATAGAGAAGTTACATAAGTACTGCGACGATAAGCTGTAATCAAGCTCTTGAAGCTCTTCAGGCACATATTCTTCGTTGCGATACCACTTTTGCAGACGCTCCATGATTTGCCAGTAAAGCGTTTCGATTTTTCCTAACTCTTCAAGGGGCAATACACGAAGCTTGAAAGCGTCTAAGGCTTGCTCTTTGTATTGCGAGGCATCGTTATAAATCTCGTGCATGTTGGTTTGCTCGTCGAAGGTGTCGGCAAGCTCTCGCATATTCTTCAGGAAAATATGCTCGCCCTCTTTTGCAGACGTATCCATCGTGGCCGCGTTCGATTTAATTTCACCAACAATTTCGGTAATTACACAGCTGTGATGTGCAGTAATGGCACGGCCACTCTCGCTCACAAGGTGAGGGTGAGGCACCCCTTCAAGATCGCACATTTCCTTCATGCCATACACTACATCAGCTACATACTCTTGCATGCTGTAATTGCGCGATGACTCGTTGGTAGAGTTACTGCCGTCGTAATCAATACCCAAACCACCACCAACATCAACGTAGTCTAATGCGAAGCCCATTTTATGAAGGTCGGCATAAATACGCGCCCCTTCGGTGATTGCTTCTTTCACTGCGCGAATATCTGTTAATTGACTACCAATATGGAAGTGCAATAGTTTCAAGCAGTGCGCCATGCCTTGCTCTTCAAGATACCGTGCTGCGTTGATAATTTCTGTGATTGTTAAGCCAAACTTAGCGCGCTCACCGCCAGAGCTTTCCCACTTACCGCGGCCCTTTACCGTCATTTTTGAACGCACACCAATGATAGGCTCTATGCCGAGCTCCTTCGACGTTTTAACGAGCAACAGAAGTTCAGTAAACTTCTCAACAACCACAACTACTTTGCGGCCTAACTTTCGACCAAGCAAGGCAAGACGCATGACTTCGTCGTCTTTATAGCCGTTAAGAATGGTTAGCGATTCTTCGTTGGTGTTCATTGCCAGAACGGTTAAAAGTTCTGCTTTTGAACCTGCTTCTAGACCGTAGTTAAACGGCTTTCCGGCATCAACAATCTCTTCAACTACTTCGCGCATCTGGTTTACTTTAACCGGGTACACGCCTTGATACTCACCTTGATATTCGGCTTCTTCAATTGAGCTTCTAAATGCCTTGTTCAAACCCGCCACTTGCGAGCGCAGAATATCGTGAAAACGCACAACCACTGGAAACTGTACGCCTTCTTTTCGTATATCTTCAATTACCGAATTAAAGTCGATTTGGATACTTGGATCCTCTGGCACTGGGGTAATGTGTACGTTGCCATTTTCACCTACTTTGAAATAGCCGCCACCCCATTGAGACACGCCGTAGACGCGCTCTGCTTCTTCGATGCTCCAATCTGACAATGTATTCACCTATCGTAAAATGGGCTAAGGTAATGCTTAGCATAGTGTGTGCAAAAATAAGCAGCGTATTATAGACAACACAACATTTGTTGCGATGTAAAATATCGATTGTCGCGACTAATTTTGTTTATCGAAACGTATCGTTCTCAATCCACGATGTGATGTAAGCCATAGTCACTTCATCTACCAACGTTTTGCTGTGTGCCAAAAATGTCTGCTGATCTTTAGTACGTGTTAAAGAGAATCTTTGTTCGGTAAAAAATTTATCGGCAATGTGATCAGCATCGGTCTCTTCGTTCTCTAGCCACACTTCGCTTAGCTGATTACGTCTGTCGAGCTTTATTGGCGCTTTCATCTGATTGAAAGAGTCAGACTTTGGAATTTGCCACGTTCGCATATCAACTAATAGATGGAAAGGTCTTCCCCTTCGGCGCTTTAAGCTTTCTGCAAGCTGTGCAAGGTATAAAATATTGGTCGCCATGTCCCACTTACCTCGAAGTGTTACCAAGAGACAATTATTAAATTGCTCTATGTTAAAAGGGGCTAAAGGCATGTGTTTTTACATCTCTCTTATTCAATCTTGCATAAGCACAGCTTTAATATGCTGCCGCAAAGCGTCACACACAAAAGTAACTTAGGTTATCGCACAGTTTCAGCGATAAAGAAGTACCATACTAGTAGCGATGATGTGTTACTACAACCTTAGTAAATAGGTTTCATTATAACTATCGAGCCGCAAACAAGACGTAGAAGAAGGGACATGAAAAAGGGGCTCACGCCCCTTTTCGATAATAGTTGTAGCAAACTGGACGATATTAGTCGTCACCAAACTCGCGAATAATACTATTAATGGTTTCTTTTGCGTCGCCCAAAACCATTCTCGTGTTGTCTTTAAAGAAAAGTGGGTTATCGACACCAGCAAAGCCCGCATTGGCAGAACGTTTCAACACAAATACGGTTTTCGCACGATGCGCTTCAATGACAGGCATACCATAAATTGGGCTACCTTTCATTTCTTTGGCCGCAGGGTTAACCACATCATTCGCACCAATAACGATAACCACGTCGTAGTTTTCCATTCGCGGGTTAACGTCATCCATTTCATACAGCTGGTCGTAAGGGACATCGGCTTCAGCGAGCAATACATTCATATGACCCGGCATACGCCCTGCAACAGCGTGAATGGCATAATCAACCGTACAGCCATTTTCCTCTAGTAGCGACTGCAATTCGCGCACTGCATGCTGCGCTTGGGCTACCGCCATACCATAGCCAGGTACAACCAGCACCGCCTGAGCAGCTTCAAGCACATAAAATGCATCTTGCGCTGCCAGTACCTTTATCTCGCCTTCAATTTTTTCACCCGCCTCCACTGGTTTAGCAAAACCTGAGAGCAGCACATTCATTAACGAGCGGTTCATGGCTTTACACATGATATTGGTAAGAATAAGACCTGATGCACCAACCAATAAGCCTGTAACTATCAAAATGGTATTGCCTGTTGCCAATCCGGCAGCAGATGCAGCCACACCTGAATAGCTGTTTAACAAGGCAATGACTACCGGCATGTCTGCACCACCAATAGAAATGGTTGCCCATAGGCCAAAACTCAGCGACAAGGCGATGGCGCAATATATCCATATCACGTTGCCAGGGTCGGTAGCAAAGAGGTAACCCACCACAACCATGGCAATAAGGTGAAGGATAGAAAGCTCTCGAAGGCCTTTGAAAATAACGGCTTTAGAACTCATTTTACCTGACAGCTTACCCCATGCGACTACCGAGCCAGAAAAGGTGATACCACCTACTAAAATAGTAAAAAACAAGGTAACAAAGGTAAACGTACTTTCAGTATTAAGCGTAAGTACATTCATGCCTGCCAGTGTCGCCCAGCCAAGTAGCAATGACGCTGCACCGCCATAGCCGTTGAATAGCGATACCATTTCAGGCATTGCGGTCATCTCTACTGTTTTTGCTTTCCACGCGCCAAAAGCACCGCCGAGTACAAACCCTAATAAAATGTAGTGGTAGCTGATTATTTGCTGATCGAGCAAGGTAACAACCACTGCTACCAGCATACCCACTGCCGACACAAAATTACCTTTTTTGGCAGTGTCAGGATGGCTTAATAATTTTAGACCCGTAATAAATAGTGCCGCAGCAGCTACATACGCAAGGTTGATTATGGTTACGATATCACTCACTTGCGTACTCCTTATTTATTTTTCTTCTTGAACATGCCAAGCATACGGTCAGTCACCAGATAACCACCCACTACGTTAATGCTGGCAAGCGCAACAGCGGCGGTACCAAGAATTGTGGTAAGTAAGTTGTTATCGCTGCCCGATGCCACCAGCGCACCAACCAGGGTGATACCAGAAATAGCGTTTGAGCCAGACATTAATGGTGTGTGTAACGTGGCAGGTACCTTTCTAATTAATTCAAATCCTAAAAAAGCAGCCAGTAAAACAATGAAAAGTAGGTAAATGATTTCCATGATCAGGCTCCTTTATAAGCATTGATAAGCATGTCGTTTGTTATTTTGCCGCCGTGCGTAATCACACAACCTGCAAGAATGTCATCTTCCAAATTAAGCTCAAACGCGCTGGTTTCATCGTTGAAAAACTCATCTACAAGGTTGTAGATGTTGTTGGCATACATATCGGTGGCCGCTTTCGCCACATACTGGCTCCAATAACCATTGCCGATAACCTTCACACCACTCACTTCAACAGTTTGCCCGGCTACTGAGCCTTCAACGTTACCGCCAGAGGTTGCAGCCATATCAACCACTACGCTACCCGGCTTCATTAGTGCCAGAGTGTCTTTTGAAATAAGTACCGGTG
>ENA-OWNT01002625-OWNT01002625.1-seawater-metagenome-genome-assembly--contig:-NODE-2625-length-18463-cov-4.540629_pt1 | contig 18463 bp, 21 predicted proteins | sample MGYA00238136_ERZ651165 | MGnify/ENA primary metagenome ERZ651165 (study PRJEB26861, sample SAMN08777766) | seawater metagenome | isolation source: coastal seawater | place: USA: Florida | collected...
TCGTGCCTGCGTTCCTTCGTTCCTTCATTCCTTCGTTCCTTCCTTCGTTCCTTCCTTCGTTCTTTCTTTCTTTCCTTCGTTCCTTCGTTCCTTCGCTCCTTCGTTCCTTCGTTCTACAAAGTTGGTCGTTCGTAGTCGTTTGTAGTACAGTCCCTCGTCGCCAAGCACGATTCATTGATTGATCCTTTCCTTCGTTGACTCATCCTTTCCGGTGTGCTTCCTCCGTTGCTTGTTTCGTTTGTACGTCACCTGCCTCGAAACGTCGACACTTCGTTCACAGCTTCGTTCCTTTGCTCTTCCGTTCTGCTCCCGTGGTCGGACACGGCTTGATCGGCAAGTGCGTTTGTGGGTACTGGTCGTAGTGAGTGGCGAAGACGCCCGTTGGGAGACGACGAAGACGTCGCTTGTCAGAGTCCTTGTGGGTATCGCCACTTATTCGTGGTGGTTGTAACTGAGGTTGTGGTTGTTGTTCGGTTTTCTGTGACATTTTGTATGGCCTCGACTGTGATGTGAGCCATTTTTTCCAGCTCCATTGTTGCGGCAGTCAGCTGTCCCCAGTGACACTACATGGGGTCTTGAAATCCGACTTGCAACGGCAAGGTCGGCACTACTGTGGACAGCGCGTCGACGTTTCGGGACAGCGCGCGGCTGTGTCCACTGAACCCCAATCATGTCGCACAACAAATTTGGAGACTTCAAAGACGGTCAATGGATTAACGGCGAATTTTTTGCTCGTGGCGGGCCACGCAAGGGGCGTAAGCAGTCGAAAAATAAAGCCATTTACGGAATATTCGCAGGGGACAGCGACAGTGATGACGATGAGTACCATCGGGGCAATGCAGTCGGCCGAAGCAACTCCGATAAACCAGGTATCTCGTTCATCGCCGCGAAAACGAACGTTGATGACCGCAAAGCGAAAGCGCAATCTTCCACAACCACGCCATCGTCTCAACCTTCTTTCGTTCCCGCCCGCGCTGGACTCGGAAACCCTCGCGCTGGCCTTGGAGCTGGCCTCGGAGCTGGGGCGGATGCGGATACATCAAGAATGGGGCTTGGCGCGAGTCGGGCCGGTCTCGGCGCCAGTCGTGCCGGACTAGGTAGTGACGGAGCTGGGCTTGGAAGCGGTCGCGCAGGACTTGGAAGTAGTCGTCCAGGACTTGGAAGTGGTCCCGAAGGACTTGGAAGTAGTCGTCCAGGACTTGGAAGTGGTCGCCCAGGACTTGGGAGCAGTGCTCCTGAACTTGGGGGGCGCGCTGGACTCGGGCTTAGCAACACTAGTTCGACCTTTGTTGCTGCGGAGACGGGCGCACAAGGCGGCAAGGACCCAAGCAACGATGTTGTCCCCGGTATGTCCAACAAGGCTTTTGCGCGCCTATTGGAGCGGAATGAAGTCGATAGTGTCAGCGAGAGTTCTCAGCAAAGAGGATCGGATGAGTCAAGCTCGAACTTAAAACCGAAACCGAAACCTTTACCGCCACGGCCACGGCCACCACCGGTTGCCCACGATCCACGTCGTGGTGCTTGGGAAAAGCACACCAAGGGCATTGGTATGAAACTTCTGATGAAAATGGGCGGCAAAAATTGGTCCGGTCGACTTGGCAAGCATGAAGATGGTGTGTCCAAGCCGGTTGTTACCGCAGTACGCCCCGGCCAAGGCGCCGTTGGGTACTACGGCAAAGAAATGAAGCACTTGAACAGAGAATTTGAAGGTGAGCTACGCGGCGACTTTTCAGAGGCGGACAAGAAGAAGAAAGGACCTCGTGTTGTCGTGGCCGATGTCGGAAGCGATGACTGGAAGCGGCGGCGTGGAGAAGCTTCTGGGAAAGGGGCGTCTGGCGGCAAGCGAAAGCGAACAAAGACAACATTCAAAACTGCGCAACAACTACTCGACGAACAAAATGCAGCGAACGCTGAAGAGGCCGCAAGTGCAACTGCTGCCAAAGCCCAAATTATTCTTGACATGCGCGGTCCAGCCGTCAAAAGACTCGACTCCATGGCAGATATCAACAAGGCCGAAGCGGAGTCGGACCCTGCAGTTGAACACGAATATAGCTATGGAAGTGATGACATCGCCAAGGAGTTACGCTACAATCTTTCCTTGCTGGTTAGCACAGCGGAAGGCCGTATTTTAGCGTCGTCCAGCAAGCTCAAGCGGGATAAAGATATCCTGGAGGACCAGCGTGCAGAAGTAGAACATTTGTCGGCATTGAAACAACGACGGACTGAACACATCGAGAAGCTGGAGCAGATTCTACAGCTTCTAGACCGCGTTGTGGACAAAGTTGAAGAAACATGCAAAGCAGCTGCCGCGGGGGATGCGTCAGACGAAGCGACGAAGTCTGTTCGTGTTGGGGCTCTGTTGCAGGTCTTTCGCACACTGCGCTCAAAATTCGCAGATGAGTACAAAGCGTTCAAACTCGAACACATTTTGTTCGCGACCTTGCCAAGACTGTTGAAAGTGCAAGCTATGTCGTGGGATCCACTCGCGGAGTCTAGTGATAGTGATGACGGCAAGCAAGATGGATTCCTCGACACTCTTGCAAATATGAGCCACTTCCTTGTTGCCGACAGACAAGCAGAAGTGGACGAACTGCGCAGCAGCAGCGGTGAAACTGCAGCCGAACGATATGCTCCAACGACAATGATGGCGAAAATTGATCGACTCAAAATGGGAAAAGAAATTTTCGATTATGCTGTAGCTTACGCGATTGTGCCCAAGCTCCGGCGTGCTATTCTCAGCAAGAGCTGGAGTGCGCGAACATCAGTATCTTTCGCTAACACCCTCCGACGTATGTGGCCGCTGCTAACTCCAGAGCTCCAAACGTCCATTGCAAGTGCGAACCTGTTCCCCGCAATTCGCTTAGCCGTTCAACAGTGGCAGCCGCCCACAGAAGAGCAACAAGATACGGCCCCGTTGCTACATCAATGGCTTCCACTGTGGCTGCCTTTCATTGGGGAGTTGGCCAGCGAATTGTGGCGCGGCATATGCCACCGTATTCAAAAATCTTTTGCTCAGAAATCGTGGACAATTGTGGGTGGCACAGCATTGTCCATTGTGGAGCCGTTGGAACTGGTACTCCCGCGCGGTGATTTTGCCAAGTTGTTGCAAAGAGCTGCGCTGCCACTGTTGGTGCGGAACCTGCGTGCAACAGAGATTGATCCCGCCAACCAAAGTCTAGAGGTCGCAAACGCTGTTTGGAAGTGGGCCCGCCTGCTAAATGTTGCAGAATTAGATAGTACACGGAGCAGCATGCACTTTCGTGCGCTGTGGTTGGGCGAATTTTTCCCACGCTTGCGGATCACACTTCATGCGTGGTTGCACCAGGCAAATTCCCCAGAAACGTTCGCGGAAATTGAAATTTGGTACAAAGGTTGGAAGTCTTACTTCACTGATAATGTTGCCGCGATGCATAAGGAAGACAAGTCGTCGAGCAAAACGCGGTCCAACAGCGTGGCTGAGCGCACAAAGCGCATCATGATGCAGCTGGTGGACGAGGAGTTCACACAGTGGCTACAAATGATTGCTGCAAAAATGACAGGAACAGACGCTTTGAAAAAGTTGACGCCTCCTGACCCTGACAGTTGCTCGTATGATAGGAGCCTACGCCAACTGCAGCACCTTGCTAGAATCGCTCAAGACAGCCTGCATCAGGCGGGACACTCCGGCCACCGGCACCAACAGGAAGGGTGGCGACCGCGTAGCGAAATGCGCCACACAATGGGCGGCACGGTTGCTTCAGATGGATCCGAAAATGTTACTTTCCGCGAGGTGTTAGAACAGCTCGCCTCGCGGGAGGGGGTTGACTTCGTCCCAAACTTCAAACGAGGACGTGCTCGAAGTTCCGGGAAACAAGTGTACGATTTCGGGGGGCTCAGTTTGTACATCGATCGGGACGTGGCATTTGTGTTGTCGCCGAACTCGGGTAAGTTTGCTGCACAGGGCGTGGCCGAGCAATGCATTGTCGAAAATTGTAACACTTCACGCTGTGTCGATTGTGTATGTCAAGGCAACGGCAAAGGGGAAACATGGGAGCCGGTCGGTATCGACGAACTTGTGCAACTGGTCCATGAGCGGCCGACGAAACCTACGCAACAGGCGAGGTCGACACCAAGGTCTGCACCCGATCCAGCCCCAACGCCACAACAGAAGTCGCAGCCAACAAGTGCAGCAGAGGTTTCGGCGCCAGAAAGCAATGGTGATGATGTTGAGGACATTGATTAATCTGAACAATACTCGTCGCAAAACTTTTGCATCTTGCGCAAATAGAATTGAGCGTTGTTTCAATATGTATCAGCTGCGCTCCACTCCAGCGCCGAAGAGAGTGGTGTGATAGAAAACGGAATTTGCGCAACATCTTGCGATGTCAAGTGGCCTGCACAACAATGAAAAAGAAGATAAAACTTGGTTGATTGCTGTGTTGTGTAACACACCAAATTTCAGAACATGCGAGGCTCACCGCCATTGCTGAGCCATCGCTCAGTCATGCTGGCAATTATGACTTTATCGCGAGGGTTAACTTCATGGACGTTGCCCTGCCACACAACATTGTGGGGTGTCAAATCGAAATTAGAAATTATAATCATAGGCGTGCACGCAACGTGGAGGCACACTCACTGTCGTCGCAGCTGTCACGAATTGCCCTTCACCGTTCCCCCGTACCCAATGGTTGTACCTAACCCACACACAACGAGCGACGTCAAGTGCACGCAATGTGCAGGAATCCTAATGGAACACAACTCGATGTCGATAGAACGCGTACTCAGCAATGCGCTCATGCCGCCCGCAAGCATGAAAGCAGCAATTGTCCCACTCGTGGATTACTTGAATCTGGGATCTATTCTGCTCTAAGGAGGCTAGCACGTACAAACTCGTGTAGTTGGCAATCTGAGCCCACGGTTGGTCACAGAATTGCTCGTAGTCCCAACTCCTACATGAAAAACAAACAAATGATATGTCGGCATTCTGACGGCGTCCGCCGACGTCGCAAAAACATTATGCAGCGACAAAACAAACGTGTGAGCAAAATCACAGGGCATGGATCCCGCCACAGGAAAAGACAGTCCGATTCTGGGGTCGATGGCTGCCATCATGGTCGTTGTCCAGCCACCGCCGGACAGCCCGGCCATGACGATATTTTTGTATCCAAGGGTTTGTGCGTAATTAATCGTGAGCCACACGGGTTCCAAGAAGAAACGCAGGAAAGGGAATTCATCAGAATGCGAACCATCAGGGCCCGCAAACTGTGCAAAAAAGTCATGACTCCAAGGAGACAGAGGATCCTCGCCGGGTCCCAGATTGCAGCCGTGTAGCGGCATTTGGATGTGCATGGCGTCGTACCCGAGCTCATTGAGCCAATCCATGGTGCCGTCGTCGTCGTAGTGGCACCCAGATACCACCATGTGCCCGTCGTGGAAGATCACAAGCGTATCTGACAACCGTTGCGGGGCAATGGTAACCTCTGGCCATCGAACCTCGCCCTGGGGAGGACTGGTACTCATGTTGAAACCGAGCATCGGATCCGGGGCAATTCCCGACGAATTGAGTGTGTGGAAGACCGTGGATGTCAGCGTTAAATTGTAAGACGCATTGACTGGCTGCGATATCTGCCACACAAATGTGGTGGCATTGATGGGCTTGGAACATTCATCGACAGTGCACTCACCGCGCAGCAAACAAAGGCAGTTTCCAAACGTGATCGGGTCGGTGAATGGAGTTGGGCCCTTATCTGGAACCGAACGCTGCGGCGGGGCCCCGCCGAAGACGGAGTGCTGCAGTTTGGCGCGTGCCTCCAACCATTCCGCGTAGGAACCATCGTGCCACAACGGCGCATAACTCTTGCATGCAGAGGACTCCTGTGTTCCGTTGCACACATCGGCCCAGCCTGGCTCGCCATTCATTGGGCAGTGCCAAGCACTCACAGGCACGACCAGCGCCACTGCGCAAAGCGCAACGAGCATCATCACTGATCCGCGCTCGACTGCTTCGTGGACAATGTTGTGTTCCAACAAATGTGGACGAAACGATTAAACCACGAAAGAAAACGTCTTATTTTCGTTTTATCTGGTACGCATGCTCCTCCTTTACGCTGACGTCAACGCGCATGTTACTTCCAACCAGTTCAAACGCCCGCCACACAGACAACTATCGAACTACACTCACATCCTGCATCTCACATCATGCGTCCGTGCATCCCGGCATCCCTGCAGCCGTCTGTGCCGCATCCGCCTTCCCAGACGCCAAGCACCCCGTGTCCACAACCCTCACCGACGCCACCGTTCGCAACACAGATCACACGGACTCAGCAATACACAGCGCCACAACGAAGCGACTGACTTACTTGGCACGCCATCACAGAAAGTGTTTGAATTTTGAATGAACGAACGAACGAACGGTGTGGAAGTTGGATCCAAAACATCGTCCAAACGTCCAAACGCCGCAGCAGCTGAGCAGCTGAGCAGCTGACCACTGAGCCGTTGTTCGTCGTTGACTTTCTTCACTTCACTTCGGCGCCTTCGGCTTGATAAACGGTCGTTCTGTGTGTGCGTTGTGATGCTGATGTATGTGGAGAAGTGGACGTGCTTCGTCGACACGACGTGGTGGAGTCGACACGACGTGGTGGAGTGCTTTGTGAGGGTAAACCTCGTGGGTGAAAACCTTGTGGTTCGGAGGAAGGACGGGGGAGGGGTGGTGGTGGAGCATGCAACGTGGTGGTGGCACGCAGCACGCAAGTGGATGGTCACCAGTGCCCAAGTTCTCGTTGGGTGTCAGTCTTGACCGTTGCTGTGGTCGCAGCCTCCGTGAAAAGGTGGGCATTGCGATGGAGAGGATAACATCACCAGGGAACCGATGGAACGGGCTTAATTTGTGTTGTATAGCATTCTGCGATCACAACAATTTCCCGCTCTTGTCGGGACCAGTGCTGGTGGGAAGAAGACAATGCCGTCTCTTGTTCGTCGGATACTGCCGTATCAGCCAAGCACTGCGAAGCCGGCATCCCCCGTCACGCCGGCAAATCAGGAGGTGGATCAAAACACCAAATCTAGCAAAGCCACTGACGTAGAAAAGCCGGTTCTCCTGCCAAGCACTCCAACGGAGGCCCCAGAAGCTGGAACGAGCACGGTGACTATTGAATCAGGAATCCCGAGAGTACCAGGTGGAGTTGCTAACCTTGCGCCTGGGGTCGAAACCCGGTTTCATCAAGTATGTAGCAACAGTTGCCTGAAGAAAAAAGTCGTCTTGTATGAACGTGTCAAATTTGGCGTGTCTGTCAATGTGACCCAATGATTGTCCTTCCGTTGACCATTTTGATCAAATCCAGGCCCGGATGCTACAGAGGATCGTGGCGTACCAGAAACAGCAGTATGAGCATCAGGTTCATCAATTACACAGTCTTGTTGCGAAGTTCGAGGCCACATGCGAAGACAGCCCGTAGATCTATTTATTTATTTCGGTTAGGTATTAGTTGATAGCACGTGCGTGTCGTAACACGGACAGAAAGTGCCGGCATCGTCCGACGTGACGTCCAGCGCACAATTTTATATGTTCGAGTAAATTTTCCTCACTTGTGTTGGTGATAATGATGAGCTATCGTTCGGGACTGTTTTGGAACAACAAGGCAGCAAAGTGAAGACAAGCTCCACAATATGACAAGGCAACCCCACATGGCATGCAGTGACAATCAAACCTTCGCGTAACTGGGGGAAATTCTTGTCGTTGGGATCGATTAGGGTTCGACTTAAGGAAGCATCGTCAATGTCCATGACAATGTCCTAACCACAGTGTGCAAGGTTGACACATGACAACGTAAGATTGGCGTTGACCACCGTCACAAACACAAGGCACCGTACAGATTGCTCGACTTCTGATTCCAAAAACCCCGTTCCGGAAAATTCTTCAAGATCGTTTGGGGACAAATCACCGCCGTGGACGTGTGAGTCATCACGGTGGGCTGGCTTGCGGCGTCTGCAACACAACAGATCCAGCCACAGATGGCGGACCTCCATCGAAAATCCAACGAACCTAGAGGCAAATCCCAAACGCTGTGGTGGTAAGTTTCCTATTTATTGCTTGCATAGGTGGTGGTGGTTATTTTCACGTACATGACGCCGTTGAAGAAGCCCTGTGATGGGTCGAAGAGTGCAGTCGCGTATTGCAAAAAGTCCACCGGCTGGTCCGAAGTAACAAGGACAATTTCGTTGATGGTGCCCCAAATTCGCGCAAATAAGAATATCACTGGAACAACGTGGAGTTTGCGACCGAACTCAGTAATTCGAGAATTGGACTGTTTGCTCGGTGCGACTTCCGAATCGGCGACTGACCGACTGGATGCCCTTATCTCGGCCAGATTTCGAAGTGTGAGGAAGTACATCACTGGGCAAATCACAATAGTGGACACCAGCTCGATGAACTTGCCACCGGCTAGTTCCCACAAAATCGTTTCCCACGCTGTGTCCTGTTTTTCTACCCAGCACCAGCCACCAGTGTTTGACTGCGTTGCATTGGGGTCGGTGCTATTCATGTAGTGTCCAGCCTTGTTGAAAAATAGCACGCAAAGCGCGCCAATGGCCTGATACACCCAACATGAAGGACAACGACATGAGGGAACCACTGAGACGAAGTACAGAGGCAACCGTCAAAGAACAGTGCTTACCGGTACCACCCAGCATATCACGTGGAATAGAATAAATATCTGGATTTCTGTGAGGCCTTTGGTGTGACGAATACGGCGCAACCGTGTCACAGACACATACACGAATACGCCGATGCAATCTGTCCACAGGAAAGATACGACCGGAAAGTAGATGTCTACAACGGCCAGGTACTTGCACGTATCATCATTTCCGAAGTAAAGTACATTGGTCAGGTATGAGGCGGAAGTCAACAGGTCCGATACCGACAACCAAAACAGAAGTCGATGGCCAGCCTTCCGCATTTGTTTTGGGAACACCAACAGGGTGAGGATAATTGCCAGTGCTCCGCAAACAGACGCAATGCAGGATCCCACTGCAACTAGCCCCAGCGTGTCGAGACCTGTGGAGTTCATTGCGTTATTCAGTGACTGAAGTCCGCGACCACCCGCCGGCGCGAAAGTCAACCTGGGATAGCGTGTTTGAAGTGTTCCACAGCGCTCATGCTCGCCGCATTCAGCTCATTTTTCGTCAGCAAGTTGAAACAGAAAATATGAAGTGATCTTTTGTAGCCTTTGACCGCGGACTCGTTCTTACAAGTAACCTTCCGTGTCTACGTTGAATCTGCTGCACGCCTGTCTTTTCTACTCTCAGAACTTGCTCATCCACGTACGAAAATAGAACACACTTCCCCCACCCCACCCTCGGCACTGGTGCTTGCTTGCTGTTAAGTGACACACATTGATATGTCGTTGCAACATCGACAAACATGACCTCAAACTGGCATGTACCCACTGTACGCCAGCTTGACGTGTCCGGGGGAGTTTAGATCAGTTAATCGCTTTCACCAACAAGCTGTAGCCGCGCAGTCGAACCCGCGACTTGGTACACTCTTTCATTGTGAACATACACGAGCTCCTTGCGTTCATTCCGTGGGCGGCCCCACAAAGTTGCACGTGCCTGCCACCACTCGACTTCCGTCACTTCCTTGGATCTCCTGCAATGCACCACAGACACAAAAAGCCAAGGAACGAAACGAACAGACCGTAACAAACGGGCAACAAACAGACGGACGGACAGACGGACAACGACTAACACACGACAATCAACAGAGTGACCAAGCAACAACCAAGCGACGACGACGACGACGACGACAGTCAGTCGACAGCCGTTGACATCGAAGTCATCGAACGTTCGTTCGTTCGTTCGTTCACCACTTCGGACGCCGCCAGTCAGCCCAGCCCAAGGCCAGCCCACCACAGCACCACTGCACCACAGCGACAGCGCGCATGCACTTGCATATCTTAACAGTGAATATTGTCTAGTTGTTTGAAAATTCAGTCATTGAATGAGAGTACAATCGATATCATTGTACAGTTAACATTGTTGAGTTGTTGATCGAAACGCAGAGTCGACGAGTGGGCAAAATAACGTAAAAAAGTTCCGGTGCGTTCGATTGTTTTATTGAACTTTTGAGTTCCCTACGGTGGTATGTGAAATTTGTTATTTCGCGTACTGTATTGGTAGTATTGAAAGTTGAAACGTCGCCAGTTTCCCAGTGCCCCCTTTTGCCTGTGTGCAGTTTCGGACGCAGCACTTTCGACTATTTATGTATGTTTCATTCTGCGTATATTCATTCAAGTGAATCATTAAATTACGTACTGTAGTGTTCAATAGATCACTGTCCGCTGGCCGACTGTGACGACATGGTGAAAATGCATCCGAGTTGGATCCAAACAAAAGCGCCACAAAACCGTAAAATTCCAAAACACGAAGTATGCTCGCTTTCCACCAAAGTGACCATGTTATACCCACTATCAGTAATTACGCGGAAAAGCGACTCCAACGAACGAGCAAAACGGCGTCGGTGATGCACGTCAAACTTGACTTACTTCTTTCTCCTTCCTTGACGGCCCAACACGATCAACAACGCAGCAACCGACGACGGCGACGACCACGACGACCACGACCAACAAACAACAACACCGTGAAAAGAAGGGCGCAACGCGGCAGCGTAAAGAAGCGACGTGAACGTGGACATGGACGTGGTCGTGGAAATGGAAATGGAAATGGAAATGGAAATGGCGTCGGGAGAAGTGATGTGACGTGATATGATGGTGGGAGCCAACCCCGAAGAAGGCGATTAGGAGGCGAAAAGTGTCGACTTGACACACGAAATCGATAGTCCTGTAGTCCTTTGGAGAAGGACACGTGCTACGTTTGCTGTGATATTAAGGCTATGTCGAATGCCAACGAGCGGCACCAAATTGCGCATTGTGTTCTGAAATTCAACCATGGAAGAGACGGAAAAGTAAGTTGACAATTGCAAGGTAGCAAGGCGAGTATCCATCGTTCAACATGGGCGGGGTTTACAGCAAGCTGGCGTCGACAAGCACTTGGGCTGCTGCATCGAAATGGCAAAAGTTTGCCCTTGTAAACAGTGTGTCCCATCTTGTGGGGTTCTGGGGTCCTAACGTGCTTTTGTTCATCGTGGCGAAGTACAATTTGTTCTTGCGGTACAAGATCCAAAAGACTTCAGCACCGGCGGCGGCTCTCGTCAAAGATGCCGTGATCCAAGATCTTCTGCTAGACGTTCAGCTCCCACTTCTTTCGTACATTTTCTACAAGTTTTTGTCAGCATGGTCCAAACAAAAGAGGGCTCGCAGAAAGAATGAGGACAAGCCGAAAGAGGATAACGCAAAGCCACTCGGGTGGGCCGGGCTGGAATTTGACGACGCGTCCCGCCCTTCCACGTGGACCACTGTGTGGCAGGTATGGCCGCTCGCATTATTGTGCTTTCACATCTTGGGGTTTGCCTCCTCACTCAGCGTTGGCTTTCGTTGTTAGGTGGCTGTGGCTTACTTAGGCTACGACTTTATGTTTTACTGGGCGCATCGTTTCCTCCACTCCAAGTGGCTGTACAAGACCATCCACAAGCAACACCACTTGTTTAAAACGTGTGTGGGTGTGAGTTCGTCATACCAACATTTCGTTGAGGGGGCGATCCAGATGGTTTCTTGGTTTGTTCCGATTGGATTTGCTGGCTGGCTCAACAAGAAGCTCACTAATGGGAAACATGGACTTCACATGTCGACGCTCATGGTACGTGTTCGTCACTGCGAATGGTACCTCTAACTTCATGACAGCAGCCGTCCGAAGCGTGATCTCACTATGTCTTGGGCTTCATTGCAGGCATACAACCTATTCCGTTGGTTGGAAACAATTGATGCCCACTGTGGGTATATCTTCCCGTTTTCACCCTTTGCGCAGTTGCCCTTGTTTGCTGGTGCCAAATACCATGACGTCCACCACAGCGGCGAAGGCCTCGAAATGATAGAACTCGACGACGGCACGGTGTGGGCCAACTTCGGTAACTACGGCGCCACGATAATTTGGGACGTCCTCATGGGCACTGTTTCGAAAGGAATGAACCCGTAATTTGTGAAACAATACAAAGCATATTTTCGACGTCGTCGAGAATCCTGAGTTGTGGTGCATGCACAGGCGCGTTGATCGTGAAAACCCTTGTCTGACGAAGGACAATAATTATCGTTCTCCATCGTTCGCTCGCCACAAACTCTATGACATCTCACAAAAAAATTACACAGGCAGCAGCTTCAGGCGTGAACCTGCACCGCCGTTCTAAACACAACAGCAACAACAACGGCCATGCAAGTCAACCATCACTGTTCCGTCACCACGATTGACGACGACGACGAACGACCAACAACCATCGACCAACAACAACGAACGACGACGTCGGTAAGGAACATCGCCGCCGAACGCCGAACGCCGAACGCCGAACGCCGAACACCGAAAACCGCGAAACTGCGATGCCGCAAAAATCGCGAACGTCGCAGTACTGTATGGTTGGTGGTGACTGCCCGCCGGCGGTGGGCTGGGGAGAGGGGGGAGGTGCCCAGACTGTAAGAACGAACGACGATATAGATTTGGCAGACTTTCCATTGCGCTGCAGTGACCACGAAAAAGTAGCCTCTGGGCGCCATTGCGAAAATTAGATTTATAGTGACTGACTGACCGCTGACACGCTCCGGAGCGTGTCGCGCCAACAACGAACAACAAACAACGAACAACAAACGACGACGAACTCCCCACTGCGGCGCCGCGCGCACAACAATTATTTGAATTTGGAACGCTGGACCTCGCTTTTGGTAGGTATGACATAGAGTCCGGTCGGGTAGGGTCGAGGCGTGGTGGTGTGGTGTGGTATGTATGTGCCTGTGTGTTCAGAAGCAGGCGTGCATTGGCGTTGGAGGGCACGGAGCGATTGTTGTTGTGGACCGATGACAGAGTGTGTTCGTTGTGTGTATTCATCCGCGTGTTTGGTTGTGTTGTGCATCTGGGACTCAGCCGAGTGGCGGTTCCGAGACGTGTTTTGAAAACAGCTTGGTGGGAGACGTTGAACGAAGTGCTGCCGAGTGGACTTGTGCGTAAATTTTCACGAGTGTGGGATAGAAACAAGTCTTTGCTCTTCGTTGATCACAGGTCATTTGCGCGAGTGATACTGACAAACTATTTCTACTGCTTGGAAAATCGACTGTGAGATTCCCCGAGCAAATACTAGGTCGTGTCGCAGCTTGCTAACCAAACACAGTATGAAGTTGCTAGCTTGAGGACAGCGTCTCCACGCCCACAGCCCACAATTAACAATGAGGCGAGTTCGCCGCAGCAGGCTTGACGCGGAGGGCGGGGCAGGATTTGCTCGCCGTTCATTCGTTGCGCCGCGGCGTACTTTCGCATCGCCACGTTCTGTGTCGAGCACAAGCACTGCTCAGACTGCACAACCAACGAGCAAGAATGTTGGCGTGGCGAACACAGTGAGCGTCGGCGCGGTTTCGTCGAGAACTCCACTTCGTCCACTGGCATCAACAGTCGCTTGTGGCGATAATGAGCATGTGGATCAGAAAAAGTTTGAAGTGGCGAAGCGCAAGGCGCCAATCACACTGTCAAGAGGCGTGTTCCGCAACCCAAAACGGCTGCTTGTCCATCAGTCCCAACAGCCCAGCGCTTCAGGACAAGCACCGGTCACTGTCGCGGACAACGACGCCGCATCACGGGTGTTCACATGCTTGTACTACAAGTTCACACGCGCGAAAAAGAAGAAATATTTCGACGGATTTGTGATCCTCATGCCGTCAAAAAAGAAAGCTCGACTGCTCGACCCCGAAGGCAAGCAGATTGCTCAACAGCGGACCAGTGTGAAAGACATCGCAGTTGACACATTGTTTAGTTTTGGAAATTGGGACGCTGAGGTACGAATACAATCGATTTCTCCGTCCATCATCAAGCGTTCGGTCCAGTGGGTGACTTGTTGTGTGTGCTGGTCCAGATCTCTGGCGAGAGTGATTTTGAGCTGTACAAGAGCGGGAGATTGTTTCTGAATAGCGAAACAACAAAGCCAATGTTGACCGCTCCGGCACGAAGCGGGCTGTCATTGTCCTTAACATCGACTCTTTCCCAAAAACGCAGACCAAATTCACTTGTGTCTGGCTTTCGTGGACGTTCTAAAAAACCTCAGCAGGTTCCAGCAGACCCGGTCATTGACCATTTCTTGGAAAAGGTTGATTCTTCTCGGCTGAAGTCGCTCCAGTGTGTGCCTGCAAAGTATAACATGCTCCGCTTTGCTCGTTGACCACAGATTCTTCGTCCACACCAACGAGACGGCATTCTATTTCTTTGGAAAGTGATCACTGGCCAGGCTGATGCCATCGGCGAGGGCTATCAAAACCGTCACGGTGCTATTTTGGCCGATGAGATGGGTCCGCTTTCGCTTTGCATTGTTCCGTGTCATTTCGCATTGTACTGAAGCACCTGCGTGGTTAGGCTTGGGCAAAACACTGACATCAATTGCACTGGCATGGATATTGCTGAAACAATACCCGGGCGTAGATCGCATAGTGGTGGTGACTCCGGTACGTCGCTGTTATTTGTTTTCGAAGCCAGCGCGCTCTCCGATTGAATATATTGACAGATTTCTGATCACGCCCTCGTGATGTGTGGCACAGGCGAGTTTGGTCGACAATTGGGGCAACGAGTTCGCAAAATGGCTTGGTGCTGCCCGCTGTCGGCCAGTCATTTTGAACTCAAAGGGCAAGCAGGTGAGCAAATGAGCAGGCGTGCATTTCGATGTTTTGCGAACTTCTTGTAGTGATCGGCCAACACTCGCAAATTCCCATGCGCAGGCGACAGCAACTGTCAAGTCGTTTGTTTCCGCTTCCTCCAATGTGAAGCCAGTGATCATTTTGTCTTACGAAATGTTTCGAAAGTACTCGCCGCATCTATGTCAATTGAGCAATGGATTCCTTGTCTGTGATGAAGGTGCCAACAATCCTCATGCAGTTGAATTTGTTATCAAAACCAGTGACACCAACACTGAAATGGGTCTACTTTTGTTATAGGTCATCGCATGAAGAGCGGCAGCAACAAAACTGTGCAAAAACTCAAAACTTTTCCTTCATTTCATCGACTGATCATCACTGGTTCGCCTTGTGTATTCGGACATGTCGGAAATAACCCATTCGTTGACAAAAAAATCGATCACTTCCAGGCACTCCGATCCAGAACAACCTTAGCGAATTTTTTCAAATGATAGACTTTGTGAACCCCGGTATTTTGGGTAATCTCGTCACCTTCAACAACATTTTTGCGAAAACCATCGACGCTTCAAGGGACAAGAATGCAAATTCTGAGGCAAAGCGAATGGGCGAGTCACGATCGGCGGAGGTATCGGTTTCGCTGCTTTTGCTGTGTATCCGCTCAGCCCACGTTAATCGCCAATTTGTCGTGTGCGCATAGTTGACGACGCTCACCTCAACTTTCATTCTCCGCCGCAATGCGTCATTGCTGACTCGCTACCTCCCAGAGCGTCGCGAATTTGCAATTTGCTGCAATCTCACTCCTTTGCAGCAAAGTTTGTACTCGCACCACGTGCAGGTGTGTGACTATCGATGTTTTCGTTCATCTTTCTGCCGCTTATCACCCCTTTCCGTGTATTCCACCACAGGCAAAAGAGTTCCGCTCCAAAATGAAGACCTGCCCACTAGAATTGATTAGCTTCCTTAAAAAGCTCTGCAACCACCCAGATCTCGTGACCATTTGCACGTCTGACGATGAAGGCAATTTTGTTGCTGGACATGATGTGGACACGACCAAAATTGCTCCCGATTATGTTGTTGGAACAAACCAGCTTCAGTGCGTCATTGCGTGCTCGATGCAGACCGCTGTTGTTCGTGAATTTGACCAAACGCGACATTTCCAGATTCTCGGGAAAACTGATCGTCGCTGAGCACTTGATCAGCTCTGTTTTACGTGATACAGAAGACAAGGTTAGGGTTGACGACTGAAGCTTTTTTTGGACTGTTGAACCTCAGCTTCATCTTGCGTGTGAATTTTTTCATCAGATTGTCATCGTAAGCAACTACACCAAGACGCTCGACGTCATCGAAGAAGTTTTGAAGTAGGTCAACTGTTGCCTGTTGCCGCACCTGCAAGTCAACTGAGTGTCCCCTTTCCGGTGGCAGACGAATGAAAGGACCAATTGAGTCTGCCACGGATTCCAGTGGTGTCAAGTTCTTCCGCCTCGACGGCAACACGGACACAACTGAACGACAGGTGTGTACCCATGAATAAACATACAGCACTTTTGTTGGTCCTTGGTCGTCACCATATTCTTGTTGTTGTAGGCGCTTGTCAACAGATTCAACGGCAAAACCTGCCCAATTCGGTTTGAGCTTGAATTGTTCTCGTGCTGGCCCCCGTTTTCGACATCAAGGATGTGGCGGGAATTGTAACGTTTATTTGGTGTGCTTAGGTGCTTTTTGCTGTCATCCAAAGCCGGAGGTGTGGGCTTGAACTTGGTTGGTGCCAATCGTCTTTTACTGTTTGATCCGGACTGGAACCCAGCAACTGACAATCAGGTATCCCGGGAACTCGAACTTCTCTGGCCTGATATTTTGTATTGGTCGTGTGTATGTGACGAGAGCGTTCTTCTTGCAGGTCATGGCTCGAGTATGGCGATTCGGGCAAACCAAAATCACGCACATCTACCGATTTCTGGTACGAATATTTGCTGTCTTGGGTGCTCTGTTGCCCTCGTCTTTCTGACGCTGATGCATTGCAGGCAACTGGTACAATTGATGAGCGCATTTACCAAAGGCAGATCGCAAAAAGCGAAATTGCGACAACAGTGGTAGACTAGAAAGCTACTGACCGAAACTTTTCGGCTTCTGACTTGAGGCAACTGTTCTTGTACAATGCTTCTTGTGAAAGCACCACCGCCGAGCTCATGCGGCAGAAGAGACCCAACGGCCGCAGCCGTGATGCGTGGGCTGAATTTGACATGTCGTCGTGCGAGTGTCCCGTGATGCAGAAGGTGGCTGGCCACGCCTCGGTATCTTTCGTGCACCGTGCCAGCAGCAAACGAAGTGATCCTGCCGCAGACACTACCACCAACGCTGCGGTCAATGTCGCATCGGAGGCAGATTGCAACGATAGCGACGACCTGGAGTTGGAATCGGATAGTGACTGACGCTGCGGCTTCAAAGACACATATAACTTATGCAGTCATACCACTGATCAAAATTAAACTATTTGACTATTTGAACGACAGAACCTGGCACAATCTATTCTTCTGTGAAGGTGATCTCTTCGTGCACGTCGAAGATCGCTTTGATGTCGACGCTAGCAACTTTCGTTGTACCGATGGGGAAATCCTTTCGACCTACACAGCAACACGAACGTCAAACCTCTCCCCGCCGAAGCCCTCAATTCCACAAAACACAAAGCCGAATACATACCTGACTGTTTCACTTTAGCTCGGAGCGGTGCGACGTCATTAGGGGTTTCGCAATTGCGGAATTCCACGGTGCCGTCTTTGCGGATGACACGAAGGTCCACGTTGCTGCCGGAACCGAGATCGTTGAAAATACCTGACCGGATGGCCTTGGCAACTAATGCTTTGGCTTCTTCCTCTTCCATATTCTCTTTGAACTCGGCTTCGAAGATGGACATTGCAGCAAGTGATCCTGACCCCATCGTAACATATGGCAGTTTGTCGGTGCTGCCGTGCGGGTAAACCGTGTAAAGGTGCGGTCCTACGGGCGTGCGCACAACAATAAGTGTGAGAGATCGCGCCAGCGTCATGTGCATTGAGTTCTGTGCACTCACCCGTGACATCGTAGCCTCCAAGGACCAGTGCGGCACTGACGTGACCTTGGTACTTGAACAAATGGCGTTTCAGTTTCGTCACAGCCGTGACAACTCGAGCGTCCCGCCCCAGGTTCAAAGACAGGATTTCAAGCTGCCGGGCGACCATAGAGGTCACTGCCTCCGTGTCAGCGGCGGTGCCAGCACCACAGCACCAAATTTTGGGAGCAATGTAATGGATTTTCTCGCAATTCTTGTCGCATACCGTCTCGCCCTCGGTGGCACGAGTATCTGCACCAAGCACGATGCCATCTTTGTACACTAAACCGACAATCGTTGTTCCGGTTTTGTGCGCCTTGGGCAGAGTGTGTCGGGCTATTGCACATCAATGAACAAAGTCAGCGAAACCGCAAGGCGGGCATGCACACAACAACATGTGCAGATCACTTACATTCACCAGATTCCAGCATGGCGTTGCGGTTGCAGTTGTCGAACGAGAATCCGCCACAGGGTTGGCCGAACGCGTTCAACTTCTCGACGAAGCCGCCCAAGTGGCGTTGCTCATTGCGCTGAATCGAATACATTGCAGACATGTTGGCGTTGCTAGTGCGCCTTTTTTTGGTTCGACAAACACTTCCACGTCAAATTATCTCGAGTGTCAGTTCGTCAA
>ENA-OWNT01002626-OWNT01002626.1-seawater-metagenome-genome-assembly--contig:-NODE-2626-length-18440-cov-7.960518_pt1 | contig 18440 bp, 12 predicted proteins | sample MGYA00238136_ERZ651165 | MGnify/ENA primary metagenome ERZ651165 (study PRJEB26861, sample SAMN08777766) | seawater metagenome | isolation source: coastal seawater | place: USA: Florida | collected...
CGTCGGGCATCTGTGTCCGGGCCCCGGTTCATCGAGGCCCCGGATCGAGGTAGCCAAGCGCCATGAGCACCTACGACGTCCCCGCCCGAGTCCGAGAGAACGCCGCCACGCCCATCCGCGACCTGGATCGCTACCGCGAGACGTGGGCGCGCGCGCAGAACGACCCCGACGGGTTCTGGATCGAGCAGACCCGCACTCGCATCGCGTGGAAGAAGCCCCCCACCCAGGGCCTCGAGGGCGACTTCACCAGCGTGAAGGACAGCCCGCTGTCGTGGTTCGCCGATGGTCAGCTCAACATCACCGAGAGCTGCCTCGATCGCCACCTCCAAGGTCGCGCCGACAAGGTGGCCATCCTCTGGGAGGGCGACGAGCCGGGCACCGTGCGCAAGCTCACCTACCGCGAGCTCCACCGGGAGGTGTGCCGCACCGCGAACGCGCTGTCCGACCTCGGTGTCGAGGCCGGCGACCGCGTCATCATCTACATGGGCATGGTGCCCGAGGCAGCCATCGCGATGCTCGCCTGTGCGCGGGTGGGGGCGATTCACTCGGTGGTGTTCGGAGGCTTCTCCGCCGACAGCCTGCGCGACCGCATCATCGACAGCGGCGCCGAGCTGATCATCACCCAAGACGAGGGCCGCCGCGGCGGGCGCACCATCGCGCTGAAGGACGTGGCCGACGAGGCGATGGCGGGCCTCGACTCGGTGAAGCACGCGCTCGTCTACCGGCACACCGGCAGCGACGTGGGGTGGGTGAAGGGCCGCGACGTGTGGTGGCAAGACGTGGTGCCCGACGCTGGCGACGCCCACAACGCCGTGGAGCTCGGGGCCGAAGACCCGCTGTTCATCCTCTACACCAGCGGCTCGACGGGCAAGCCGAAGGGGCTGGTGCACACCTGCGGTGGCTACCTCCTGTGGGCCACGTGGACCTGCCAGACCACCTTCGATCTTCGCGAGGACGACGTGTTCGCCTGCGTGGCCGACGTGGGCTGGATCACCGGCCACAGCTACATCGTGTACGGGCCGCTGGCCAACGGCGCCACCACCCTCATGTTCGAGTCCATTCCCACCTACCCCGACCCGGGCCGCTACTGGGACATGGTGCAGCGGCACCAGATCACGGTGTTCTACACGGCCCCCACGGCGATCCGGGCCCTGGCCGCCCACGGCGACGAGCCCGTGCGCCGCTACGACACCTCCACGCTCCGCGTGCTGGGCACGGTGGGCGAGCCCATCAACCCCGATGCCTGGCGCTGGTACTTCGACACGGTGGGCGAGGGGCGCTGCACCATCGTCGACACGTGGTGGCAGACCGAGACCGGCGGCCATCTGATGACCCCCCTGCCCGGCGCGCATGACATGAAACCGGGGGCCGCGATGAAACCCTTCTTCGGCGTCAAACCGGTGGTGCTGGACCCAACATCGGGTCAAGAGATCGACGGCAACCCCGCCGAGGGCGTGCTTTGCATCGCCGACAGCTGGCCGGGGCAGATGCGCACCGTCTGGGGTGATCACGAAAGGTTCGAAAAGACCTATTTCGCCGATTACCCGGGCTATTACTTCACCGGCGACGGCTGCAAACGCGATGCCGATGGCGACTACTGGATCACGGGCCGCGTTGACGATGTGATCAACGTCTCGGGCCACCGCATGGGCACCGCCGAGGTGGAAAGCGCCCTCGTCGCCCATGACAAAGTGGCCGAAGCCGCCGTGGTCGGCTACCCGCATGACGTCAAAGGCCAAGGCATCTATTGCTATGTCACCTTGATGAGCGGTGAGGAACCTTCCGAAGAGTTGCGGGCCGAGCTGCGCAATTGGGTCCGGCAAGAGATCGGCCCCATAGCCTCGCCCGATCTGATCCAATGGGCACCGGGCCTGCCAAAAACACGTTCGGGCAAGATCATGCGCCGCATCCTGCGCAAGATCGCCGAGGATGATTACGGCGCATTGGGCGACACCTCGACGCTGGCGGACCCCGGCGTGGTGGACGATCTGATCGGCAACCGCATGAACCGCTGACACCCTGCGCGGCGCGGGCGGCTGCCTGCCCCCGCACCGCGTTGCATGAGAAAGAGAGACATGGACCAAACCGCCCCCCAAGTGCCGCCGCCCGCCTCCGCTGCGGAATGTGACGCCGCCCTGCCGGATATCCTCGCCGCGCCCAAGGATAGCGCCGTGATCGAAGAACTTTGCTTTCGCCCCGATTACGGGGAGCGGGATTTCCGTGATGAACTGGATCTGACGGTGGCCCAAGGCATCCTTGGCGAACGTTGGACCGAGAAACCTTGGCTGACCCTGCCTGACGGAAGCCCCGATCCGCGGATACAGGTCTCCATCCTGCCCAAACGCGTGATGGATCTTTGCTGGCGCGACCGCGCAAACACGCCGCACCCCGGCGATACGATGATCGTGGACATGGACCTCGGCCATGAGAACCTGCCCGTCGGCACGCGCCTTCAAGCCGGGTCTGCGGTGCTGGAGGTGAGCGATAAGTTCAACACCGGCTGCGTCAAATGGCGCGACCGCTATGGCCAAGACAGCCTGCGGTGGATCAACCGAAAGGAAAACCGCCCGCATCGGCTGCGCGGCGTTCTGTGCAAAATCGTGCAAGACGGCACCGTTCGCCATGGGGACCGGCTGACCAAGCTCTGACGCCTCTCACATAGAAATAGGCCGCCCCCAAGGGACGGCCCGGATCGTCAGTTCAAGCGTTTTCGCGCGGGTTTAGCCTTCGACGCGCTGAAGGTTGATCTCACCCACGCCCACGGCAAAGTTCACGCCGCTCTGGGTATTCACGCTCAGCGGCTGAAGCGCCAATGTGTTCTCGGAACCACCCGTCATCAGGTTGGCCCCCGCGCCGACACCGACGGTCGCCTCGGCGGAAACGCCTTTGTAGCTGCCGTTCAGCCCGCCTTCGGAATATTCCTGCTCGGTCGGGGCCAGCACCAGCCATGACATCTGGCCGTTCTCGGTCTTGCCGATATCGACGCCCCAGCGGTTGATCTCGCCCACATAGGTCTCATCTTCGAGACCTTCTTGGATGGGGTTGAAGGTACAGGTCAGCTCACGGGTGGAGCCGAAGACGAAGCCGGTGCCCTCGCCCACATCGCAAGACAGGGAGCCGATCTCGACGTGGTCGACGGTCTCATTGTCATCGGCCATCGCGGTGGAGCCGAAGGCGGTGGCGCTCAGAAGGGCCGCGCCGAGGGTGAGTTTGCTTGCATACATCATCTTTGTCACTTTCCGGCGCGACGAGACGCGCCTTTTCTGCTGTGAACGGCATTCGGGTGCCTTGGACAGACGGCGCAGACCTCCTGCGCCGCCCCTTTCAGACAGCCAGCATCGACACCAATTGGGGCCGATGATGCCTCTCATCGCTGGCCCAACGCCGGGCCTTGGCGGCGGTTCCTCGGCCCAACCGCGGGGGCAAAAATCCGCGCAAGAGGGCCGATGCGCAACGCCCCGGCACCGCTGGACAAATCAGCCGCCACATGGCACCGCTTGTCGCTATGAGTGATGATCTGATCCCCTTCGCGCCCGACAGCGGCGATGCCCCGGCGCTGCGCCGTGCCTTCGGGCGTTTCGGCACCGGCGTGACCGTGGTGACCGTAAAAACCGCCCAAGGCCCCTTGGGGATGACTGCGAATTCCTTCGCCTCGGTCTCGCTCGACCCGCCTTTGGTGCTGTGGTCGCCTGCTATCTCATCCAAACGGCATGACAGTTTTACCTCGGCGGCGTCCTTTTGCATTCACGTGCTGGGCGCGGATCAAGAGGATCTGGCCCAGCGTTTCGCTGGTCAGGGGCATGACTTTTCCGGTTTTGACTGGGATGAAGATGCCGCCGGGGTGCCCACTTTCGCGGGCTGCCTCGCGCGTTTTCACTGCAACACCTACGCAGTACACCCGGCGGGCGATCATTCCCTGATCTTAGGTCATGTTCAGCAGGTCGCCCTGCGCGAGGATGGCGCGGCGGGGCTGATGTTCGACCAAGGCCGCTATGGCCGCTTCACCCCGCGCGACGAAGCCTAGGCGAAAGGGCGCCCCGCAAGGCGCCCCGTTTCTCAGTAATCCCGCTCGAAAAAGATGCCGATGCTGCTGTCGCCATCCGACCCCAACGTGCCCTTGGCCGTCAGGCTTTCGGTGATATCGAGGTTGAGCGACACCTCCCCCGTGCCATCCGAGGCCGCCGTCACATCGGTATAGACGTTGTCGGTCAGGTATTTCCCCAGCCTCAGCGCCGTCTCGCCATCCTCGGTGGTGGTCACGTCCAGATCGTCGAGGCCAAAGCCCTCACGCAGGTTGCCGATCACCCCGTCGCCGCCGCGCCCTGCGAGGGTCGCCACGGCACTGGCCAATTGCAGCGCCTGAAAGGCCGAGATTTCCGAGATGTTGCGCCCAAAGAGCAGCTGCGACAGCACCTCGTCCTGCGGCGCGGCGGGGGTGGATTCGAAAGTGACCTCCGGCTCATTCGCCGGGCCGCTCACGATGACACGCACCTCCCCCGCTTCGGTATCGGTCGAAGTGACGAACCGGATATAGGGGATGAAATCGCCCTGAAACTGGATCGACCCTTCGTCGAGCAAGAAGCGTTTGCCCAAGATATCGAGCCGCCCGCGGATCAACTCGAACCGCCCGGCCGAGATGATGCGGTTGGTGGTGCCGCTGAGGTTCAGCGCGCCGCCCAGTTCCGCATCCAGCCCGCGGCCCCGGACGTAAATCCGGTTCGGCGCGTTGAGTTGCAGGTCCAGCCCGAACCCGGGGCCGGACGCCTCCGCCGCAGGGTCGTCCTCGGCCTCGACCCCCTCCAACCCGGCCTTGCGGCGGGTCGCCAGCACATCGGCAGGCGCGTTGACATGGGTGATCTGCGGGATGTCCCCGATCGAGGTCAGACCCGTTGCGGGAACCTGAATATTCGTCTCGCCCGCGTTGATCACCCCGGTAATCTGCGCCCCCCCGCTCAAGGGACCTGCAAGCCGCAGATCGCCGTTCAGCGTAGTGCTGTAAAGGCTCGGGTCCGCATAGACGAGGTTGCGCAGGGTCACGTTGATATCCGCAGGCAAGGCCGGTGTCAGGGTGATCGCCCCCGCCACGCGCAGCTCTCCGCCATCGACGGCCTGACCGGTCACATTGAGCTGCGCCCGGTTACCCCCAAGCTGAACATCCGCGTCGATCCCCCGCAACGCCACCCGCAGGTTCGGCGCGGTGAAGGTCGCGCCGCTGGTGGTAATGCGCCCGCTGACCGACGACAGCGCCGCCGGTCCGTTGATTTGCAAATCGAACCGCGCTTGCCCCTGCAAATTACGCGGGGCGAGGAAGGGACGCGAGAGCCCAAGCGGCGCATTGCCCGCGATATCGAGGTTCAGCGTCCCGTCGGTATTCACCAGCCCTGCCACAGTCGCCTGCGTGCCTGCGGGGCCATTGGCACTGGTGTCGATGCGCCAGGCCTCCCCCTCGCGCCGGGCCGAGCCTGCGACGCTGAGCGGGCCGTTTACCTGTTCCACCAAGGCGCCGATGTCAGGCATGTTCAACTGGAAATCGACCGCCGCATTGGGGCCGGTGACCAAGCCTTCGACCGTCGCCCGTGCGCCATAGGGGCCGCTGGCGCTGGCATCGAGGACCACGCCGTTTTCGGTCTGACGCGCCACGCCGTTGGCCGCGAAAGAGCCTGAGACGCTGGGCACCAGCGGGTTCACGTTGGGCACCGAGACGTCGAACCGAAGAGAGACCTCTCCGGTCACCAGCCCTTCGACCATGGCGCTACTGCCATAGGGGCCATCGGCGCTGACATCCACGGCGATTCCGTCATCGGTCTGACGGATGTCGCCCGTGGCCGAAAGCGGGCCGTTCACACCGGGTGCGAGGGGGCTGACGTCGGGCACTGAGAGGTCAAAGCTGAGCGCCATATTCGGGCCGGTGGCCAGCCCTTCAACCACGGCGCTGCTGCCATAGGGGCCACGCGCGGCGACATCCACGGCAATGCCGCTCTCCTGCTGCCGCACCGTGCCTTGGGCCGCCAGCGGCCCGTTCACCCCGGGGGCGAGCGGGCTGACATCCGGCAAGGTCAGGTCAAAGCGCAGCGCCATGTCAGGCCCCGTCGCCAAGCCTTCGACCGCGACGCGGCTGTCGTAGGGGCCATTGGCGATGGTATCGACGACAAACCCCTGTTCGGTCTGCTCTACCGTGCCGCTGGCCGCCACCCCGCCGTTGATCTGCGGGACGAGGGGTTGGATATCGGGCAGCGACAGGTCAAAGGCCACATCGACGCGCGGCGTGACCAACCCTTCGACCGAGGCCTGCGCCTCCAACGGGCCGCTGGCTTCGGTGTCGATCTCCCACCCCTGCGGCGTCTGGCGCAATGCGCCCTTGGCGGTGACCGGGCCGGTGATATCCGCCTCGGGCAGGAAATCTTCGATCCGGGGGATATCGGCGGTGAAGTCGATTTGCGCATCCTCTCCCGTGGCCAAGCCCGAAACGGTCAGCGCCGCGTCATAGGGGCCATCGGTGACCGCGTCGACAACCCAGCCGCGCGGCTCTTGCACCGCTGTGGCCTTGACCGCAACGGGCCCTTGGTATTGCGGCAGCACCAGCCCAACATCGGCGAGCGTGAAGTCCAAGGCCGCGCGGCTGTCTTCGCTGCGCAATTCGACATCGCCGGTCAGGTCCAGCGCATCGTTCTTTAACTCAAGATCGCGCAGGAAAGTCCCCGTCTCGTTGCGTTTCGCCACCATGCTAAGGCTGGTCCGCCCCGCGAGAACCGCATCGGCCTGTTCGATCCCGATCTCAAGGTCATCGGTCCCCCCGGCAATCGCCAGATCGAACATGCCGCCCAAAGGCGTGACCGTGCCGTTCAGCGCCAGCGCCGTGGCTCCCGCGATATCGCGACCCGCCAGCGCGGAAAAGCGACTGATATCTTGGGCTTTGAGCGTCATCTTCAGCTGGGTGAGCAGCCCGCTATCCACCCCGTCGATCGCGGCTTCGCCGGTCAGGCCATAGTCTTCGCCCGATAGGGTCAGCCCGTTGATCTCAATCGGTTCACCTTCGACAAAGCGGATTTCGGCGCTGCCGGTGATCGCATCGCCGACGGCCTCGGCACTTGCCGGATCGGTCAGCGTCAGCCCCTCGGTGGCAAAGGTCACATCGCCAAAGAATTGCCCCAAACTGCCAAGGTTGCCTTCGAGAATACCGTCGAGCGCCAGTTGGGTCTGCGCAATTTGCAGCGCGCCCGTGTCCAGCCCGGTGATGTCGAACGCACTTTCAAAGCGGTCGCCATCCGCGGCATCGTAGTCCACGCGCAGAGTCACGGCCTCGACCCGCGTGCCCTCACCCGAAATCGGCAACAGGGTCGAGGTGCCATCTGGGTTTGCGATCCGGCCTGAGATGTCGATCAGTGTCGGCCATTTCTCTTGGTTCAACGTGACCTGCCCCTGCAGATCGACGGAATTCGCGGCAAGGGCAAAGCTGCTGACCTCAACCGCACCGTTGCTTTCCAGCAGTGCATCCAGCGCCAGCCGCACGTCCTCGCCGAAGAAGTCGCGGTAGCGCGGGGCGAGCAGCGCAGTGATGTCGCCGCCGATATCGGCTTGAATGCGGCGGTCCGGTGTATCGCTGGCGCGGCGTGGGGCCTGCGTGCCAAGGGTCACCTGCCCCGCCAAACGCTCTTGCCCATCGGTGGCGATGGTCACGTCGGTCGCAAAATCATCCAGCGGCCCTGCGCCTTTCACGGTCATCTGCACCGAAGGCTGCCCCGGCAGGTTCAGCAGTTTCGACGCGATGCCTTCGGGATCTTCGGTCAAGTTCAACAACAGGTCCAGCGCATTTTCGGTGCGGTCGAAATCGGCCTGAATGTCGAACTCGCCCCGTTTGCCATCGGTGCGGCGGGCCTGAAAATCGACGATGCCGACCGTATCGGTCAGCCGTGCATTGGCGCTTACCGAAAGCTGCGCCGCCTCGCCCAAGATCGGCTCGCCCAAGTTGATCTCATCCACCGAGAAATCCGCGATTTCGATGGAGACAGGCAGATCGGGCAAGGCAAAGGGTTTGGCCTCGGCATCGGGCAGATCGACTTCATTGCTGACCGGCAGACGCTCGACATCGAGCCGTCCGGCGGTGAGTTGTTCGACCTCCAGCCGTCCGCGCAGCAGGGCCGAACGGTTCCAATCCAGGACCACATCGTCAAGTGTCAGCCAGATGCCATCGTCATCCGCAATCGTCATCCGATCAAAGGAGGCCTCCGAACTCAGCGCCCCTGCGAATCCGTCGATGCTGACGGTGCGGCCCGCGCCGCTCAGCGCGTCTTGAATGGTCCGGGTGAGAAAGCCCTTGTCGTCATCCTGTGCGGCAGCCGGTGTGAGGCAGGCCAGATAGACAAGGCTGGCGGTGAGGATCTGCAAAAACTGTCGCATTAAAACGCCTGTCCAATCCCGATATAGACTTGGAAATCTTCATCCACTTCCGGCCCCGATGTGGGCACGGCCACGTCCAGCCGGATCGGCCCGATGCCCGTGGCATAGCGCAGCCCCAGACCTGCGCCCGAGTGCCAAGTGCCTGATCCGTCGTAGAATTCTTCCGACCCGATATAGCCCGCATCGGCAAAGCCCACGACGCCGATCTTCTCGGTCAGGGCCACGCGCGCCTCTGCTGATAGCCCGACAAAGCTGCGCCCGCCCACGGTGTCGCCGCTCGGCAGTTCAACCCCAAGCGTTTGATAGGGTTGTCCGCGCACGCTGCCGCCCCCGCCGGAGTAAAAGAGGTAATCCGCCGGCGCTTCCGACAGGTCCGGCCCTGCAACCGATCCAAGCTGCCCCCGGAAGGCCAGCGTCACCGGGCGCTCCGTCCCGAAGCTGCGGTAGTAGCGCGCATCAAGATAGCTGCGCAGCCCGCTTTCAGACCCCGACAGCGCGACGAAGGGCGTGATATTGGCGTCGATGTAATAGCCCTCGGTCGCGTCCAGTTCCTTGTCGCGGTAGTCAAACTCGGCCCCCAGCGGCAGGGTCAGCAGGGTGTATTGGTTGGTGCCGAAGGCATCCTCGGTCTCGGCCACACGCAGGCCGAGGCCCGCGGAATAGGTGCGATTCTGGTTGGCAATCCGCTCGATCCCCGCCTCCAGATCCAACTGGCGGGAGAAGTAATTCACCTCATCAAGCTGTTCCAACGTGGCCAGCGCGTAGAAATCGGTATCTTCGTTAAAGGTCGCCGGACGTTCGAACCGGGTAGAGAGCGTATAGTCCTCCCCCCCCGAATTGCCGCCGATCCCTTCGATCTCAGCCGAGAGGCGCAGACGTTCGGCCCCGCCCAACAGATTGCGGTGCAGCCAGAAAGTGCTCAGCGTCAGCCCTTCGAGCGAGGACAGTTCCGCACCAAAGCCAAAGCGCCGCTTGGGCGCTTCGGTCACCTGCGCGGTGATGGGCAGCGTGTCGTTGGGGCCAATCCGATCCGCTTCGATGAGCGCCACGGCGTCGAACGCGCCGGTGCGGCGCAGCCGTTCGGTGGCCAGTTCCAACTCTTCGGGCGAGAAGACCTCCCCCTGTGGCAGCCCTGCGATTTCGATCAGCCGCGCGGTGCGCACGTCTTCGTTGCCGGTCACAGTCAGCACGCCAAAACGCAGCTTTGGCCCCGGGGCCAGCCGCAGGGCAGCGTCGATCTGGCGCTCACGGTGTTTGGCCACAAGATCTTGATCCGCCAATGCCGCTTTCGCGTGGCCCACGTCACGCCAACCGCTGACCCCGGCCGAGACGGTTTCCTTCAGCACGCCAAGGCTCGCGGTCTCCCCCGCGGCAAATCCGTCCGGCAACTCGGTGCCCGGGGCTATGGGCGCGATGCGGGTCGCGCCAAAGCGGAACTTCGGCCCCGGGTCTACCGTGATCACGGCCCGGTCGATGCGGCGCGGCGGTTGCACAGGAGGAATCGCGGCGGCATCGACGCCATCCAAGGTGATCTTGAGCGTCGGCCCGAAATACCCGTTGTCGTAAAGCAGCGCCAAAAGCCGCCCGTAATCGGCCTGCGCCGCGGCGACCAATTCCTGCGGCGTGGCAGGCTCGGCATCCTCATCGGTCTGCTCGGCCAACAAGGACCCATCGCGCAGGGTGGCATAGAGGTCCGAATCCGCTGCGATGCCAGTGATGGCCAGTTCCGCCGCCTGTGCCGCAGCCCCCCCGCCAAGAAGTAGTCCAAGAGCGAGACAAAGCGCCGCCCCTTGAGTCTGCCCTTGTTGCGCCACGCGCTACCCTCCTTGCGTTCGTCACCCCGGTTTTCGCGCCGGTTCTCCTTTGCCCGCCCAAACGGGCCTTATTCTTAGCAACCGTTAAACGGCATTGCCGCCTTGGCTGCAAACACTCTGCCGGGGGAATCGCGCAATGAGAACGGCCTGCCCCGCCCCGCGCAGGTGTCACGCGCGGAATCGGCAAGATACCGCGCAGCAAGACTGTAGGCTGACCACGGCCCGAGACGAGGGCAAAAACGTTTTTTCTTTCAGGGGGTCCGACCATCGCTTTGCATTGCAAAGCATGGTGGTGCGGTCGGAGAGACTCGAACTCTCACGGGTGTTACCCCACAGCGACCTCAACGCTGCGCGTCTACCATTCCGCCACGACCGCACGCCATGGTTGGTGGGCGGGGTTTAGCCAAAGACCAAGGGCTTGTGAAGAGGCAATCTGCAAATTTTTTCAATGCGTTTCAGAAAGCGGGTTCAGCCCCCGATTTTCCGCAGCCGCACCCCCGATCACAATCCCCTTACCGCCCTACAATCTGACGGCTCAACCGTTGAAAGCGCGCGTTCGGCGGGCCATCTGTGACGCAAGCAAGAAGGAACACGCCATGCCCGCAGACACCGCCACCCCCACAGATACCCCCACCGTGCAGATCGACATCGTATCGGATGTGATGTGCCCTTGGTGTATCGTGGGCTACAAACAACTTGAGCAAGCACTCGGCGCGGTTGGCGTCGGCGCCTACCTGCGTTGGCACCCCTTTGAGTTGAACCCGCAGATGCCAGCCGAAGGCCAGAACATGGCCGAACATCTGGCCGAGAAATACGGCTCCACCCCTGCTCAGTCGGTCGAGAATCGCAAACGGCTAACGCAGATGGGCCAAGACTTGGGCTTTACCTTCAACTTTTCCGACGACACGCGGATGCAAAACACCTTTGCCGCGCATCAACTGCTGACATGGGCGCAGGCCCAAGGGCTGCAACACCCGCTGAAGATGGCCCTTTTTGACGCGCATTTCACCCAAGGGCGCAATGTGAACGACACTGATGTGCTCGCCGATGTTGCCGCTTCCGTCGGGTTGGACCGGGATGAGGCGCTTGAGGTGCTCCGCAGCGGCAGCTTTGCCGAACAGACCCGCGAAGCGCAGCAATTCTGGACTTCGCGCGGCATCTCCGGCGTGCCGTCGATGATCTTCGAGGGCAAATACCTGATCACCGGGGCGCAGGGGGCTGAAAACTACGCCCAAATCCTGCGCAAGGTCTTGGAGGAACGCGACGCCGCCGCCTGACACTGTGCCTCTGGCGGTGCGGCGCGGGTCTTGCTAAGGCATCCCCATGGTTGAATGGATCATCACCGACGGCTTGACCGATTACCGCAGCGCCGAGGCGTGGATGGAGGCGCGCGCCACCGCCATCGCCGCCGGTGAGGCCGAGGAATGCATCTGGCTGGTCGAACATCCGCCGCTCTACACCGGCGGAACCTCGGCGCGGGTCGAAGACCTGACAGAGCCTGACCGCTTTCCCGTCTACCCCACCCGGCGCGGTGGGCAGTATACCTACCACGGGCCGGGCCAGCGTGTGGCCTATGTGATGCTCAACGTCGCCGCTCGGGGACGCGATGTGCGCTGTTTCGTGCGCCAGCTCGAAAATTGGGTCATCGCCACGTTGGATCAATTCAACCTGCGCGGCGAAATCCGCCCCGGTCGCGTCGGCGTTTGGGTGCAACGGCCCGAGAAACCCGCCCAGCCCGATGGCAGCCCCGCCGAAGACAAGATCGCCGCCATTGGAATCAGGCTCCGCAAATGGGTCAGCTTCCACGGCATCAGCATCAATGTGGAGCCGGACCTCAGCCATTTTGGCGGCATCGTGCCCTGCGGCATCACGAACCATGGGGTGACCTCACTGGTCGATCTGGGTCTGCCCGTGACGATGGACGATGTCGATCTTGCCCTGCGCGCCACCTTTGATGAGGTCTTTGCCAGCGCCCCCACAGGCAGCTGCGACATCACCCCCTAACAGCGGCAAAGCACGCGCCAAGCGGCCCAAAGGCCGGATTTTACGGCGACAGCCACAGCGCAAAAAATACCCACCCTGCGACCATCGCGCCCATTGCCCCCACGAGACGGTCGCTCTAAAACGGGCGCGACACCGCATGTGCCGCCTATGGCGCCATGTGTCCAATTCATTTGCAGGAGGCACCGCATGGCACACGCAGCCATTCACGGCCAAGATCATCACGACGACCGGGGGTTCTTTACCCGGTGGTTCATGTCCACCAACCACAAAGACATCGGTATTCTGTACCTGATCGTCTCGGCCTTGGTCGGTCTTATTTCGGTGGCATTCACCGTCTACATGCGCCTCGAGCTCATGGATCCGGGCGTTCAATACATGTGTATGGAAGGCGCGCGTTTCATCGCGGATAGCTCTGCCGCCTGTACGCCAAACGGCCACCTGTGGAACGTGCTGATCACCGGCCACGGCATCCTGATGATGTTCTTCGTCGTGATTCCCGCGCTCTTCGGCGGTTTCGGCAACTACTTCATGCCGCTGCAAATCGGCGCGCCGGACATGGCCTTCCCGCGGATGAACAACCTCAGCTTCTGGCTCTATGTCGCGGGCACCACCCTCGCGGTCTGCTCGCTGCTGACACCCGGTGGCAACGGCCAGCTCGGCTCCGGGGTGGGCTGGGTACTCTACCCGCCGCTTTCGGTGCGCGAAGCGGGCATGTCGATGGACTTCGCGATCTTCGCGGTGCACGTCTCCGGTGCCTCCTCGATCCTCGGCGCGATCAACATGATCACCACCTTCCTGAACATGCGTGCCCCCGGCATGACCCTGTTCAAAGTGCCGCTCTTCGCTTGGTCGATCTTCGTCACAAGCTGGCTGATCCTCCTGTCCCTGCCGGTTTTGGCGGGCGCGATCACCATGCTCTTGATGGACCGCAACTTCGGCTTCGCCTTCTTCGACCCCGCAGGCGGCGGTGACCCGATCCTCTACCAGCACATCCTGTGGTTCTTCGGCCACCCCGAAGTCTACATCATCATCCTGCCCGGCTTCGGCATCATCTCCCACGTCATCGCGACCTTCTCGCGCAAACCGGTCTTCGGCTACCTGCCGATGGTCTGGGCGATCATCGCGATCGGCGCATTGGGCTTCGTCGTCTGGGCGCACCACATGTACACCGTGGGCATGACCCTGAACCAGCAGGCCTACTTCATGCTGGCCACCATGGTCATCGCGGTGCCAACGGGGGTGAAGGTCTTCAGCTGGATCGCCACTATGTGGGGCGGCTCGATCGAGTTCAAAACACCGATGCTCTGGGCCTTTGGCTTCCTGTTCCTCTTCACCGTCGGTGGCGTCACCGGCATCGTGCTGAGCCAGGCCGCCGTGGACCGCGCCTACCATGACACCTACTACGTCGTGGCGCACTTCCACTACGTGATGTCGCTCGGCGCCGTCTTCGCCATCTTCGCGGGCATCTACTTCTACCTGCCCAAGATGACGGGCCGCATGTACCCCGAATGGGCCGGCAAACTGCACTTCTGGGCGATGTTCATCGGTGCAAACCTGACCTTCTTCCCGCAGCACTTCCTGGGCCGTCAGGGCATGCCGCGCCGCTACATCGACTATCCTGAGGCATTCGCCTACTGGAACCAGTGGTCCTCGATCGGCGCCTTCCTCAGCTTCGCCTCCTTCCTCTTCTTCTTCGGGGTGATGGCCTACACGCTGACCCGCGGCGCGCGCTCCACAGCAAACAACCCGTGGAACGAATTCGCGGATACGCTGGAATGGACCCTGCCCAGCCCGCCGCCCGAACACACCTTCGAGCAGCTTCCGAAACAGGAAGACTGGGACAAGCAGCACAGCCACTAAGCTGACCCAAACCACAAAGGCCCCGCTCTCCCGCGGGGCCTTTTCTTTTGCCCCCACTCCTCTGACAGCCGCCCCTCCCCTCCAACTTCATCCTTTCTCAAATACCCTCGGGGGTCCGGGGGCAGAGCCCCCGCCTTACGCAAATTTTTCCGCCAAAAACCACATTTCCCTCTTGAAGCCCCCCGCCCCAATAGGTATCTCGCCTTCACCAGACGGTAAGCGGGCGTAGCTCAGGGGTAGAGCATAACCTTGCCAAGGTTAGGGTCGGGCGTTCGAATCGCCTCGCCCGCTCCATCGGGAAAACGGACAGGCCGCCCTTCGGGGCGGCCTTTCGCTTTTGGGGATTTCGGCATAGTCTGACGCGGTGCAGAAAACCTTGTGCGGAATCACCTTACCGCTTAGGAACAGAGCAAGAACGCGAACAATACGGGCAGAGCAGAATGCTGACATCGGTAGAACTATGCGCGGGCGCGGGCGGCCAGGCCCTTGGGCTGGAAAAGGCGGGCTTCGGGCACAATGCGCTGGTGGAGATCGACAAGCACTGCTGCGCCACCCTGCGCCACAACCGTCCCCAGTGGAACGTGCTGGAAGAGGATGTGCGCAAGTTCAAGGACCTGGCGGGCGACTACAAGGGAATCGACCTCTTGGCCGGCGGATTGCCTTGCCCGCCGTTTTCCGTTGCTGGCAAGCAGCTGGGCGAGAAAGACGAGCGAAACCTGTTCGACGATGCGATTGAAATCGTCGATGCCACCCGCCCCCGCGCGGTGATGATCGAAAACGTGCGCGGCTTTCTGGATGCGGTGTTCCATGACTACCGCGAGAAGCTGAAGAAGCAGCTTTCGAAGCTGGGGTATGAAACCGACTGGCGGCTGCTGAATGCATCTGACTATGGCGTGCCGCAGCTGCGGCCGCGGGTGGCGATTGTGGCCTTGCGCAAGGAATTTGCCGGCCAGTTCAACTGGCCCGAGCCGCTGCCGCACAACCCGCCGACCGTGGGCGCCACCCTCATCGACCTGATGAAGGAGCGCGGCTGGCGCGGCGCCGAGGACTGGGCCGCCAAGGCGGATGAGATTGCGCCGACCATCGTCGGCGGCTCCAAGAAACACGGCGGCCCGGACCTGGGCCCGACCCGCGCGCGCCGGGCCTGGGCAGCGCTGGGGGTTGAGGGCCGCACCATCGCCAATGAGGCGCCGGACCCGTTCCACAACGACATGCCGCGGCTGACGGTGCGGATGGTGGCGCGCATTCAGGGCTTTCCCGATGCATGGCATTTCACCGGCGCCAAGACCAATGCCTACCGCCAGGTCGGCAATGCCTTCCCCCCGCCCGTGGCAGAGGCGCTCGGCCGCTCCATCGCTCAGACACTCCTGGCGGCCCGCGCCTTCGCGGAATGACCACCCCCACGCTGAGAGATCTGCGCAGCGACTATCACCGGGCCCTGCTGAGCGAAGTTCTGACGGTCAGCGCCACCGGCGTGGCCAGCAATGCCGATTCCAGTTCCAAACCCAGCAAGCGGATCGCCGACGGCATCCTCGCCCGGATCGGCAGCGCGCGGGTCGGCGACAAGGTGGCAGGCCAGACCGCCGGCTCCAGCTTTGAACAGATCACCGCCGATTTCATATCGCGGACCTTCGGCGCCCTGTCGCATGTCCGCCCCGGCCTTTTCGCCGTGCAGAAGGGCGGATTCATCGCGGGATTTCAGCAATATGCCCATCTCGACGACCTGGAACGGATCGCCCGGCAGAGCCAGGAGATCGCCACCGCCCTCGGCTCCGATTACCTGATCAAGCCCGATGTGGTGGTCTTCCGCACCCCGGTCTCGGATGCGGAGATCAACGCCAACGGCCCCTTTGTCGACCCCGACATCGCCCGGCTCAGCGGATTGCGCCGGTTCAACGACCCGCAGCCGATCCTTCATGCCTCGATTTCCTGCAAATGGACCCTGCGCAGCGACCGGGCGCAGAACGCCCGCTCCGAGGGGCTGAACCTCGTGCGCAACCGCAAGGGTCCGCTCTGCCATGTCACCGTCGCCACCGCCGAGCCCCTGCCCAGCCGTATCGCCTCGCTCGCGCTTGGCACGGGCGACATCGACTGCGTCTATCACTTTGCGCTGGACGAATTGCGTGACGTGCTGCGCGAACCGGGGCTGGAAGGCTATGCCGATACGCTGGACATGATGATCGAGGGGAAGCGGCTGCGCGATATCGCGGACCTCCCCCTCGACCTGGCGATCTGACCGCCCGCCGCAATCACTCCTGCGGGATCACCCGCAGCGACAGTTCCATCAGCTGATCGCTCGTCGGCTCCGACGGGGCGCCCATCATCAGATCCTCGGCCCGCTGGTTCATCGGGAAGAGGATCACCTCGCGGATGTTCTGCTGATCCGCCAGAAGCATCACGACCCGGTCGATCCCCACGGCACAGCCCCCGTGCGGCGGCGCGCCGTACTGGAAGGCGTTGACCATGCCGCCGAACCGCTTGCGCACCTCGTCCTCGCCATAGCCCGCCAGTTCGAACGCCTTGATCATCACGTCGAGCTTGTGGTTCCGGATCGCGCCGGAGATCAGCTCATAGCCGTTGCAGGCCAGGTCGTACTGATAGCCCAGCACCTTGAGCGGATCGCCCTCCAGCGCCTCAAGCCCGCCCTGCGGCATGGAGAAGGGATTGTGCGAGAAGTCGATCTCGCCCGTCTCCTCGTCCGCCTCGTACATCGGGAAATCGACGATCCAGGCAAAGGCGAAGCGGTCCTTGTCGGTCAGGCCCAGCTCCTCGCCGATGACGGTCCGGGCCCGGCCCGCGACGCCCTCGAAATCCGACGGTTTGCCGCCAAGGAAGAAGGCCGCGTCGCCGACCTCAAGACCCAGCTGCTGGCGGATCGCCTCGGTCCGCTCGGGCCCGATGTTCTTGGCTAGGGGGCCTGCGGCTTCCATGCCGTCGCCCTGATCGCGCCAGAAGATATAGCCCATCCCCGGCAGCCCCTGCTCCTGCGCGAACTTGTTCATCCGGTCGCAGAATTTCCGCGACCCGCCGGTCGGCGCGGGAATGGCGCGGATCTCCGTCCCCTCCTGCTCCAGCAGCTTGGCAAAGATCGCGAAACCGGAACCCGCGAAATGCTCGCTCACCACCTGCATCTTGATCGGATTGCGCAGGTCGGGCTTGTCGGTGCCGTATTTCAGCGCCGCCTCGGCATAGGTGATCTGCGGCCAGTCGGTATCGACCTTGCGACCGCCGCCGAACTCCTCGAAAATCCCCTGCATCACCGGCTGGATCGTGTCGAACACGTCCTGCTGCGTGACAAAGGACATCTCCAGGTCGAGCTGGTAGAAATCCGTGGGCGAGCGGTCGGCGCGCGGGTCCTCGTCACGGAAACAGGGCGCGATCTGGAAATACTTGTCGAAACCCGACACCATCAGCAGCTGCTTGAACTGCTGCGGCGCCTGCGGCAGCGCGTAGAACTTGCCCGGATGCAGGCGCGACGGCACGAGGAAATCGCGCGCGCCCTCGGGCGAGGACGCGGTGATGATCGGCGTCTGGTATTCGCGGAACTTCTGATCCCACATCCGCTTGCGCATCGAGGCGATGACATCCGACCGCAGCGTCATGTTCTTCTGCATCTGCTCGCGCCGCAGGTCGAGGTAGCGATAGCGCAGGCGGGTCTCTTCCGGATATTCCTGATCGCCAAAGACCATCAGCGGCAGTTCCCGGGCCGAGCCGAGAACCTCCATGTCGCGGATGAACACCTCGATCTCCCCGGTCGGGATCTTGGCATTCACCAGGCTCGCATCCCGCGCCTTCACATTGCCATCGATCCGGATGCACCATTCCGAGCGCACCTTCTCGACCTCATGAAACACCGGGCTGTCCGGGTCGCACAGCACCTGCGTCACGCCATAATGATCCCGCAGATCGATAAAGAGAACGCCGCCGTGATCTCGCACCCGATGGACCCATCCGGACAGGCGGACGGTCTCGCCGACATGGGACGAATTCAGTTCGGCGCAGGTATGGCTGCGGAAAGGGTGCATGGGGCAGTGTCCTCTTGGTCTCGGGCCGGTCTGGTCCGGCATGGGTCGATACACATGCTCGGCGCGCGGAAGTCAAGCAGGACGGGCGCACCGCCGCCGCATCGCCCGCTTCTTCTTGGTCCAAATATCCCGGAGTGAATTGGGCGGCGCAGCCGCGCAAGAGAGGCAGAGCCTCTGCCCCGCCCGAACCCGGGGCTCAGGCGTTCAGCAGGGCCGCCGCCGCCACCGCATCCGCATGGGCCACGCGCCCGCCCGCCACCGTCAGCCCCGGCCGCCCGGTCGCCGGGTTGAGCGCCACGAAATCCGCCCGCCGCCCCGGAGCCAGAACGCCCCGGTCCGC
>ENA-OWNT01002628-OWNT01002628.1-seawater-metagenome-genome-assembly--contig:-NODE-2628-length-18425-cov-5.808917_pt1 | contig 18425 bp, 5 predicted proteins | sample MGYA00238136_ERZ651165 | MGnify/ENA primary metagenome ERZ651165 (study PRJEB26861, sample SAMN08777766) | seawater metagenome | isolation source: coastal seawater | place: USA: Florida | collected...
ATGCGCGAGCAGTTGCCGCGCCTCAGTGACGCCGCCATCTGCGAGCACCTCGACGTGCGACTGGACGACCTGCGCGACTGGGCGGCGCCGATTCTGGTCGACGACGGGCTCGCGCAGCTGCGCGCGGCTGCGATCGCCACGTTCGCGCTCAGGTCGTTCCAGGCGAAGACGCTCCTGGGGCTCCGCGCCCGGGCGGCGGCCGTGCATGCGGCGCCCGGGGTTGGGACGCCCGCGCTGTCCGCGGCCCTGGGGATCCGGGGCGGGACGATCCGCGCGATCCGGAGGGGTGAGGGGAGCGTGGCACGAGCGATGCTGCGGAACCCCTTCGAGCACCCCGACGTGAGAGCGGTGTCGGCGCAGGCCCGGTGGCGGGCGCGCGCCGGGGGAGGGGAGGAGTCCGCGATCGGATGAGGGGAAGCTCGCGTCGTTTGCCCGGGTGAGCTTTGAAAGCTCGGCCCACATTCCGACGCGCCACCCCGGTCTGGCGTCGTCTACCCGGGTGAGCCTTGAAAGCTCGGTGGGGATTCCGACGCCCACCCCGGTCTGGCGTCGTTTACCCGGGTGAGCTTTGAAAGCTCGGTGGGGATTCCGACGCCTACCCCGGTCTGGCGTCGTTACCCGGGTGAGCTCTGAAAGCTCGGTGGGGATTCCGGCGCCCACCCCGGTCTGGCGTCGGTTACCCGGGTGAGCATGGAGAGCTCGGTGGGGATTCCGGCGCCCACCCCGGTCTGGCGTTGGTTACCGGGGTGAGCATGGAGAGCTCGGTGGGGATTTCGACGCTCACCCCCGGTCTGGCGTCGTTTACCCGGGTGAGCTTTGAAAGCTCCGTGGGGACTTTGACGCTCACCCCCGGTCTGGCGTCGGTTACCCGGGTGAGCTTTGAAAGCTCGGTGGGGATTCCGACGCTCACCTCCGGTCTGGCGTCGTTAAGCCGGGTGAGCTCTGAGAGCTCGGTGGGGATTCCGACGCGCACCCACGGCTTCGCGATCTCGCTACCCTCCCCGCGCCCCGCAGCAGGAGGACCCATGTGCGGCATCTTCGTCATTCTCGATCACGGCACGGACGCCGCTGAGGCGCGCTCCACCGCCCTCGCGCAGTCCCGCCTCCAACGCCACCGCGGCCCCGACTGGACGGGCGTCTTCGTCGACGACCGCGTCGCCATGGCCCACGAGCGCCTGGCCATCGTCGATCCGTTCTCGGGCGAGCAGCCGCTGGTCTCCAACGATGGAACCCTCGTGCTCGCCGTCAACGGCGAGATCTACGACCACGCCGCCCACCGCGCGGCGTCGGACTACGCCTTCCAGACCGGCTCTGACTGCGAGGTCATCCTGCCGCTCTATCGCGAGCACGGCCGGGACCTCGTGCACCAGCTGCGCGGCATGTTCGCGTTCGTGCTCTACGACGCGGCGACCGGCGACTGGCTCATCGCGCGCGATCCCATGGGGATCATCCCGCTGTACACCGGGCGCGACGCGAACGGCGTCCTCCACGTCGCCAGCGAGATGAAGACCCTGCTCGGCGTCTGCACCACCGTGCGCCCCTTTCCGCCCGGCCACACCCTCACCAACGCGGACATCGAGCCCCAGCGCTGGTACGTGCGGGACTGGATGACCGGCGAGCTGCCGTCGGCCCCCGGCGATCCCGACGCCCTGCGCGAGGCCCTGGCCGACAGCGTCAAGGCCCACCTGATGTGCGACGTGCCGTACGGCGTCTTGCTGAGCGGCGGCCTCGACTCGTCCGTCGTGTCCGCCCTGGCCGCGAAGTTCGCGGCCACGCGGGTGGAGGACGGACGCTCTCCCGCGTGGTTCCCGCGCCTGCACAGCTTCAGCATCGGCCTCCCCGGCTCGCCGGATCTTGCCGCTGCCCAGCTCGTGGCCGACGCCCTGGGCACCGTGCACCACGGCTTCGAGTTCACCGTGGAGCAGGGGATGGACGCCCTGCGGGACGTGATCTGGCACCTCGAGACCTTCGACGTGACCACGATCCGCGCGTCCACGCCCATGTACCTCATGGCCCGCCGGATCAAGGCCATGGGCATCAAGATGGTCCTGTCGGGCGAGGGGTCGGACGAGATGTTCGGCGGCTACCTGTACTTCCACAAGGCGCCCGACGCCCACGCCTTCCACGAAGAGACCGTCCGCAAGCTCGGCGACCTGCACCTGTACGACTGCAACCGCGCCAACAAGTCCATGTCCGCATGGGGTGTGGAGGCGCGCGTGCCGTTCCTGGACACGCGGTTCCTCGACCACGCCATGTCCATCGACCCGGCGGCCAAGATGTGCGGCGGCGGGCTCATCGAGAAGAACCTGCTGCGCCAGGCGTTCGACGGCTGGCTGCCGGACGCCGTCCTGTGGCGCCAGAAGGAGCAGTTCAGCGACGGCGTCGGCTACAGCTGGATCGACTCCCTCAAGGCCCGGGCCGAGCAGGAGGTCAGCGATCGCGCCCTCGCCGAGGCCGGGGACCGCTGGCCCATCGCCACGCCGCGCAGCAAGGAGGCCTACTTCTACCGGGAGATCTTCGACAGCCACTTCCCGCAGGCCACGGCCGCCGCCACGGTGCCCTACGAGGAGTCGGTGGCGTGCTCGTCCGCAGCGGCGATCGCCTGGGACCCGAGCTTCAAGGACAACGCGGATCCAAGCGGTCGCGCGGTCCTGGGCGTGCACGACGACGCGTACGCAGGCTGAGCAGCAGCAGCAGCCCCAGCCCCAGGGGCGCGCCCCCGCCATCCCCCACCGCGCAGCTCGACAGGCAGCCCGGGTAGTACCAGGTGGCCGCGCTGTCGTCGTCGTCGCCGCCCGAGTCGTCGTCGTCGCCGGTGCTGTCGTCGTCGTCGCCGGTGCTGTCGTCGTCGTCGCCGGTGCTGTCGTCGTCGTCGCCGGCGCAGGTGGGGTCCTCGCCGTCCGTCAGGAAGTCGCAGTCGTTGTCGAGCCCGTCGTCGCAGAGCTCGTCGGCGCCCACGTAGACCGACGGCTCCGTGTCGTCGCAGTCCAGATCGAGCCCGCTGTGCGCGCCCTGGCACGCGGTGGACTCGTAGTGCAGGTCGCCGTCCTGGTCGAAGGGCTCGTCGATCACGCCGTCGCAGTTCTGGTCGATGGCGTCGCAGACCTCCGTCGCGCCCGGGTGGATCGTGGGGTCCGTGTCGTCGCAGTCGGCGTCTGATCCGTAGGTGGCCGCGCAGTCGGGGTCGGCGCCGTCGAAGGCCCCGTCACCGTCTGCGTCGAACGGCTCGTCCGCCGCGAACGTGCAGTCGTCGTCGATGCCGTTGCAGAGCTCCGTGGCGAACGCGTGCACGGCCGGATCGGTGTCGTCGCAGTCGCCGCCGCAGGTGGTGACGCCGTCGCCGTCGTCGTCCAGATCCTCGTCGATGAGGCCGTTGCAGTTGTCGTCGATGCCGTTCGTGCAGTCCTCGAAGTTGAACGGGAAGACCGATGGGTCGCCGTCGTCGCAGTCGACGTCCGTCCCCCACGCCGCCGCGCAGTCCGGGTCCTCGCCGTCCACCCAGCCGTCGCCGTCGAGGTCGAAGTCCTCGTCCAGGACGCCGTCGCAGTTGTCGTCGATGGCGTTGCAGGCCTCGGGCGCGCCGGGGTGGATCGACGCGTCGGTGTCGTCGCAGTCCGCCGAGGTGAGCGCAGCGCAGAGCGGGTCGTCGCCGTCCGCGTAGCCGTCTCCGTCCACGTCGAAGTCCTCGTCCGCGCCGCCGTCGCAGTCATCGTCCACGCCGTTGCAGAGCTCGCTCGCGCCTGGGAACACCGTCGCCGACGCGTCGTCGCAGTCGCCGCCGCCCGCCGGCGCGCCCACGTGGTTCGCCTCCGGCGCCGTGCACTCCACCCAGCCGTCCCCGTCGTCGTCCGTCTCGGTCCCGGAGATGCTCCCCTCGCAGTCGTTGTCGAGGCCGTCGCACAGCTCCGGAGCCCCGCCGAACGTCGTGGCGTCCGCGTCGTCGCAGTCCGCCAGGGCGCCGTAGTTCGCCGCGCAGCCCGGGTTGCTCCCGTCGAACGCGCCGTCGCCGTCGGCGTCGAAGTCCTCGTCCACCAGCCCGTCGCAGTCCTCGTCCGCGGCGTTGCAGAGCTCGGCCGCCGCGGGGCTGATGAGCGGGTTGCCGTCGTCGCAGTCCGTGTCCGGCCACGCCGCCGCGCAGTCCGGGTTCGTGCCGTCGAAGAAGCCGTCGCCGTCCAGGTCGAAGGCCTCGTCGAGCTCCGTGTCGCAGTCCTGGTCGACGCCGTCGCAGACCTCGGCCGCGCCCGGGTGGATGCTGGGGTCTGCGTCGTCGCAGTCGCCGCCGCAGGACGTGACGCCGTCGCTGTCGGTGTCGAAGCCGTTGTCGATCGTCCCGTCGCAGTCCTGGTCGGCGCCGTCGCAGACCTCGGGGGCGCCCGGATAGATGGCGGCGTCCCCGTCGTCGCAGTCGCCGCTGCAGGTGTCGACGCCGTCGCCGTCGCCGTCGGTGGCGGTCGTGACGCCGTCACAGTTGTCGTCCCAGGCCGTCGTGCAGTCCTCGGTCATGCCCGGGTTGATGTTCGGGTCGCCGTCGTCGCAGTCCCCGCCGCACGTCGTCCAGGCGTCGGCGTCGGCGTCGAAGTCCTCATCCACGAGCCCGTCGCAGTCGTCGTCCGTCGTGTTGCAGGACTCGTCGGCGCCGGGGAACACGGCCGCGTCGCCGTCGTCGCAGTCCACCCCCGCGCCCCAGGTGGCCACGCAGAACGCCACCGCGCCGTCGTAGGCGCCGTCGCCGTCGGTGTCGAAGTCCTCGTCGACGGCGGCGTCGCAGTCGTCGTCCACCGCGTTGCACAGCTCGGGCGCGCCCGGGAACACGTTGCCGGCGGCGTCGTTGCAGTCGCCGCCGCCGATGGGGGCGCCCACGTGGCCGGCGAGGGGCGCGGCGCACTCGACCCAGCCATCCCCGTCGCCGTCGGTCTCGGTGGCGGGCACGACGCCGTCGCAGTCCTGGTCGAGCCCGTCGCAGACCTCCGGCGCGCCCGGGAGGATCGTCGCGTCGGCGTCGTCGCAGTCGGCCCCGACGCCGTAGACCGCGGCGCAGCCGGGATCCGCTCCGTCGAAGGCGCCGTCACCGTCGGCGTCGAACGACTCGTCCACGCTGCCGTCGCAGTCGTTGTCGGCCCCGTCGCAGGCCTCCGCCGCGCCGGGGTAGACGCTGGAGTCGGTGTCGTCGCAGTCGTCGCCGCCGATGGCCGAGCAGGCGTCCGCCTCCAGCGACCCGTCGCCGTCGAGGTCGAAGTCCTCGTCCGCCGCGCCGTCGCAGTCGTCGTCCAGGCCGTTGCACACCTCGGGGGAGCCGGGGCCCACGGCCGGGTCCGCGTCGTCGCAGTCCGCCGCGTTGCCGTAGGTGGACGCGCACCCCGCGTCGCTCGCGTCGAAGGCTCCGTCGCCGTCGGTGTCGAAGTCCTCGTCCACGCTGGCGTCGCAGTCGTTGTCGAGGGCGTCGCAGAGCTCGGGCGCACCCGCGAACACCGTCGCGTCGCTGTCGTCGCAGTCGCCGTTGCAGGGCCACACGCCGTCTCCGTCCACGTCGGACTCGTTCGCCGGCAGCGTCCCGTCGCAGTTCGTGTCGACGCCGTCGCAGCTCTCGGCGGCCTTGGGGTTCACCAGCGGATCGGTGTCGTCGCAGTCGCCGTCGCAGATCGAGACGGTGTCCGCGTCGGCGTCGAGCTCGTCCCCCGGGACGGCGCCGTCGCAGTCGTTGTCGAGCCCGTCGCACAGCTCGGTGGCGCCCGGGTAGACGTTGGCGTTGCCGTCGTTGCAGTCGCCGGCGCAGGCGAGGACGCCGTCGCCGTCCGGGTCCTGCTCGTCCCCGGGCAGCGTGCCGTTGCAGTCGTTGTCGAGCCCGTCGCACACCTCGGGGTTGCCCGGGAAGCGCAGGGGCTCGGCGTCGTCGCAGTCGCCATCGCAGGACGAGAAGCCGTCCGCGTCCGCGTCCGCCTCGTTGCTGGGGAGCACGCCGTCGCAGTTGGTGTCGAGCCCGTCGCACTGCTCCGGCGCGCCCGGGTACACCGTGGGCGCGGCGTCGTCGCAGTCCCCGTCCCCGAGACCCGCCGGCGGACTCGCACCGGAGGCGAACGTGCAGGTCACGAAGCCGTCCGTGTCCGCGTCCGTCTCGGTGGAGCCCGGGCCGCCGCTGCAGTCCGAGTCGTTGCCGTCGCAGATCTCCGTGGCCCCGGGGAAGACGAGGGGATCGGTGTCGTCACAGTCCGTGCAGGTGTCGAACCCGTCGCCGTCGGCGTCGCTGCCCTCGATGGTGCTCGGATCGCAGTCGTTGTCGACGCCCCCGTCGCACACCTCCACCGCGCCCGGGTTGATGAGGAGGTCGGTGTCGTCGCAGTCGCCGCCCGCGAAGGCCGGGTTGCCCCCGGAACTCACGTACGTGCACGGGTAGTAGCTGTCGCCGTCGCCGTCGACCTCGGTGGGCAGCGTCGTGCTCGCGTCACAGTCCGTGTCCCAGCCGTCGCACGCTTCGCCGAGTGACGGATGCACGTTCGGCCGCGTGTCGTCGCAGTCGCCGTCGCAGATCCGCCAGCCGTCGGCGTCGGCGTCCGTCTCGTCGGCCGGGATGGACCCGTCGCAGTTCGTGTCCAGCCCGTCGCACAGCTCGCTCGCCACGGGGTGCACCGTGGGGTTCGTGTCGTCGCAGTCGAGCCCGGCGCACTCGTTGTAGCCGTCGCCGTCGTCGTCCGTCTCGGTGGACGGGACGGTGCCGTCGCAGTTGGTGTCGACGCCGTCGCAGGCCTCCACCGCGCCGGGGTGTACGGCTGGATCCGTGTCGTCGCAGTCGGTGTTGTCGGCCACCGTCCCGGCGGGCTGGGTGCAGCTGAGGATGGCGACGCCGGGTGCCCCGTACGTGTCCCCGTCGCTGTCCGCGTACCAGGCCGGCAGGCCCCCCGCCACGTCGTCGATGAACCCGTTGCAGTCGTCGTCGACTCCGTTGCAGACCTCGGCCGCGTCCGGGTTCACGGCGGGGTCGGAGTCGTCGCAGTCGAGCTGTCCGGGCCAGGTCGTCGCGCAGCCGAACGAGGCGTCGTCGTCGTAGAACCCGTCGCCGTCGTCGTCGAAGTCCTCGTCGACGCTGACGTCGCAGTCGTTGTCGACCCCATCGCAGAGCTCCGGCGCGCCGGTGTAGACGGCCGGGTCGGCGTCGTCGCAGTCCGTCCCGTTGGGGTCGCCGTCGCCGTCGATGTCCGGGTCGATGGAGTCGCAGGCGCCGTCGCCGTCGAGGTCCGCGGCGCAGGGACCCACGAGGTGGCTGCCCTGGGCGGAGCCACCCCGCCCCCCGTACATCCAGCGGCCGAAGAGGATCTCGTGGCCCTCGGTCCGGTCCGTCACCATGCGCGCGCGCCAGTGCACCCGCGCCTCGTCGGCGACGGTGACGTTCACGCTGCGCTCGATCCCGCTCGCCCAGGAGAACGCAGGCAGCGACAGCTGGGTGCCGGTGCCGTCGAAGGGCGTGCCCAGGGTCTTGACCTCCACCTCCAGCCGCACGTCGCCGGCGCCGCGGATGGGACGGAGATCGGCCCGCAGGGTGACGGTGTTGGTGCTGGCCCGGCCGCCCGGAGGCAGCAGGGTCGTGCCGCTGGTGGCCCGGGGCCGCGGGCTCGTGCCCCACCCGGTGCCGTCTCCGCCACCGCCGCTGAAGAGCTGGACGCGGCCCTCGTCGGACTGGCCGTCGTCGAAGCCGGGGGCGCCCACGAGGAGGTCGTCGAAGCCGTCGCCGTTGACGTCGCCGCCCGCGGCCACCGCCGCCCCGTGTTCGGCGCCGCCCTGGGTGGAGGAGCTCGTCCAGTCCGCGCCGCTCCCCGGACCGGCGGCGCCGCCGAGGTGGACCTGCGCGAGGCCGGGGGGGCCGCTGGTGCCGACGATCCCGGTGCCGACGCCCTCCGGGGCGCCGAGCGCGATGTCGCCGAATCCGTCGCCGTTCACATCACCGATCCCGGCGACCGACGTGCCCAGCTCTGCCCCCGCCGTCCCGGTCCAGGTGACGGACGGGGTGGCCGCGAGCCCCCCGGTCGAGCCGAGGAAGAGGGTCGCCTGGCCCGCGTCCGCGTTGTTGCCCGTCCCCCAGCCCGGGGCGCCGACGAGCAGCTCGTCGTCCCCGTCGCCGTCCACGTCTCCCGCGCCAGCGACCGACGCGCCGAACTCCGCGTCTGCCTGACCGCCCAGCAGGGTCAGGTCCGGCGTGCTGCCGAGCCCCTCGCTGGACCCGTAGAACACCGCCACGCGCCCTTCGTCCACGAAGGATCCGTCGTGGGCGCAGGCCGCGATCGCCACGTCGTCGAAGCCATCGCGGTTCACGTCCCGGAGCCCGGCGACGCTGCAGCCCAGCTCGGCGAAGCTCTGGTTGCCCTCGAGGAGCCAGTCGCCGCCCGGGCTGAGCGTCCCGTCGCTGCCCAGGACGAGGACCGCGGCGCCCTCTTCCGTCTGCCCGTTCGTGTAGGCGGGGGCGCCCATGAGGAAGTCGGCGAAGCCATCGCCGTTGACGTCGCCCGCGCCGGCGAGTCCGGCGCCCAGCTCCGAGCCGGGGGTCCCCTGGGCGACCCAGGACGCGACGGCGTTGGGGCCGGCGCTGCTCCCCAGGTGCAGGCTGACGGCGCCGCGGTCGGCGTTGAAGCCCGGGGCGCCCAGGAGGATGTCCTCGTAGCCGTCGCCGTTGACGTCGCCAGCGCGCGCCACCACCCCGAGCCGTGCGCCGATCCAGTTGGGTTCGAAGGTCGCCGCCGCGGTGGTGGCCACGCCGGACGCGCCGCCGGCGAAGTACCAGACGCGCCCTTCGTCGGTCTGCCCGTTGTCGAAGAGCGGCGCGCCCACGAGCACGTCGTCGTAGCCGTCCCCGTTCACGTCGCCGGCGCCCGCGACCGATGCGCCCTGCTCGGCCCCGGCGTTGTTGGACGTGGTGGACCAGTCGGCGGCCGTGGTGAGGCCGGCCGGGCTGCCGATGAAGAGCTCGGCGACTCCGACGTTCTCCCAGACGCTGCCGTCCCAGCCGGGCGCGCCCACGAGCAGATCCGCGTATCCGTCGCCGTCCACGTCGCCGGCCGCCGCGACGCTGGTTCCGAACCGCGCCGAGGTCTGCGTGGTGGAGAGCGTCGCCTGGTGCACGGGGGCCGTGTCGCTGCCCAGGTAGACCTCGACGTCGCCCCCGTCCGTGGGGGTGTCGGCGTAGGGGGCCCCGATGGCGAAGTCGGAGAAGCCGTCCCCGTTGACGTCCCCGAGGCCCGCCACGTCCGCGCCGAGCTCGTCGCCCGGCAGCCCCGCCACGGTGAGGGCCACGGTCGGCGTCGTGGCGGCGCTGTTGCCGTAGTAGAGGTAGGCGTTGCCCGAGCTGTTGGCGGTGGGCGCGCCCACGAGCAGGTCTGCGTAGCCGTCGGCGTTGACGTCCCCGGCGTCGGCGAGGCCGGCCCCGAACGCGCCCAGGAACCCCTGCGTGAGGCTGAAGGCGGGGGTCGCGGTGAGTCCGCTCGCGCTGCCCAGGTGCACCTGGACCCGGCCCGACGCGTAGTAGTAGCCCGGGGACGACGCGGCCACGTCGCCGTAGCCGTCGCCGTTGAAGTCCCCGAGCCCGACGACCCGCGAGCCCAGCTCCTCGGCGGTGTCGACCCCGTCGACCTGGACCGCGGCCGAGGATTGGAGTCCCCCGGACGTGCCGTGGAAGATCTCGAAGCGGCCCTTGCTGCTCGCCCGACCGGGAGAGCCGACGACGACGTCCGCGTACCCGTCCTCGTTGACGTCTCCAGCGCCGGCCACGGACATGCCGAAGCCGCCGCGGGCGCCGCTGCCCGATCCACCCCACGCGGGCGAGGCGCCCAGGCCCAGCGCGCTTCCGTGCCAGACGAAGGCGGTGCCCGCCGTGTTCGAGGAGCAGGTGGCGCTGATGCAGTCCGGCGCGCCGATGATGACGTCGCCGTAGCCGTCGCCGTTGACGTCGCCGGCGGCGTCGATGGACCAGCCGAAGAACTGGGAGCCCGTCCAGCCGGTCTCGCTCCAGTCCGCGAACCACGAGGGTCCGGCGCTGCTCCCGTGGAAGACCCAGACGGTGCCGAAGCCGCTGGTGGGAGCGGCCACCGCGATGTCCCCGTAGCCGTCGCCGTTGATGTCCCCCAGGCCGGTTACCTCGGTGCCCACCGCGGTGTTGTAGGTGGAGCCCTCCCACGCCCAGGCCGTGTTCGTGATGAGCGGATCGACGTCGATCGGGAACGCGGCGCCGGCCGCGTCGATGACGATGTGGTGCGCGTCGTCGGCGCGGGCGAAGTGCGCGGGGAGCGTGACGCCGTCGGCGTCGGTGACGTGCAGTCCGCTGTACCGCAGGGTCACGTCCGGGCCGTGGAGGTGGAGCGCGGTGGGGGAGGCCAGCGTGGCGGTGAGTCCGTCGATGGCGAGCGCCAGGACGAGGTCGCCGGGGCCGGGGGATGCGGGGATCGTCCAGCCCTGTTCGAGGCCGTCCGCCCGGTTCTCCCACCACTCGGTGATGCCGGGTCGGACCAGGTCCAGTCGGGGCACGCAGCGGCCGTCCACGTCGAGGGTCGCGTCGAAGCAGGGGCCGAGGGCCGGCGTCGCGGAGGGCGCGGGTGCCAGGTCGCCGGGGGGCCCCCAGGCCTGAAGGCGGACGGAGCCGGACCAGGACCCGTCGGGGTCGGCGAGGGTGACGCCGTTCGGCGTGGCGGTGGCCCGGAGGCGCTGAGCGCGGTTGCTCGCGACGAAGCCGTCGCCGAGGGGGCGCGGCTGGTAGCTGGCCAGGGCGATCCCGCGCTGCACGGCGGTGAGCCAGTCCGTCGGGACGGCGGCTGTGGTGGGAGTCGACGGGGAGGGCGTCGACGGCGGGGACGTCGGCCCGAGGTCCGCCCCGGCATCGGGGCCGGAGTCCGGTGCGCAAGCCGCCAGCAGGAAGGCGATCCCGGCGAGGGCAGCAGAGCGGGCCGAGCGAGGGACGTTCACCGGGTCAGCTTACCGGGGAGTGCCGCGCGGGCAGCGGGCGGCGTCGTTCCTGGCGCGCTCAGAGGATGCGCTCGATGAACTTGCGCACGAGGGCGTTGGACTCCGGCGTCTCCTGGAAGCGCGAGGCGGTGCGCTCGTAGTGGTCGTCGTGCTCCGTGTACTGGTCGCGAAAGACGCCGAGGCGCTCGACGAAGCGCTGGCGGTCCAGCTCGGGGTGGAACTGGAACGCCCAGAACGGAGCGCCGTCCACGCGGAAGCTGTGGTGGCAGGCGGCGGTGTACGCCAGGGACGTCGTGCCCGCCGGGGCGGCGTCGGCGCGCTCCTGGTGGCACGTCACGGCGAGGAAGCCGTCGGGCGTGTCCGCGAAGAGCGGGTCGTCGGCAGCCTCCGGGGTCACGCGGAGGGGCAGGGTGCCCATCTCGAAGTCGTCCTTGTCGCGCACGATGGTGCCGCCGAGGCCCACGACGGCGGCCTGGTAGCCGAAGCAGGACGCGAACGTGGGGCGGCGGGCGTCGATGGCGGCGCGGAGGAGGTCCACGATGTGGGGCACGAAGGGGTACGCGGCGGGATCGAGGACCGTGGCCTCGGAGGCGCCGCCGACGAGGAGGGCGTCGTACCCGTCCGCGGCGGAGGCGGGGAAGCGCGGCGTGTCGAACACATTGAGAACATCGATGCGGTCGGGGTCGACGCCGCCGTGGCGCGCGAAGCTCTCGACCTCTTCGCGGCGCACGGGGCCGGGCTGGCGAATCTGCACGAGGAGCAGGCGGGGCGGCATCGGGACAGGATAGTGGAGGACGATGAAGGGCTGCGGGGAGACACGCCGTGAGCGTTCAGCAGTGGGGTGAGATAGGCCATCTACCCCTGCTGGTGATCACTTCGGGGGCGGGGAATGATCAGCAGCTGGGTCAGACAAGCCATCTACCCCCGCTGGTGATCACTTCGGAGGCGGGGAATGATCAGCAGCTGGGTCAGACAAGCCATCTACCCCCGCTGGTGATCACTTCGGGGGCGGGGAGTGATCAGCAGCTGGGTCAGACAAGCCATCTACCCCCGCTGGTGATCGGATCCGTCCCCGACATGCCCTGACGTGGTCAAGGCGCGCGCCCGTGCGACGATGAGGTGTCAGTCCGTTTCAGCCGCCACCCCGGGGAGGGGGTGCCAGGCTTTCAGAGCACACGGACACACGCCGAGGACGGCGCCGGGAGGACACATGAGTTCAGACAAGGGAACGCCGAACCACGCAAAGATCTGGGGCACCGCGGTCGTCGCCGGCTGGGTCGCCCGCTTCATCTTCGTGTCCATCTTCTTCCGGGTGATGCCCTACGAAGTGATGGACATGCTGATCCCGTACTGGACGGCGATCTCGTGGCTGCTGCTGTTCGCGTTCATCGGCGGGATCGGCGCGATCCTCATGGCCAAGGGCGTGTTCCACGAGGGCGGGGCCCCCGCCTCGAGCTTCTCGCCGGGTGCGTCCGCGGCCTCCAGTGGGGGAGCCAACCTCGTCATGACCGGTGACGGCGCCGCCGACGGCGTCTACCCCGTCGAGATGGCCCTCAACCGGCGCCACTGCAAGGGCGATCTCTACCTGCTGCCCGACCGCCTGATGTTCGTCAGCTACGTCGACCAGAGCATCTTCAAGGCCAACGCCGGGCAGGCCGGCGGCTCACAGGGAGGTCTCATCGGCGCGCTGATCGGCGGGCTGATCGCCCACTCCGGCGCCGGCAAGCGGGCCGAGACCGAAGCCGCGAACCGCGCCGCCGCGGATGCCATGCCCGTCAACGATCGCGCGAAGCTGAACGAGTTCAGCTGGTCGTTCACGCCCAACGAGATCGAGCTCGTCAAGGCGAGCATCTGGAAGGGCTCGTTCATCAAGGCTGGCGGCAAGAAGCACCTCTTCCACCAGGCGATCATCCCGGACGAGGCCAAGGCCGCGCTGCAGAGCTGGTGTGCCGCCAACGGGGTCGCCGCGGAGCTCTGATCGACTCGGGACGCCGGAATCCCGTGCAAGAACGGACGGCACAGACCATCTAGACTGCCCCCGGTACGTGGAAGGCGCGGGGGGTGAGATGTCCTTTCCGAGTGGAGCGGAGTTGATCGCGCTTGCCGTGGCCGGCGACGTCCAGGGGGTGCTGGACCGCACCGCGGGCCTCGACAAGGCCGAGCGCACCACCCTCTGGAAGGAGGCCAGGGCCGGCATCGAGGCGCTGCGCGCGCTGTGCGCGGACCGACCGGTCTGGGAGTCGGAGCGCCTGGAGCCTGACGGCAGCTGGACCCGCACGACCGGCGGCCCGGGTGTGGGGATCACCCAACAGACCGCAGCCTGGCTCAGGAGCCGGTTCGACGCGGACCCGGCGTGCCTTCCCGGGCTCGTGGACGCGAACTCCGTCAACGAGTCGGCCGACGCGATCCCCATCCACCATGCGGCGAGCACGGTCATGGCCGCCCTGGGGAGGCAGGACGACGTGCGCGTCGTGCTGTCTACGGGCTCACCGTTCAACTTCTGGGACGACGACCTGGCGGAGGTCCAGATCGAGGACGCTCACCTCCTGCGGGCCGTCGCCGCGCGCCCGGAGGCCTGGCGCATCCAGGAGCTCGACCGGTTCATGGACGAGGGCTACCGGAACCTGGACGTCATCGAGGAGCTGCGCGCGATGCACCCGGAGTTCGCCGCTCGGGGTCCGCGCTGGATGGGCAACGCCGTGCGGCACGCCAGCCGCCGCGATCGGCTCGACCGGCTCGATGACGCGAGCCTGCTGCACGCCCTGGCCCTGCCGCCGCGGTCCGCGGACGAGCCGTTGAGCTCCCGGCTGATCACACGCCCGGTCGTGCATCAGATCTGCCACGAGCGGGCGGCAGATCCCGTCTTTCGCGGCAAGCTCGTCCGGCTCGCGCTCGAGGAGCTCGCGGCGCCCCAGAAGCCGCTGTTCGCGAAGTCCTGGCTGACGCTCCTGACCCTGGCGGAGGCCACGATCGACGAGCAGGGGAGTGATCCGGATGCGTGGGCCGCGCTCGCGACCGCCCGGGAGACGTCGGTGGCGGCGTTCGGGGTCAAGGGGATCCCGGGGCTCGTGGCCGCGGGCCACCTCGCGCCGGACGTGGCGCTCGCCCGGCTCGGGGAGGCCACCTGGCACACCACGGGCAAGGTGGCGATCGCAGCGTGGAAGGCCGCGGTGAAGCTCGCCGGCAGCGCGGACCTGAGCGCGCAGCTGCTCGGCATCGCCGCGGACGCCCAGGACAGCAAGCACAAGAAGCTCGCGGGGTCCGCGCGCACGCTGCTCGAGTCGCACGGCGCCGCGCCCGAGCCCGAGGAGGCCCCGACCCCGATCGCGGTCGACGATGCCGTCCAGGGCGTGCGATCGACGGACACCCCATGGCTCGCGGCGCTGCGCGGGTCGCTCGGGGCTCCCTGGCCCGTGCGCGTCCCGGTGCAGGAGCCCCCGTTCCTCGGGCCGGACTGGGAGCCGCTGGCCTCGGCCGACGCGGTCGCCGAGATGATGGCGGGCATGCCGAAGGGAGACTTCCTGCTCGACCAGCGGTGGGACTTCGTCCTCGACGGCGTGGTGCGGCATCCGTCTCCCGGAGACAGCGTGCGCAAGACGCTGAGCCCCATCTTCGCGAAGACCCGCAAACACCGGCGGCAGTGGAGCGTCGAGGCCCTCGCGGGCCCGCTGGCGGCCCTCGAGGATCTCGCGCGGGTGTGGCTGGGCGACGAGCGACCGCCCACTCCGCAGGGTCAGGCCGAGCCGTACTTCCGCGCCCAGGCGGCGATGGCGGCGCTGGATGCCGGGGACACGAGCACGCCCCTGGGGACGCCGAGCTCGGCGCACGGCTGGCTCGATCCGGTGGTGTTCGCGCGCCGCGTGGCGGCCCGGGATCCGCGTCATCCCATCGAGCTGGCGGTCGCCCTCCGGCGCCTTCCCCTGTGGCCTGCGCGTCGGGCCGAGGCCCGTGCGTTGCTGCCGGAGGATGGGCGGCCGGCCGTGGCCGCGGCCCGGGAGGCGCTGGCCCCAGACGCCGACGCGCACGGGGTCGCGGACACCTGGCTCCACAAACACGCGTTCTCCCTGGCGCGCTATCACCACGGGTGGTGGAGCGAGGCGCGGGGAACGTGGGAGCGCAAGCGGGCGCGATCGCAGCTGTGGAGCGCGGGCTTCGAGGGCCCGACGGATCCGTCCGACCCGGCGCGCGAGTGGCACATCCAGGCGCCGGCGATGGGCGCGGAGTTCGTGGAGATCGGGGCCAAGGTGCTCGCGAAGGCCGTCCGCAACCAGAGCTCGCTCTACAAGAACCACTTCGCGGTCGCGTCGCTGCACGTGGGGCTGTTTCCGTCCGTGGACGTGGCGCCGGCGCTGCCCGACCTCGCGGCGGGCTTCCCCAGCAAGCACGCCGCCCACCGTGCGGGCATCCTCGATCTGATCGACGGCGCGATCGGGGACGGCCGCCTCGCCCCCCGTGCGGTCGCCGCCGCGCTCGCGGAGCCGCTCCGCACCGCCGCCAAGGAGGTCAAGGGCATGCACCAGGCGCTCGCCGACTGGGCGGCCGGGGGAGACCTGCCCCTGGCGGTGGTGCTGATGACCTACGAGGGCGCTGTGGCAGCCGGGGACATGGACGGACTCGGGCGCAACGCCTCGCCCCTGCTGAACGGCCTGGACGCGCTGCTCGGGGCGTCCGGGCGTGCCTTGGATGGAGCCGAGGCGCGCGCGGTGATCGCCGAGCTCGCCGGGCGGAAGAAGGCCAACGCCGCAGTGAAGGCGGCCCGCGCGATCCACGCGCGAAGCGCGACCCAGCCGTCCCTGGACCTGCTCGCAGCTGCTGCGCTGCTGGCTTGATGGAGACCAGACAGTGAGCACAAGCACGTCCCAGACCCTGGCCGCGGAGTTGATCGCGCTGGCGGTCGCCGGCGATGTCCAGGCGGTCCTCGACCGCACCACGGGGCTCGCCGCGTCGGAGCGCAAGGCCCTGTGGAAGGACGCGAAGCGGAGCACGGAGGCGCTGCACCTGCTCTGCGGCGTTCGGATCGTCGTGGAGACCCACCACGGCGACGGCCGCGTGACCCAGTCGGGAGCCGGCGCCGGGGTCACCAACCGGAAGGTCAAGTGGCTGCGGAAGCAGTACGCCGCGGACGCCGCGTCGCTCCCCGCGCTGGCGAAGGTCGCGTCCATCAATGACGAGCGTGAGGCCCCGTCGATCTACCGGGCCGCCATGGCGCTGGGCGGCGCGCTGGCCAGCCAGTCCGAGGTGCGGCGGCTCCTCGCCGCCGAGTCGCCGTTCAGGTTTTGGAGGCCGGAGCTCCTCCCGGAGGTTCGGTACGACCTGGTCCGGGCCGTCGCAAATCGACCGGAGGGCTGGCGGATCGCGCAGCTCGATCGGTTCTTCGCGGACGGTTGGCACGACCACGGCATCGTCGGTGAGCTGCACGATGGCCACCCCGCGTTCGCGGAGCACAGCGCGCGGTGGTGGGGCCTCGGGGTGGCGTACAAGTGGGGCAAGCGGGACGACATCGATCCCCTGAACGACGCGTCCCTGCTCTACGCGCTCACGGTGCCCCGCAAGGAGTCCTGGCAGCCCCTGAGCGACACGTTCGTGACGCGGCCGGGGGTGCACGCCGCCTGCCGCGAGCGGTGCGCGGATCCCGGGTTTCGCCGCAAGCTCGTCCGGCTCGCCCTCGAGCAGCTCGGCGCCCCGCACAAGCCGCTGATCGCGAAGTCCTGGCTGACCCTGCTGCAGGGGGCGGAGGCGTCCACTGCGGAGCAGGGCGCCGATCCCGACGCCTGGGCCGCGCTCGCGACCGCGAAGGAGACCACGGTCGCGGCCTTTGGGATCGCCACGCTGGTGAGGCTGGTGGAGGCTGGGCACGTCGCGCCGTCCGCAGGCCTGGCCCGGTTGGGAGAAGCGACCTGGCACCCCACCGGCAAGATCGCCCTTGCGGCCTGGAAGGTGGCGGCGAAGCTGGCGGGCAAGGACGCGGACCTGACGGCACAGCTCGTGGGAATCGCGGGCGAGGCCCAGGGCAGCAAGCACCGCAAGCTGGCCGATGCGGCGAAGAAGCTCCTGGACGCCCAGGGTGTCCCCGCGGAGGCGGAGGGCCCCGCCGCGGCGTCCGTCGACCTCTCCAGCCTTGGGTCCAAGCGGGCCGCGGACTCGCCTTGGCTGGCGTCCCTCCGGGCGTCGCTGGGCGAGCCGTGGCCGGTGAGGGTTCCTGTCCAGGAGCCGCCGTTCCTGGGCGCTGACTGGCAGCCGCTGGAGTCCGCCCAGGCGGCGGCGGAGGTGATGGCCGGCGCGCTGCAGGGCGACGGGCTCGATCCCCGTTGGGACCAGATCCTGGACGGTGTCGTCCGGCATCCGGAGACCGACGGCACGGTGCGCAAGACCCTCAGCCCGATCTTCGCGGCGGCGCGGAAGCAGCGGCGAGAGAGCCACTTTCCGGCGATCGGCGGACACCGGGGCGCCCTCGAGCGCCTCGCCGCGGCCTGGCTCGGCGACGAGCTGCCTCCGATCAGCAACATGGACCACGCCGAGCCGAACCACCGGGTCGAGGGGGCGATCGCGGCCCTGACCGCTGGCGACACGCGCACCCCGCTGAGCACGCCCACGACGGTGCACGGGTGGCTCGATCCGGTCGTCTTCGCCCAGCGCCTCGCCGCGGGCGAGCCACGGCACCCCGTCGAGTTGAGCATTGCCCTGCGCCGCCTCCCAGTCTGGCCGTCCCGCCGCGCGGAGGCCCTGGCCCTGCTGCCGGCCGACGGAGGACCGGCCCTGGCTGCGGCCTACGAGGCCCTGGCCGTCGGCGCCGATTCAGTGGCGGTCGCGGATGCGTGGCTGGTCGCGACGATCCCCGAGCGGAAGATGTGGTTCATGGGGTGGTGGAACCATGCCCGGGGCACCTGGGAGCGAGAGTCCGCGCGATCGACGGCGTTGTCGTGGGACTTCGGAAACCCGACGGACCAGGCGGCGGCTGGCCGGACCGTGCATGGGTACGCGCCGGCCATGGTCGAGGAGCTCGCCGCAATCGGCGCGAAGCGGCTCTCCGCCGCGGTGGTGCAGGCCGAGCACATCGGGAAGAACACGGGCGCAATGGCCCTGATCCTCATGGGGCTGCATCCGACGGTGGACGTGGCGGCGCTGCTCCCCGATCTGGCGGCCGGATTCCCCAGCAAGTTCCCCGCGCACCGGGTGGCGATCCTCGACCTCCTCGAGGGTGCCCTCCGCGACGGCCGACTCGCCCCCCGCGCGGTCGCCGCCGCGTTCGCGGAGCCTCTCCGGACGGCCGCCAAGAACGTCAAGGGCGTGCACGAGGCGATGAGCGACTGGGCCGCCACCGGCGACCTGGCGACCGCGGTGACGCTCCTGACCTACGAGGCCGCCCTCGCCGCTGGTGACATCGACGGGCTCAAGCGCAACGCCGGGCCGCTGCTGAACGGCCTGGACGCGCTGCTCGGGGCGTCCGGGCGTGCCTTGGATGGAGCCGAGGCGCGCGCGGTGATCGC
>ENA-OWNT01002629-OWNT01002629.1-seawater-metagenome-genome-assembly--contig:-NODE-2629-length-18423-cov-4.002453_pt1 | contig 18423 bp, 15 predicted proteins | sample MGYA00238136_ERZ651165 | MGnify/ENA primary metagenome ERZ651165 (study PRJEB26861, sample SAMN08777766) | seawater metagenome | isolation source: coastal seawater | place: USA: Florida | collected...
GCGCATCTGCAGCCGCACATCGCCAAATACCCTCCTCACAGCGAACTGATGCTTATATTCCAAGGAATGGTGCTCAAACAGCAGCATCTTCTCGACGAGGCCGCCAAGGATCTGGACTTTGGATCTATGAATCCCTTTTTCCTGCAGCGGCGCTTTGCGGCCGAAATTCGCACGTGGAAGGATAATTCGCGGCCGTTCTTCGACGCCGTCATGGCGCGTGACGTGGATAAGGTGGATATGCTGCTCTGTCATGGGCTTGCAGTTGTGAAAGACGCTCTGGTTGGGGACTGGACGCCGTTGATGGTTGCCACCCGGCTGGGATGGTCGGACATGGTGGCACTGCTGCTGTCTCATGGAGCAGACCCTCTCGTGGCCCGCCGCTCTGACGGGATGACACCGCTCCTGCTGGCTATCATGTCGCAAAGCACCAGCATCGTGAATCTTCTGTTGGAATGGCGACCCGCCAAAGCGGCTAACCTGGGGATGGCGGCTTCCGCGATATTCTCGGCGCAGCAGTTGGGCCACACACTGCGCGGCCACACCCAAGAAAACGCCATAATGTTGGCAGCACGGAAAGGCTATTTCCAAGTGCTCGAACATCTACTGCACAAGATGCAGCACCTGCGGATTCCGAGAAGCACGCAGCGGCAGCTGCTCAATGCTACCAACTGCTGCAACATGACCGCGCTCGGGGAAGCAACCATTGCAGGCAGGCAGCGCGTCGTTCAGGTGCTCGGCGCATGCCGGTACGTCGACGTCAACGCCGGCGTCTTCCTGTTGCCGGACGACGCACCGCGACGTCCAGACCTCGCACTGTCCCCAGCACAAGCGCAAGCAGAGGAAGAACGGCTCGCCACACTCAAGGCGGCCGGCCTGGACTCTGACGCTGACTCTGACTCCAAGTCCGCCGTTGGAAGCGATGTTGCTGAGGCGCAACCGGAAACTGGAGATGACGACGTGTCGAAAGAACGTTCTGGGAGCGGCACCGAAGACAGCGACACCGTCGGGGCGCACAACAAAACAGCGCACAAGAAGAAGAACTCGCCACGAAACTTGGAGGACGCAGACAAAGTGTCGTCAAAAAAGCCTCCGATATCGCTGGCGACGCCAGTGCAAATTGCAGTGGCTCTCGGCAAACAAAAGATCGCCAAACACTTGATCAAGCACCACGCGTACGTTGGAGGCCGCATCCCCATCAACCCCTGGCAAGGGCAGAACGATGTTGAAAAGCAAGAGTCGCTGACTCTCCTGGAACTCGCTTGCTTGGGGTCCAGCTGGCCGATCATCCATGCCCTGTGCACGAGGTGCAGGCCAAAGAACTTCGAAGACCCAAAGGCCAGGCGCAAGCGCGCTCAATCAAGGGCGACAGTAGTGAGCCATCCCAAGTTGGAGCGCACGCCGCGAGCGCGATGGTTCGTGGACCACAACACCAGCTTCGGTGAGGTTGCTGACATCAATGACCTGTCGCTGTTTCGGCTGGGATTCACGGCGTCGTTGAAAGCCACCGACGGAGTGCCACCAACTCCAACGTTCTCAAACATAGAAGCGTGGAACATCCAGAAGCGGCAAGGGCTGACGCTCCACAAGGATCCAACAGCTCTCAAGCAGCGGCCCGAACGGCAGTCGAGGCGAGAGCGTGAGCTGGACAACAAGCGAGCTCCGGTGACTCACACCGACGGCACGGCGTCTGGCGAACAGACGGTCAAAGAAACTGCGATGGAGTTTTGGTGGATGAATTCCGGCAAGGGGGCTGACCCTCTTCAGCAATGGTCGAGCCACATGGACCGCGGAACGCAGCTGCAGTTTTACTATTGCCACGCCTCGCGCGCCACGACGTGGGTCGATCCCCGCTCTGGCTTCGACGCCGAAGAATTCCTTGGCACTGACGCAGCGACTGATGGCGACAACACCGCGATCATCAACGTGCCCGATGAGCGCTTGCCCAAGTCAATTCCGCAGCCCAAGCCGCTGAGCCCGGCATCTTCACTGGACGGGTCGCTGTCAACTCGTTCAAGCCCAGGGAAATCTCGGCGTTTTCCCAGGAACACGCCGCTTCCTCAGCTGCCTAACGCCGTCGTGAATGCTGTTCCACTTTCGCCAATGAGGGGTTCCGACGACAGTTACGATGGCACTGCGGGGAAAATCGAGGACGACGAAGGCTCCCTGACAACGTACGACATGACGTATTTCGAGGACGACACCACCTATGCAGACGGCGAAACGTTCGTCGACGACGAGGTCACCTACGCCGCCGATGACGACACATACGTCGGCAGCATCGGTCATGGTGCTCATTTCAGCGAGCCAGATCCCAGCTCTGGCGCCGGCACATCGGGTCAGCACGTCATCAGCGAGAGCTACTTCGACACTTTGGTTGCCAACTTGAAGACGCAGGAGGAGGGTATCGACGAGCTGTGCTTGGCGGCTGAGAATGATGATGCGCAAACCATTCACGCGCTGTTGGATCGCGGGGTTTGCTCCATCAACGCCACGGGCTCTATCGAGAGGACTCCCTTGATGATCGCTTGTGCTCACGGATGCAATGCGGCCGTCAAAGCCCTGCTCAATTACCACTTAGTCGCATCTCCTATGCCACACAAGAGGCCAGTATACGCTCAGAAAGAGCAGCAGCCCGCCCCGCACACGTTCCCTGCCGCCCTGGAAATGTGGCGCGCTTCGACCGTCTGCGACACTAACCTGGCCACACTTGACGGCTTGACGGCGTTGTTGCTCGCTTCTTATGCGGGTCAATCGGAAACTGTCCGTATCTTGCTGCATCGAGCAATGATTGCGCCGCGGGGCACACCTCGAGGGCTCGCCTTGTTGCTGCAGGCGGCCAACAGACCCGGCAGTGGCGAGGACGGCGCGGACGGCGCGGACGGCGCGGACGGCGCGGACACAGGTGCTGGAAATGGTGTTGCCATCGACGCCCCCAACGTTTCCGTCTGGTGGCCCGACATGGAGAGGCACTTAGGTGTCGACGTTACGTGTGTACTGCCAAGTGGTGCGACCTGTCTGCACCTTGCTGCCCAGCAATGTCACTTGCCAGTGGTTGAGGTGCTAACGGATCTGGGCATTGACGGCGAAGGTCCTTGCCCTGCGAATGCGTTGCTGGACGTTCACAACGGCAACGGACAAACCCCTCTCACGATCAGCGCGGAGCGTGGAAGGACTGACATTATGGAGTTGCTGCTGGCCGCGAAGGCCAACCCGGAGATGAAAGAAGCCACTGAAACGGCGTGCCCACCTTTGATATGTGCAGCAAAGCTGGGCGTGGAAGCGGCCGTCAAGTGCTTGCTTCGATGTGGAGTTGATGTCAACGCTGTCTCCAGTGACAACACTTCTGCCCTATACCACGCATGTTTCCGCGGCGACGACTCGTTGTCGAAGTGTTTGATCGACGCACGTGCTGACCTGGAGGTGGCAGAGTCCACCACCGGCAACACGCCTGTATTTGTTGCCGCAGTGGACTGCAACATCGAGCTCGTGACGAGACTTCTCCGCGACAACGCGGACGTGGACCTCAAGAACAACCATGGGCTCAGCGCTCGTCTTCTGTTGCAGAAGGTCTACGAGCTTACGATCGATACATTGTACGTGCACTCTTTGTCCGGACGTTCTGATGCGGACTTCGGTGTCGGCAATGCTGAGTACGAAAAGTACATCCGCGACAAGTTTGCCGCGCGGTGCGGGCGGTATCACAAAGTTCTGGACCTCGAAGACCTCACTGTCATGGTCGAACAAGCTGTCTACGACATTCCACGGCTGTTGAAGCTCCGCCAGCGAAAGGTCGATGAGCAATCTCGCCACTTGGGCGTCCAAGATAAAGGCGACGCGGAGGCGGAGCGCGAGGAGGATGAGGCTTTGCTCCTGGACGAGCGAAAGTATGTGCTTCGAATGCTGCAGATGCATTACCCTCGTCTTGAAGCGATGTATTACGCCAGTGCGAAAGCGGCGTCTGTCGCGTCGGCCGACGCCACCGAGGAAGTCGAAATCGCGCACGGGCTCGATTTGGAGCAGTTTTTGGTGCGCTTGAGTGCTCTCCGTGCGTTTGCTTGCGCGTTGCTCTGTGTGTGACACTGTGCGCTGTTTGATAATGACGCAGGCACTGTTGTGTCGGTTGCGACGCTTGTACATGCTGAAAATGGACCCGCAGCGGGCGAACACGGGAGTTGTAGCGCTGGCAGCCCCACGAGTATCGTGAACCAGCACAACCTGTAATTTTAATTTCTCTGTGAACACTTTGTGGCCATGCGAGTCCCCGAGGTTGCACTGGTGTGGCGCTTTCAACGGTACTCATCGCACGAGTGAACGGCTTTCAACGTCGTGCGAGCGCTTTGGCGACTTGACCTAATCGCTTCTACAAGGCAGCTTGGCTGACAACGAGGAACCGCAGAACATCGTCGGTTTGAGTCAACCTACCACGACTACAGGACTTTCCCATGGACTGGTGCTGGAGGAGCGTTCGTGTGGACTACGTGAATGACGAGGTTGAGGGAAACTTCGCTGCGCAGACAGTGGCACCCCAGGAAATTGAGCCATCTGCAAGAAGAAACAACGCAATGTTGCTGGAGACGGCGTTGACGCCAATGGAGCGGCTCAAGACTTGTACGGCAACAGCAGAGCGTCGATGCCCCGGCCGCTCTGCGTGCAGTAACAATGCAGTTACTGCACATAGTCTATGCTATACTGCCCTCGAACGAGAACTCTACCCATCAATCAAAAGTGGTGCAACAACGAACGAACGAACGAACGAAGCTTTGCAGTGGTTTTGCAGTGACAACGAACGCGCGCGCGGGAAGAGAGAGAGAACGCGCCGAAGTGAAGTGACGTCACTGAAATTCAATATACAGTACATACCACTTGGTTTCAACTATTTTACTAAATACTTAGCATCGTTCAACGTGCAATAATAAATTGCTTTAAATGTTATGCAAATGTACGGTACGGTTATTCGGTTTTGATATCGAAAGCTTTGGACGGCGAAACGTCGTTCGTCGTTTGTCGTCGTTTGTCGTCATTCGTTTGTCGTCGTCGTTCGGTCGTCGTCGTTCGTTTGTCGTCCTTCGTTCGTTCGTCGTCGTTCGTTTGTCGTCCTTCGTGCTTCGTCGTTGTGTAACTACTTTCATCGTTGTCATCGTTGTCATCGTTGTCATCGTTGTCATCGTTGTCAGCGTTGTCAGCGTTGTCAGCGTTGTCAGCGTTGTCAGCGTTGTCAGCGTTGTCAGCGTTGTCAGCGTTGTCATCGTTGTCATCGTTGTCATCGTTGTCATCGTTGTCAGCGTTGTCAGCGTTGTCAGCGTTGTCGGCGTTGTCATCGTTGTCATCGTTGTCATCGTTGTCATCGTTGTCATCGTTGTCATCGTTGGCATCGTTGGCATCGTTGTCATCGTTGTCATCGTTGGCACTGTCGTCATCACGTTTCGTCACTTTTCGTTGTTGTTGTCGTTTCCATCGTGGTGGCCGTCGTCGTCGGCAGCGTCGTCGATGTCTTCCGCATTGGAGGAAGATGGGAAGGAAGGTTGGCGATGGCGTGTTGAACGACTGTACTCCGTGTGAGTAGTGAGTAGTGCTAGAGATTGCAAACCTGGAGTATTACTTTCATCGGCGTGACATTGCGTCCTTTAAGTTTTTGTTTCCTTTTGTCAAAGCCAGATTTCATTTCACCGTGCTTGGCGCCGCCATCCGTGATGTGAACGGTTGACGCAGGCTAGGCCGCAAAGCTAAGTCGTCGAGGCAGGCCCCATGTCGAGTTTCGACTTTGCGAAGCTGTTCGCAGCAGTGCGTTTCGGCGACGAGAAGGAAGTGCGGCAGTACTTGGAGATCGTGTCGCAGCAGAACCTCGACATCAACCAGTATGATCAGAACCAGCAAACGAAGTACTGGAATCGAACCGCGCTCAGTTTCGCCGTCGAGAACAACTTCATGGCCATTGCGAAGCTGCTGTTGGCCGCCAAAGCGGATCCAGAAACGCGGGACCGGTCCAAGCAAACTTCCCTCCACTACGCTGCGTGGCGCGATTACGCGGACATGACGCGGCTGTTGCTTGCGCACAAGGCATCTGTGGCGTCCGTCGACTGGTCCGGCATGACTCCATTGCACACAGCCGCTGCCAACAACAGCACCGCAGTGGTCGATCTCTTGATTGTAAGTCGTCTGTTGTCACTGGCGTCCCGACAATTTGATCGTCAATACTGACAATTGTGCGGCGGGCTCTGTTGCCACAGGACTCCAATGCCGACACCAATGCGGTGTCAGATGGCAAGCAAACGCCGCTGCATGTTGCGGCGTATAATGGTGCGACCAACGTTGCGAAGCTGCTGTACAAGGTATTGTTAGCAACTGCTCGCGTAGATCCAGTTTGACACGCTGCGTTCGTGGCCATAACGTTGGTTGTTCGTTCCATTTAGGCGAAATGTGATCCTCGACAGAAAGCGCGGCAGGACATGGAGTGCCTCGACTTCGCGCTCCAGAAGAAACAGACGCAATTCGTGAACTGTAAGCGGTGCTCGCCGCGCGCGCAGACGTGGGGTTTGTGAAGCATTGCTGACTTTTTGACCTGCGTCTTCTAGGGCTCCGCACTCTTGGAATAACAGAGACTATTCCCAGCCCGACGAAAAAGACAGAGAGAGACAACCCAAGGCACGGCAACGCTTCGCACGCGGGCCGACAATCCTGCTCTTTGTCCGACCTTGCTCACGTCTGTTTGCTGTTGTGGTCGTGTGCTGTAGTCCTCGGCGGCGTCGATCTTCGGCTTTGCGAATGGCCCAGCCCAGCGAAGACCTGGTGCGTCTACATGGTGCCTCTGATGACGGCAGCGATCTCTCGCTGTCCTAACGCCTGTGTGTCGTTTGTGCTATTAGAACGAAGCGGCGGACGAGAGCACCGACGACGGGAGCATTGCCGCTAAAGTGAGCTCACTATTGTCGTAGCGTCCTGCGCACCACAATGGGTGGTCGTTGCGAGCACAGAATAAATTAATAGTAAAGAGTTAGTTGCTTGTTGCACTTGTCAACGAGCTGGTGCGCGCAAACTTGGTGACTGCACGTGATCCACGTGAACGATGTGGATGGGCCCGTCGACACTCTGTCCAACCAAGCCGTACAACAGCTTCGACACGTCGCCCTGTTCGCGCGAAGGCATTTCATGTCATTGGACGCAGGAGACTTGGACTCCGCGCCGCAAACGCAACAACGTACCGGAGAGCTGTGGGAAGCGATCGCTTGGAGTTGTCCCGCGGTCGCAGGATCTACCTTGAGTTGTACCTGAAGTGGCCTCTTCGCTGCGTCGATCTGTGTTGATGCAACACGTAAGGCAGGCACATTCAGACGGTTCCACGCCACACCATGCATGCGCTTGGCGACGTACCTGATCCTGCGTCAACCGAGCGTATCTGTCGGACATCGCTGCTGTGATGGCCGCGCGTTGCTCTTCCTTCTCAAGCGCTGCGCCAGTGGACGTCACTGTCGACTTGCTCTGGCTCCGTTGGCCTTTCTGGATCTCGTCCATCATTGCCGCAGCTTGCGCCTGGAGATTGATGTGGTCGACGCCCGCCTCGGCGGCATGCGGTGAAGCCAGCGGGTTGATGCCGGGCGCGCTGTCGCCCATCACGTTGGCGGCGAACTTATTCGTGACCATCGCCACGGCGGCAGCCGAGCTGAAAGCTGGGCCGTCCACCGTCGTCTGCATGGTTGGTGTCATTCCGTTCGTCGATGGAGGGAGCCACTGCATCGTCTCAATGGTGTTCATCACAGGGCTGCTCATCGCGCAGCACAGGCTCGGACCCCACAACGACGCCAGCAGCCAGCGCCGCATCTCCGCGGTGCGGTGAGCACGCCCGTCTTACATGGCGTTCAATCAAGACGTTCTCATAGCAGCAAACGGGTGGCGGCAACACTTCGGCAACCTCACGATGCACGAAGACAAACGATTTTTTTTGCTCGAAAGTGTACATCGTATCTTTATCGTATCCGTCTCAACGAACGACGACGGACGCTGCTTGGGCGAGCGACCACCTTATAATTTCCCATGTCGTGCCCGGAACATTCGTCGCGCGGTCGTTTGGACGTGCGTCGTGCTGCACATCTCGTGTGCGTGTCGTTGAAGTCGGCGATCCCCGTTGGCCGCCCCGCCCCCGTGGCCATGCACTCGCCCGTTTGTATCTTCGACTATGCATCGTCAAGCCTTCTCACCTCACAGATGTTTGTCAATCACCGTCTTGGGCATCACACATGCACACAGTTAGCGATGCGGGGTTGTTGTGACTGTGATGAAGACAAGAACTTCGAGTGTGAGTGAAGTGCATTGCAGTGCAGTGATCAATCAATGCTTTGAATTCGCATCCCCGCGCACGCAATGCAGCGACGACGCCACACCAACGACGACGACGACGACGACGACGACGACGGTCGCAACCTCAACCGCGACCGCGACCGCGACAACGACTGCGACAACGACAACGACGTCACACAAAAGCCGACGAAACGAACTTCAACGAACGAACGACTGCAGACAGACTGCAAGAAGAAGAAGATACTTCGATCGAAGTTCGCTGCGTCGTTCGTCGTTCGTCGTTCGTTGTTCGTTGTTCGTTTGTCATCGTTCGTCGTTCGTCGTTGTGGGCGCAGACGTTGGATGTTGAATGCTTCGTTCCTTCGTTCCTTCGTTCGTCGTTCGTCGTTCGTTGTTCGTCGTTGTTCGTCGTTGTTCGTCGTCGTTCGTCGTCGATCGTTTGCTCATCGTCGTCGTTCGTTTGATCCATCGATCGTTTGTTCGTTCGTCGTCGTTCGTCGTCGTTCGTCGTTCGTTCGTTCGTTCAATCGATCGTTTGCTCATCGTTGTCGTTCGTCCATCGTCGATCGTTCGTTCGTTCGTCGTCGTTCGTCCATCGTCGGTCGATCCTTTGCTCATCGTCGTCGTTCGTTCGTTCGTCCATCGTCGATCGTTCGTCGTTATCTAATCGTTCGTCGTTCGTTCGTTCGTTCGCCCATCGTTCGTCGTTGTTCGCCGCCGTTTCTTCATCGTTGGGTCGTTGTCGCCGTCGTCGTTGGGGCGTTGTAGATGGCGGTGGTTTGAATTATTGTTGTGTGTTGATGTTGTCGCGGTCGCCGTGATTCGACGGCGGCGATGGAGCGACGACGTGTCGTTGTTATTGCTGTTGTTCGTCTGCGTTCAACTGCGTACTTCAGCGAGTTGGTCTGTGTGGTGGGTTTGTTGGTATGTCCGTTGTTGTCGTCGTCGTCGTCGTTGTTGTCGTTGTTGTTGTTGTTGGTGGTGGTGGTGGTGATGGTAGACAATGGTGTAAACCTTCGATGTTGACCGCGTCGTCGTGGTGTGGCGCAGGCGCTCATGCAGTTGGAGTCAACTCCAGCCCCGGGCGTAAGAACTCTGCGTGCTTAGCAGCCTTCTTTTCTCTTTTAAAAGCCTCAACTGCGCTTGTTTATCTGCTTACTTCGCGGACCTACGCGGCGGTTCGTGCGACGTCGATGGCGTGCCATGGCCCATGTATGTCGCTGATTGCCACGCCAGCGGCGACATCAGCGCCATGGTCGGGGAAAATACTGCCATAAACGTCATTGACTAAAACGACCATTGTGCTCTCTCCACCCACCCGCCCGCCCCTTCCCCGCGGCGAAGGATGGACGCGTTCATGTCCCACATCCAGCGGGTGATTGCGCCCGCCGTCCTGAAGTTGACATCCAGCGACGTGGCGCTGTCGTCACAAGAACGTGCCACCGCCCTCGACGAATGCGACAAGGTGAAGAAGAGCCCGGAAGGGGTCCGGGTGTCACTCCGCTTCTTCCAAGACTTCGCCGCGAGAGCGCGGCCAGCCCCGCAGGCGGCGGCCCCGCAAGACGAGCTGACGCGGAATGAACCGCTGCAGCACTTCATGTTGCAAGTGCTGCTGCATGGCGTGGTCTACAACTGGGGTTCGTATTCCGAGGAACAAAAGGCGCAAATTAAAGAACAAGTGTTGCCACTTCTGCTCGCGTTCTGCGCCACAGGGCCTGCGGCGTACCTTATTCAAAAAGCCGCCGACATCATCGCCGAGGTCGCGAAGCGGGAATGGCCCCAGCAATGGCCTGCCTTTCACCGGCAGTTGTTGGCAATGGCAAGCGACGGCGGTCCGCACGCCGTCCGAGGCGCGACCGCAGTGCTCGCCAACTTGTCGGAGGATTGCACGAGCTTGGACTACCAGCTGCAATTGCCGCCGAAGCGCCGCGCACAGGTGCGGGAAGGACTGCGCATCGCGCATGCGGAGCTCGTGGCGTTCTTGTTGAAATTCGCAAGCTTTGCAGTCTCCAAACAGAGCGCGGGAGGCGATTCTGCGCAGTTCAGTGGTGCGGCTCTACGCCTCGTTCTCCGCGCCCTGAGGTCTTTCGTGCAGTGGCTTCCGTTCGACGCCGTCCGCGAAGGGCATGCCAGCTTGTGGCCTTTCCTCTTGACCATGTGCTCGACGGCGCGTGCTCCAGAGCTGCAGCAGCGTGCGCTCTTGGTGGTGCTGGCATTGTGCGAACGAAGCGATTTTGCGGCGTCCAAGTTCAAAGTTGCTGAGCACCAGGTTCTGTTCACGAAAGTGGTGGCGTGTTGTTGCCGGTATCATGCGAGTGTGGGGCCGCCGGGAAACTCCGAGGAGGAACGCCGAGGCGCCGATGTCGCGTTACGGAAGACCCTCGCGCTCCTTTGTTCTCGCTGCTTCGAACCGCTTTTGTTCAACCAATCCAACTTCGTAGCCGCGAATGCCGAGTGCGTATCGAGGTTCTTGCAGCTATCCCTGAGCCTCAGCGCAGGCGGCCATCCCAGCATGCACTTTCCGCTGGACGTCCTGCGTGCGTTCGCAACCAATGTGCTGCCCCTCATCGACGCTCCTCCCAGTGCTGCCCAAGGCTTGGTCATGCATCACGCTGGCGCTACGGGCGACGTCCGTCAGCAGTCGATTGCGGCAGCATCTGTCAGTGCAGCCTCGTCGAACGAGAGTGGCTCAAACCAGCTCATGTACAAAATGCTGAGCCAGATAGCTCCCAACGTGTTGGCGTCATCGCTTGATTTGTACTACTTCGCGGAGCGCATGCGGCGGCTTGTGAAACCTCAGGTTGGTGCGTCGAACCCTGGATCCGCTGACGGAGAGATTGTCTATAACGACGAAGACCTGCTGCGGTTGAGCATTCCGCAGAAGCTCGCCGCTGACCGTGCGAGACTGGCGTGGTTCGACCTCGACTTTGGAGATCTCAGCGCCCTCGACGCCGCCAATGAACTCTACAAGGTATGTGTTGCCGTCGGCGATCTTGTCCGTTGGCGCGCAGAAAGTGAAAGTGTGAGCATCCTGTTGATGCACTGTCATGACTGAACAGCCGCGAGCACTTATTTTTTTGTTTTCGTGGTTCTACCATTCTGTGTGTTCAAATGGCAGGCCGCTGACCTCGTGCCAACATTGATCGGCCATTTGTTTCGCCTTTTCCCCGTCCCACTGACGGCGCACACCATGCAACTGGGTGAGCAAGCTTGGGCGAAACTATCGCGTGGCGACGATGCGGTCACGAAGCTTTTGGTCCCAGAGCTGGTGATGTTGCGCGCGGCGATGAAAGGTGGCCTCGTGCAACCGCAATTAGGATCGCCGAGCAAGCATTCCCCTCAAAAATCTCGCCCGTCAGCGAGTGCAGCAGCGAACGAGATGGCGAAGCTGGCGCTGAAGAAGCAGTGCCTCGGGGTCCTTGGAACACTCGCCAAGTCGACGGCAACATCTTCGTACTCACCGCAAAATTTGTTCTACTTCAGTTCGTGCCTGAGCCTCGTGACATCCGCGCTCTCGATGGCTCCGTCAACCGAAACCGGGCCAAGGAAGCCACACTTGGACGGCGATGCGCGTATTCCCAACACTGCGTTCCACGCCGCAACTCAATGTTTCCGCTGCATCGCTTCGGCAGCCGCACATGAGGTGAGCACTACTTGCTGCAGTTTTTTGGGGGTGTATTTCGACGATATTCTGACGCTGAACACCTCTACGTTGATGTGTCTCATTATTAGGCTGCAGCAAGCGCTAAATGGTGGAGCGATAATCTAAGTGCCGACACGGCGCGTGAATGTACAAGGGTCCGTGAACAGCATATGCCGTGTTGCCGAGCCCCTGTGTCGCCGTGCTCATTCTTTTGAAATGTATTGCGTAGGTTCTCCGATTTCTGGCGTCGAATTATGCCGAAGTCTTACGCCCCCGTTTCATGGACATGGCACGAGGTGTGCAGGCACTGGTCAATGTCAGCGACTCAACGAGGATGCGTCTGTACGAAGCCCTGGTCACTCTTTCCAATGGTACCATGGATGCCACACAGCAGGTGCGTGTCTGTATGTGCTCATACTTACCCAAACAAGATGTCCTCATCGAGGTGATGTGGTGGTGTAGGCGTCGATGATCGGCCAAATGTTGTCAAAAGACATCGACGTTGTGCGCCAGGCGTACGCGACGAAAATATTCGAGTCTGCTGCTGCTTTCACAGCCGGTGCGCTGCAGCTGGTCCCACCACAAGCGAATCCGAACGAAAGGTGGGAGAAAGTTGTATCATCGTTGCGCCACATCACCAGCGTTTTGGATTTATGCCGCGGCGTGTTCGTCGGCGTCGATGCCATTGAGACCAAGAGGCAAATGTTCTCAGCACTCGCTCCTACGTTGTTCACGGCGGCGCGATTCCTTCACAGCGGTGGGCCTTGGGTCGTGAATCCCGCCAATGCAACGCAGAACGAGCACGCCGCACTGCTGCTAGTACCTTTGCATCCTCACGAATTCCACAACAGCGAACGTAGCCTCGCAGATGCACTGCGAAGAGAATGCGCGGAGGCGGCGGAGCAGGAGAAGAAGCTGGCTGAGGGCGCTCGGCCTGTGCCAGGCGTTCAGGTGCGCGCGCATCTTGCAAGGTGGGGCGGGCAACTGCGTGTTTGCATTTACAGCTTTATGGCGGCGGCGGTCGTTGCTGGAGCGGTCGCACCCGACGATGCGCGCCTCTCAGCCTCAATGACCGGCATCGAGCAGCTGAAAACCCTGCGGTACTTGCCACACGTGTCGTCGTACGTGGAAAGCTTTTTGGCCCCGGTTCTTCGCACGGCTCCTGCGGAGGCCCTCCCGGGCGCGCCGGGTCGTGCAGGCATCATTGAGCACATATTAGCTCCGTTCTTGGCGGTATGGTCAGCAATCGCTTGTGACTTAAATGCTTCTGCTGTCGCGGCGTCTTTGGTGGCAGAGTCGCCGTCAGAGGCGGGCGCTCTCCAGCAACAACGCCAGGCACAACACGCCAATCTCTACTCTCCATTGTTCACGCCACGTGGAGAGCTGCCGCAGGAGCTACGGGAAGTAGCTCAGCGGCGCCAGGAATTCAAGTTCATCTCTGCCATCGCCCAAATTGTGACAGCACTATTCGGTCGTGGTGGCAAGCGGGGGCGCTGGAGCGTGAAATGGCCGGTCGCCGCTGCATCACAGTCTACGTTTGGCTTGACAGTTCCTCTGCCAATTGCTTTGTGCGGTCTTGCCGGGCCAGTCACAGTGGCGCAGTGGGTGTGCAAAATCCTCGTTTCTGGTCTGGAGAGCGGACCGTTCGTTGCGGCGAACAACATAGTTTACACAGACGCCGTGGAAAAGGTCCTTCGGCAGCTGCCGGCGCGCGTGCGCTCTCCACAGGCAGTGGAATTTTTGGTGACGATTTTCGGGCGCGCGACGCTCCAGGCGATGGTGAAACATGTTGCGCAACCGACCAAGTCGAAAGCAACCAAGATATGGGACGGCGGTTTGAACTTTGTGCTGTCAATATGCGAAGCAGCAGGGTGGAAAGGTGGCAAGCCCGCGCCCGCAAGCGCAGCCGATTGGACGCAGGCAGTAAGCAAAGCAACCTTGGAACTGTTCGTCCAAGTAGCGGCGCAAGACCGCGCGGATGTCTCGTTCCTCCACGAAGCGATGGGCGGCAGATCTCTCGGATCAGGTGGGCTGTCGGCACTTGGTAGATCTGGCGCTGCGGCGTCGGGCTCCAAATCGGGACCCAACCGCAAACGGCGCCGAATGGTCCTGAAAGCGTTTCTGATGCGACATGGAAAGCGCATCGCCGCGCAGCGCGGCCTCACTACAGTGGATGCGCAGAAACGAGGCAGTGGCGCAGTGCTAGATATCCCCATGCGCGTTGTAGGAGGTTTCAGCTCGTGATAGTTCGTGAGCGGCAGCGCGAAGGTGGTGGCCTGGGGCCATTGCATGTGGTCGCGAGCAATCGTCGACGACAACGATAATGTTAGATGCACAAACTCAAAAAGATCACAACGGCTGTGCATGTGCTGAGTGCCCCTTTTCATTTTCATTCAGCCGTCGTCGGTGACCGCGTACACTTGTTGAGTACTGAAGTTTGCGAACCATCGCACCCCCCACACAAGAGCCGAAAAGAAAGCGACCCCAATGATTCCTGGCGGACTGACGGCCTGCAACGACACAAATAGAGTCATGTCACCGCATGGAAATAAATAACATGACCAAACTGTCATCACTTACCAGAATAGTTTTGACGACATAAATTCCCGCCAACAGCGTGAACATCAACAACAAGAATATGTCGGCCGATGCGCAATGAAGCCAAAACGCGGTCAACGAGCGGGTGTCTCGCGCATTCTTCTGCGGGAACGGCTGCCGAGGAACGGGCACTCCGAGGAAGTCGCACAGTGGCTTCCATCCCTGCTTGGTGTTGAAAACCAACACTTCTCGTCCCAAGCTGGCGGCATACTCTTGGACTTCTCGCACGTGGTTTTCAAACACTTTCACCGCGACGCCGTCCTCCAAGAAACGACCCTGGTAGATGCCGTCCCACAACAGTTGACGCTCCCACATAAATAACGTCTGCTGCTCCGCCTCTGTCGACAGTACGCGGCTGATAAAAGGCAGGAAACGATCGCTGGGTTTGTAGAGTGTCTTCCGCGTGCTGTGCCACCATTTGATAGGGTCATCGCGAACCGTCAACACCACTTTTGCATTGGGATACATCTGCATCCATTCCTTGTAGTAGAGGCAGAAAGGATAGTCAACACCTGATTGGTAACCTCCTTCACGAAGAATGCGCTTCAGTTGAGGGGCTGGCATCGTCATGTTCCACAGTTCGGTGTGCTTCATGTTTACATTCTCAAGCATGTGGTAGCAGTTGCCAAACCCCAGGCCTTCGAACACTTTTTTCATCGTACTGGTTCCTGTACGCCCGAACCCGGCGCCGATAATTTTCAGTTCGGGTTCTGCTTGCGCCTAGAGGCGAGCACACCAAGCAAATCAGTTTCGCAATGCGAAAAAACTCGCTTGCACCCAGCAAGCCTTGCGCGTGGTGATGTCCGTCGACGAAACCAAAAACCTACCTGTAGACCGTACCACTGTTGATACGATTGGCGGGGCATGAAAGATTGCAGTGACCCAATTCCTACACACGGATTTCGACAGCTCAATGCAAGGCGTTCGGACAGCAACATGTGCTGAAGTTGTAGCGCGACGACGTACCGCCTTGCTTCGACACAAGGGCTCTTCCCAACGATCCTTGCTTGGTGTCGACTGACTTCAGTACTCGGTCTTCCCAAACAGTGCTGTCCCACACTCTTGTTTCGTGGGGGGCGTAACGAATATCGTACGCCAACGATACTCCATTTTGCAGCACCGTCACGCTGTGGCTCCAACCTGCTGGGACCACGACGACGTCCCCGGCCTCGAGCGTAAACTGAAAGCACGAAGACAGTTGCTCACCTACAATTCACACGCGCAAAATTGGAGTGACGAATCTTGTGGAACTCGTAGCGGCGCCGGCATTGCGACTGAGTACTGCAAGTGAACATACTTCCTAGCATTGTATCGGAACCTGACACAGCCGTGTCTGGTGGGCACACTACCCAGTGCTGTTGGCCGTAGAAAACGCCCTCCACTCGTGGCGACTGAGCTTTCCATGCCGCAGGACGTGTCGAACCCTGCCATGGCAACACGAATAAATGTTCAGAGATGGGATGAACCAAATTGTACTACGTGAGCGATGCCTACCTGGCCTCCGATGCATGCCGACCGTGTTGCTGTTGTTGTGATACCAGCGATACCATCGACAACGTCGTCGAGATCAACATTGAATGCCGGCACAGCTTGGCACACGACGCGTGCCGAATCCGTCTCCACGCCGCCGATGTGCCGGCTCAACGACGCCCGAGTCATTTTGTCGAATCCGTGGGCAATAGCTGATCGGATGACGGTAGGACGAGCGGTACCTAACGCTTCACCAATGGGCCACGACTCCTGAACAACACCCTTCAACTCTCGCACTTCACACAGACGAGTGTCCACGTTCGCCGACAAAGCAGCGTACGCGTTTGCGCCAGTGCTCCAATCCCCAAGTTCTCGATCGGTGTGAGGAGCAGTGTTGGGCCGGCCGCCGCCTTCCCCGCGGTATCGGTCGAATTCCATGGAGGCGATGTCGGCATGCTTCCAGCCGAATCCGTCCACAATAACGTCCACTGTGGCATCATCCACGAACCCACCATTGTCCGCAACAAGTTTGGCTACTGCGAGGATCTGCTGGTATACCTGCGACTGGTTGCCGTGGTACAAGGCAGCATAATGGAGTGGTGTCCGGACGAACCATCGCTCTCTGGCTATCAGCATGTTGGCGATGAATCGGTAGCAACTGATGCCTTCGTTGGGTTTTGGGTTCGGATTGATCCTCCTCATCACGTCATCAATGATGGTTTGGATTGCTTTGACCATGCCGTTGCGAACACTTTGGTGCAACCATACTTGGTGGTTGCCGGGCGTGTGGAGGTACATGTCCTCCATTTCGAATTCATCGTTCGTGACGAAGAAAGCCCGAGCATACGCGGTGGCGTAGTCGTCTTGAAGTTGCAGCACCATCCCTCTCGTCACGGCGAAGGGGTGAACGCTGTCACCTTTGAGAATGCCGGCTGTGTGCGCGGCTATTTCGGCCTTGAACACCTCAAACATTCCCGAGCCCGGTGGGTGTTCCGCAATTGCGTTCTTAGTCGTCGGAAACAATTCTTCAGGGATTTCTTCAGCGGATACCAGGGTCATCCCGTCCACAGCAATCGATTCGTACGTTGTGGCGTTCGCCGACAGACCTCTCCGACGACGTTGATCGGCGAGGACGTGGTCAACCGTCACGTGGCCGCGTTCTCGTACCTGGCGTGCGACGTCGTCGGGGGCGTTGGTACCGGATGCAACCCGCAGCGCCAGTTGTTCCGCGTCGGAGGCAATTGCTGTGAGCACTGCGTTCAGTTCATCCTCGCAACTCAGCAACGCCAGGTGCAGCACTGAGATGCCGACATGAGATGGTGAACGCGGTTGCTGACTGGGATCCATGTAGTTTCCATCGAACTTGAAAGAACCGGTGAGCAACGAGCCTGACCGCGAGAGCTCCAGCAGCAGATGGGCGTCCAAATGATTGTGCATGAGCAAGTCTGCGAACAGCGGGTTGTCCTGAAAGTTCAGGCTGACGGTACTGGGCGACGCGCCTTTGCTAATCAGCAGTTTGATCAGATCGCGGGCTGCTGGGAACGCTTGCGGCTTGTGCGAAATGCTCCTGAAGATGTGATGGAGAGCAGGCACCGGTTGCTTTTGCCGACCCACCTGGACGTACGCAGCCATGCTCGACGTGACGCTCACTCGCCCTGCCGCAATGATGCCAAAGGCATCCTCGAAGTCCTGGTTGCTTGCCCTTCGCGTCTCGAGCTTGCCCATGAACTCTTCCCACCGTGCTTCGTCCACGGGGTACTGCATGGCCTCGGTGTAGTGATCTTCCTTCACCGGCGAGAAGTATGGTTTCCAATTCTCTTCCAGCCTTGTCCACGGCTCGTCGCAGTCGCCTTGCTTGCCGAGGTGGACGTCGTTCCCCCAGCGGTATTGCTCACAGTCGTGGCTCGGGTTGTGGACGTCGAGTTCGTAAGATCCGGTCATCTTGCGCGCCGCTCCCGAAGACGGGCCTGTCCTCTGCCCGGACCGTCCCGCGACGCGGCTGTACTGGCAACGTCCACCGGGCAGGAGCGCAGCAAGCACAATCGCAATCGTCAGCATGGTCTTCCCAAAGCGATTTGGGGTCATCGCGCTCATTCTCTAGCGCTGGGGAAGCGGTTGCGGAACCGGTGGCGAGCACTAGCTCCGCCGGTCGGTGTGTGTCTCACGAACTGCCTCCGGTGTGGTCGTCTCACAGTGATATGTAGTGCGGACGACAGACGCAGCAAAACACGGGACACAAATATTTCGACAAACTTTAGCCGCCGCGACATGATACAGAAACAACGAACGGCGAACGGCGACAAACGAACGACGAACGACGACGAACTAACGACGACGGACTAACGACGACAAACGAACGACAACAAACGAACGACGAACGACGACAAACGAACGACGACAAACGAACGACGACAAACGAA
>ENA-OWNT01002631-OWNT01002631.1-seawater-metagenome-genome-assembly--contig:-NODE-2631-length-18395-cov-29.894803_pt1 | contig 18395 bp, 13 predicted proteins | sample MGYA00238136_ERZ651165 | MGnify/ENA primary metagenome ERZ651165 (study PRJEB26861, sample SAMN08777766) | seawater metagenome | isolation source: coastal seawater | place: USA: Florida | collected...
TTTTGGGATGCGCTCGAGTCTCAGCTTCGCTGAGCCTGGCGACCATTTCGTTGAAATGGTCGTACGAGCACCCCAACCTGGGTTTTGGATGCGCTCTCGTCTCGAAAGCTCGCTTCGCGAGTCGAGTTGCGACGAATGCGTTGCCTTCGTCGTCGAGCGCGTTCTTTTAGGTTTTGCTCTAGACCCAGCGCTGGTCGCCGTCGGCGTTGGCGATGTTGCTCAAGACGGTCGTTGAGGGGCAGATCCACCTGCCGCAAACCGTTTTCAGCACAGGCGCGTTTGCAGCGGCATGCGAACCACCATCCTCCTTCTCGCCACGTTCTTCTTCACCCTTCCAGCCAGCGCGCAGTACACGCCCGCCGCCGGAACCAACGCTCCCGCCAAGGCCTACAAAGCCAAACGTACGGCGAGCGGAGAGCTCCAACGCTCCGACGACGGCCGCATCCAGTACGAGGTCGAAGACCGAGCGCCGACCACCGACGCATTCGGCAACGCCCAAGGCAACCAATACGACCTGGCGATGGATGGGGCCTTTGAAGGGCAGACCGTCCTCATTCTCGCCGAATACAGCTACCCCCTCGTCGAGACGACGGCCGCCCTCAAGAAGAAAGGCTTTTCAAGCGTGGTCTATCGCGGCGGCGTTCCGTCGCTGGAGACCTTCAAAGACGACCTCAACAAGTCCTGCCAAGTGTGGCTCATCTCGACGAGCGTCCCGCAGCTGAGCGACGGACACATCCAAGCCATCAAGCGCTTCTTCGACGACGGACACGGCGTGTTCATCTGGGGCGACAACGACCCCTACTACGTCGATGCCAATCGCGTGGCCAACGCCTTGATTCCTGGCCTCGGCATGCATGGCAACCTGCCCGGCGACCACGTCGTCAAGGTGGCGCAAAAGCCCGGCCTTGTTGGCGTTGCAGAGGGGCACCTCATCACCACCGGCCTGGCCCACCTGTTCGAAGGCATCACCATCGCCACCACGCACTTTGACGGTGGCAAAGCATCGCAGAGCGACAAGTCCGACTGGCACGCGAGCGGCAAACGCCAAAGTGGGCACGCGCCCAAAGGCTTCACCCCCATCCTCGTCGGGTCGGCCGGCAACCTGGTGAGCGTCGCCTACGAGGCCGACGGCAAACGCCTGGTGCTGGACGGCGGATTCACCCGCCTCAACCACAAATGGGACGATGCCGGCACCGCCCGCTTCGTCAAAAACGCCGCCGCCTGGTTGGTGAACGCTGAGCGCTTCAAAGACAAGGTCGCGCTGCAATAGCCGTCGGCACCGACGTCGCTACTGCATAAACCCGCGCATGAAGTCGTTGAAGAACGCCACCAACATGAACAGCCCCACCAGCACCAGGCCGAGGGTCAGCCAGCGCTCCTGGGCTTGCAGACTGGCCTTTTTGCCGCGCACCGCCTCGACGAGGAACATGGCGATGTGCCCGCCGTCCAACACGGGAATGGGCAGCAAGTTGAACACGCCCAACGACACCGAAATCAACACCATCAGTTCAAGAAAGCTGTTGAGGCCACGCTTGGCGGCATCGCCGGCCATGCCTGCAATGGCGAAGGGGCTGCCGACGCTCTTCAACGTCAACTGCCCCGTGAACAGTTTGGCCACGCTCTTGACCATGAACACCATGGTGCCGCCGGTTTTGGCTGCAGCCATGACGAAGGCATCGGCGGGCCCGATGTCGATGGTGTGGGTGGGGCCAGCCCGCGTCGGGCCGTGGATGCCGAGGCCGAGGGTGAAGAAGTCTTCTTCGCCCCAGCCGCTGCGGCGGTCCATGCGAAACACGAGAACTTCGGCACTGCCGTCGGCTTTGCGCAGGCCAATGACGTGAATGGCCTCTGGCGCCTCTTGCAGTGTGCCGAGTTCGATGCCCACCCACATGCGTTGTCCGTCGATGCTGATGACGTGGTCGCCCTTGTCGACCCCCATGACCGCCGCGGTGGTGTTGGGCTTCACCGAGCGCACCCATCCCGTCTGCCAGCGCATGCCGAAGCGGTGGAGGGTGGCGACGCGATCCTCTTCAAGGGCCTGTTGCGCGTGCTGAATGCGAGCCGCCAACGAGGGCTCTGCCAGCTCTTCGCTGGAGACGGCGTGCTTGACGATGCGTGTCTTTGACGTCGACGTCGACGGGCTGGGCGCGCGCTGGAGGGCGAGGATCTTCTTCACCGGCTCGGCCGGCTTTGCCGTCTTTGCTGGCGCGTTTTTGGCGTCGGGCGCCGCGTTCTTTGTCTTCTGGTCGGTGGGCGGCTGCGGCGTGTGCATCAGGGTGATGGACACCGACGTGTTGCCTTCGTCAAACAGCTTGTCGAAGTCGTCGCGCGATTGCAGGGCAAAGTCGTTGACGATGATGACTTCGTCGCCGGTGTGCACCCCCGCTTTGGCGGCCGGGCTGCCGGGCTCGACGACGACGATGGGCTTCACCGTGTTGTGGTAGATGCCGATGCGGCCGCGGGGAGTGCGACCTTCGACGACGTTGCCATCGGCGTAGGCGCGGGGGGTGACGTCGACGGTGCGGGCCGTTCCGTTGCGTTCGATGTCGAACCGCAGCGACTTGCCATAGGCGGGGCCGACGATGGCGTTCAGCTCGGCAAAGCTGGCGACGGGCTTGCCATCGACAGAGACGATGCGATCGCGGCTCTGCAACCCCGCCTCCTGGGCGGCGCTGCCATCGAGCACTTCACCGACGACGGGGTCGGTGGCGGCGGCGGTGCCCCAGAAGACAAAGAACAACAACAAGATGGGGAAGACAAAGTTGGCAACCGGGCCAGCGGCGGCGATGGCCAACCGGGCGGGGACGCTTTTGTAGAGGTAGGCGACGTCTTTTTCGTCGTCAGGCACCTCGCCCTGCATGCTCTCGTCGCCGTACATGCGCACGTACCCTCCGAGGGGGATGGCGCTGATGCGGTAGTCGGTGTCGCCCCAGGTGTAGCCGAGGATGCGCGGCCCGAAGCCAATGGAAAACGTCAGCACGCGCACGCCCGTGAGTTTGGCGACGACGAAGTGTCCGAGCTCGTGCACGAACACCAAGACGCCGAGGAGCACGACGAAGGCGACGGGGCTGGAGGTGAAAATGGCCTGCAACATAAGGGTCAGGATGACCACCTTTGTGACTGCGGGCAAGTGGTCACCCGGACGACCTCCATGTGTTCGCAAAGGTTCCGTCGATGAACCTTGGTTTGCGGGCGCATGCCGCGAAGCGAATGGGGAGGAGGGATGGGGCCCACGCCCCTTCCAGGTTATTCGGTGGTGAAGTCGCCGGCGGCTGGGCGTCCGAAGCCGTCGAACCGGGCGCGCACGGCAGGGTCGTTGAGGTCGTAGGTGCGCTCTTGCACCCGGTTGCCGACGTTGCCCTCGATGGTGGTGAGGATGCCGGTGTCGCGGTTGTAGTCGGCCACCATGCCGATGTGGCCGTGGGCAAAGAGGGCGGTGTCACCAGCGCGAATGGGGAGATCGCGCGGCGAGGTGTACGTCTCGTGCGGCAGGTTGCGGGCGCTGGCATAGCGGTCGCCAACGCTGCCGTCGAAGGTCATGTACCGACGCTGGCTGCCTTGTTCGCCGTGGGCGGTGCGCAAGGTCTCGTTGCGGTTCACCTCGGCGCGCGAGGCGTTGGTGTAGTTGCGGTAGAGGTAATAGCTGCGCGCCTTCTGGTAGGAGTGCAGGCGGTGTTGGCCAGTGAAACGGCCGCCATGGGCGCGCGCGGCTTCGGTGTAGCCGTGGGTCGCGAAGTAGCCGCACCACTCGCCGCCGACGGGCATGCCAGCGTTGCGTGCGTATTGGTCGACACGGGTGCCGCGGTTGCGTCCGCCGTGTTCGCGCACCCCAGCGTCGAGTTCACGTCGAGCGACGTTGACGGCGCCTTGTTGAATGGAGGCCAAGCGTCCGTCCGGTCCGGCCGCCGGGGCCGCCGCGGCCGTCGTTCGACCGGTGCGAACGTCTTGCATGCGTTGGTTGTCGGCGTTGGCGAGATCGCCCGCACGAGGCCCTGACGACGACGTGGGCTGCTGTTGTTGCGGGGCGCGTGTGACGTCTTGGCGTCCGGTGGCATCGGCGCTGGAACGGCGGGCCGACGTCGACGACGCGTCGTATCCCGTCGACGGGCCCACCTGCAGAGCACGCAACGTCTGGGGGCCGGCGAGGCCGTCGACCGCGAAGCCCGGCTGTTGGGCCGCTTGGCGGGCTTGAAAGTCGCGCAAGGCACGTTCGGTCTGTGGGCCAAACGCGCCGTCGACGTCGAGACGGGCGCCCTGTCGGTTCAGCGCCTCCTGCAGTTGGCGCACCGATGTCCCCTGTTGCCCCCGACGCAAGGCGTGCCCGCCGCCCAAGGCGTCCTGCAGCGATGGCGCTTGGGTGTACCTGGACGACGGCGTGGTGCGCGTCGGGGTGGACGTTCGTTGGAGGCCGCGTGCAGGAGAACGAACAGCAGATGAAGCAGCGTCGAGTGGCATGGGAGACCTCCAAGTGAAACGTGAACCGTGTGAGGGAGGTATCGCGACCGCCGTGGTCAGCGTTTCGCGCGCACCCGACCGATGGGAGCTGCACCTACATGTCGGACCCGCGTCCAAGACCGCCGTAAAAACCATAATAAACAGTTGTTTATATGACTTTCAGCGACGTTTTCTGCGTTGAGCGCCGTCACACGGCACGTAGCAACTGTGAACGGTGTGTGTGTATCCAGCGTGGCAGTTGATCTGGCTGCGGCGCCACATCCGCGTGGCAGCGACGGCGCCGCAGAGCCACACCCAGCGCAGACGGCTGCGCCTCACACACACTCTTCACACATGGCCCAGCATTTGCTTTGGCGCAGGACGCGTCTGTGGCCGATCGGCCATGGCGAATGAGGTGAAATGTGTCTGCTGCGCTCGTCCCCCCTGCTGTGCCGTCCTCCGATGCAACTGCCGTTGCCCTGCAAGCGACCGACGCGGCTGACGTCCCATCGGCCCCCAAAGCGGTGGCCTTCTTCAAAAAATCGTTCGATGTGCGCTGGGCCGACTGCGACGCCAACCGCCATTTGCGCCACTCGGCCTACGCCGACTACGCCACCGACGTGCGCCTGTCGTATTTGAACGAGCGCGGCTGGCCCATGTCACGCTTCGGCGATGAGAGCATCGGCGCCGTCATCTTGCGTGAAGAGACCCGCTACAAAAAAGAAGTGCACCTCGGCGAGCGCATTCACGTCGACTTTCGCGTCGGCCACATGAGCAAATGCGGCCGCAAGTGGACGGTCATCCAACACATCACCAACGACGACGGCGTGGAGTGCGCGGTGTGCACCCTCGACGGCATGTGGCTGCAGCTCGACACGCGGCGTCCGGTGCGTCCACCTGCCGACTTGCACAGCACCATGACCCGCATCGTCGACGAAGACGAAGTCGCCAAACGCGCCAAACGTCGACGACGCTGAGTCTCGAGAGACGACGACGTCGATGAAGCAGGACCACAGGCATCACCGACCATTTGTGGTGAGACGTTGACCCACAGAGCATGACGTCGTCATCCACCACAAATGGGCGTTCAAGGCAGGGACCTGGGCGTCGCGAAGCGCGCCGGCCCTGACTACTCGTCTGGCGCGAGGTCGGTGTCGTCGGTGATGCGCGCCTTTGCTGGCGTCGACGACGGCGAAGCGCTTTTGATGGGTTTCGTCGACGTCAATGCCTGCTGCGCGATGTCGATGGGAACGCCGAAGCCCAGCCCTTCCATGCTGACGCCGGCCAGCTTCCAGCTGACGACGCCGACGGCTTCGCCGCGGGTGTTGAGCATGGGGCCGCCGCTGTTGCCGGGGTTGATGCTGGCGTCGGTCTGCAAAAACGGCTTCTCGTCGACGACGTGTTCGCCGGAAACGATGCCGCGGGCCACCGAGAACGACAGCTTCTCACTTGCGGGCGCGCCGATGACGAAGAGGTCTTGCCCCACCTTCGGCTTGGCCTTGGCCAGTGTCGTGCAGCTGTAGGTGTTGCCCGGCAACTGCAACAAGGCAGCGTCGTTGTCAGGACGGGTGGCCACCACCTGGGCGACTTCGGTCTTGCCGTCTTTGAACGTCACCTGCACCTCGTCGGTGCCGCGCACCACGTGGGCAGCGGTGAGCACCTGCCCGCTGTTGGAGATGACAAATCCGGTGCCGTGGGCGCTGCCCGAGCGCAGGGTGACGACGCTCTTCATGGCGTCGTCCAACTTGCCCGGCAGCGACGGGGCGCGGTCGGTGCAGCTGTCGATGGATGCCTTTTTCGGCAGCGGCTTGTTCTCTTTTTTCATGGCGTCGACGAACTTTCTCGACGACAACAGCTCGCGCATCGACTGAATGAAGGCGCCGAGCACCAGCCCCACCTCCGGCTTTTTGCCCAAGTAGGTCGCCTGCGTGCGGTGGCGAAACACGACTTCCTCGGTGAAGTTGTCGTACAGCTGCCAAGTGATGTGCATGACGGCCTTGCCCTCGTCGAGCGACAACGCCGCCCGCTTGCCAAAGTCGTCGATGTCGTAGGCGGTCTTCACCCGCAAACGCGACACCCACGCCCCCAGCTGGTAGCGAGCCGAGTGCGTTGACGACTCTTGAAACAGCAGGTTCTTGGGGAAGGTGACGTCGTAGCCCGCGTCGCGCATCTCTTTGTTGCCGAAGATGATGAGCCCGTCGAAGAGGCCGGGGCCGATGTTGTCCATCCACACGAATTCGCGCTCCATGGGGCAACCGACGCAATCGCGGCCGATGATGGAGCCGGGCTTGATGGCGAAGAAGAACCGGGTGAACGCCACCTTTTTCGACGCCATCACTTTGATGACCGACGACTTGTTGGCCTTCTTGGACTTCTTGGCCTGGGCAGGGCCGGCAAAGGCCATCAGGGCCAGCGAAACAACGAGAAGAATGCGCATGAGGTCTCCGACGTGGAGCCTTCTCATAACGGAACACAGCGAGAATCGCTAGAAGGCCATGGCCGACACCGGCATCTGTCGCACACCCATCACGGGGCGCGCGCCCGACGGCACAAGGGTGACATCCTGCCCGTCGATGGCCGGTGCGTCGGCTACTTCGTCGTCGCCTTCAAGCGCGGTCAGCGACATGAAGTTGCGGCCGATGCCATTGCCGACGAGGCTGACCGGCCCCGCCAATCCTGCCAAGACCAGCCCGGTGATGCCGGTGGTGGCGACGGCCACCAACCGGGTGTCGTCGTCGAGGGGGACGGTGAAGCCCAGCGGATTGTTCTCCAACAACACCAGCGTGGCCGTGAGAAAACTGAGGGACGCTCCGACGACGGGCAAGCCGAACAACGCGGCACCCAACGTCGCCTTCCACCAATCGCCAGGTCGATCCATGCCACCGCCAATGGCGCTGCCGATGGTGCTGCCCAACACCGCCAGCGGCCCCAGGGCAAACCCCGCGATGGCCGACACCGCATAAAAGGTGGCGGCGTAGATGACAAAGCATGGACACGACGTGAACGTCAGCACCAAGAAGAAGGTGCCGATGCCTCCCGACACCGCCGTCACCGCCCCCGGCACGATGCCCCCCGATACGCAGCCGATGATGCCGCCCATGAGCGACGACGTGAACACAGGGTCGTCGGGAATGTCGTCGGGGGCCGGCAGCAAGAGGTCGTCGTCTGCGTTGGCGTTCGGGTCTGGTGCGCTGGAAGCGGCATCGGCAGGTGCGGCCGCCCACGCAGGGCACACCCACGAGCACAGCAAAGACACCACCAACATCCACCGCAGCCACATCATGCGCCGCACCGTGTGACGTTTTCGTTGGGTCGACAAGTGCGGGGCGCACACCCGCCACAAAACACCATGAAAGACAAGAGTTTACAGGTTTTTCACTTTTTTCGCAGAAAGTTGTCCGAAAGCGGCGGCCTCTCCCGTCAAGGGAGCAAACGATGCCAATGTGCATCGCCCTCCCCCGCACCTCTTAGGAGAGATCCATGAACAAGTACCTGCTCATCTACCGCAACCCCCCCGCTGAAGGCCAACAACCCTCCCCCGAAGAAATGCAGCAAATGATGAAGCAATGGGACGACTGGAAGACCAAGTTCAAAGACCACGTCCTCGACATGGGCGACGGCCTGCAAGGCTCTGGCAAAGTCATCGACGCGGGCGGCGTCACCGACGGGCCCTTCGCCGAAGCCAAAGAACTCGTCGGCGGCTTCAGCATCTTGCAAGCCAAGGACTACGCCGAGGCCATTGAGGTCGCCAAAGCCTGCCCCATCACGTTTGTGCCGGAGTACAGCATCGAAGTCCGAGAAATGATGAACTACTAGTGAATGGACTCCCAGAGGGAGACCATTCACTGCTTCTCCGAGAGGGGGCGTGGGCGGGCCAAGCCTTGCTTGGCCTTGGGAGAATCACTGCGTGATTCTCTCCCCTCCCGAGGAGTTGCCGAAGGCAACTCCCAAAGTCTCAGCAGGGCTGAGACTCAAGTGCTGGCGAAGCCAGTCACTTGCTCACTCCCCCCTCGCTTCGCGGCTCCCGCTGGTCGCTCGTTTGGTGAGGAGTGGGCTTTCAAACGCCTCGTCGTCGGACGCTTCCGGCTTCGGGCGCTCGTCGTCGGATGCACTCCGGCTTCGGGCGCTCGTCCTCCGGTTTCGGGCGCCGTTCAGTTGGCTTCGTCGTCGTCGACAGGAACTGCATGACCTCTGGATCGGCACCCGTGTCTGGGCTTGTGGAGCACTTCTTCCGCCACGAATCGGGGCGGTTGACGGCGACGTTGTTGCGCAAGTTTGGGGCGCACCGCCTCGACGACATTGAAGACGCCATTCAGTTTGCCCTCGAGCGCGCCTTGGGCGTCTGGCCTCGACGTGGCGTGCCCGACGCCCCCGCTGCTTGGTTGACGCAGGTGGCGAAGAACCGCCTCATCGACCGCTTGCGTCTTGAACAGCGGGAGGCCCCGCTCGACGTCGATGACGACGACGACGCTGCGGCCGCAGACGGGGGCGTGTTGGCACCGGCGGCCTCCCACGACGATTTGCTGACCTTGTTGTTTGCCTGTGCCGACGACCGCCTCGCTCCGCGTGCGCGGCTGGTGTTGTGCTTGAAGCTGGTGTGCGGCTTTTCGACGGAGGAGATCGCCGTCCGCTTGTTCATGACGTCGGCCAACGTGCAAAAGACCCTCGAGCGTGGACGCCAACGTCTGCAAGACAACTACGCACGCGTGGCACGCTCGTCGTCGACGTCGCAGACATCCGCGGCGCAACGAGCGCAGCTGAGCACGGTGCAACACGTGCTCTACTTGGTGTTCAACGAGGGCTACTCCCTCGGTGAGGGCGACATTGGTCTGCGGGTGGAGTTGTGTGACGAGGCCATCCGCCTCACGGGCTTGTTGGCGCAAAACACCATCGGCGACGTGTCGTCGACGTGGGCGCTGTTGGCGCTGATGCACTTTCACGCCATGCGGCTGCCCGCACGTCTCGATGCCGACGGGCGGTTCATTCCCCTCGACGAGCAAGACCGCCAGCTGTGGGACCAACACCATCGCCGGCTGGCGTTCACCTGCATCGCCGAGTCGTCGCGGGACGATCACTTCAGTCGGTTTCACGGCGAGGCCGCCATTCAAGTCGAACACGCCATGGCATCGTCGACGTCGACGACGCGGTGGACGGAGATCGTCCCCCTCTATGAAGCACTCGAACGCATGGCGCCGTCGCCGCTGTACACCCTCAACCGCGCCATCGCCCAGGCGGAGGCCACCCACCCGCAAGATGGGCTCGACATTTTGACGTCGACGACGTTTCCCGGTTGGTTTCGCGACCACCACCTGTTGCAAGCAACCTTGGGCGACCTTCACCGTCGACAGGGTGCCTTTGACGACGCCATCACCCACTTCGAGCAGGCGCTGCAAACGGCGCCGTCGACGGCAGAACAAGCGTTTCTCCGACGACGCATTGCTGAATGCAGGCAACAAAAAACGGCCCCTTGAAGGGGCCGTCTTGACGACAAAGTGTCGTGTGCCTGGCCGCGCCGTCACCGTCGGCCGAAGTTTTGTGTCCAATAGTGATTGTACGTTGACCCGTTGACGGCGGCGTAGCCGACGCCGAGCTCGTCGACGGAGGCGCTCATCATGTTGACGCAGTGGCCGGGCGAGTTGAGCCACTGGTCGAAGGCGCCAGCGGCCGATTGGCGTCCGGCCGCGATGTTTTCAGAGGCGGCCATGAAGTCGTAGCCGGCGTCGCGGATGCGGTCGAAGGGCGAACGGCCGTCGAGGCTTTGGTGGTCGAAGTAGTTTTGCTCGCCCATGTCGACAGAGTGGGCGCGGGCGGCGTCGCGCAACTGCGGGTGAAAGCTGACGGGCGGCACCGGCGGGTACCACGTGCCGCCGCAGTCGGTGCCTTGGGCGCGGAGGTCGTTGACGAGGTCGATCATCTCCATCTCGGCGGCATCCCAGGCGGCGGGCCACGTCGTCGACGATTGGCAGTCGGCCGCGCAGGTGGCTTCTTCAGATGCGGCGCAGACGCCGTCGCCGCACACCGGCGTCGGAGGCGTGCCACCGGTGCACTCGAACTCGACGCATTGGGTGGCCGAGGCCGAGCAGTGGTCGTCGATGGTGGCGTTCGACTGGCACCAGTTGGCGGTGTGGCAGCTGCCGCTTTTGCAGCTGAAGCCGTCGTCGCAGTCGCTGTTGCTGTCGCAGCTGTCGCCGGCGCCGTTGCCCCAGCTGTAGGTGACGTCGGCGAAGCCGCTTTGGTAGCCGAAGGCCTTCATGGTCAGCGTCGTCGACACTTCGCCTTCGATGCGGATGAACTCGCGTCCCCAGTTGCCGCCGACGCCGTTGTAGCCGGAGTACACGATGGTCATGCCTTGGTACTGCAGCGCTTGTTGGGTGGGTCCGCTGAGCATGCCGCTCGGCCACATCACCAGGGCGGTGTCGCCGTCGTACAACTGAATGTCGACGTCACGACCCATGCGGGCGTTGAGTTCGATTTCAACGGCGACTTTGCCGGCGGGGATGTCGCCGACGGTGACGACGGCTTCTTCTTGAATCTGCTGGGCAAACTCGCCGCTGCCGGTTTCGTTGCAGGTGTCGGGCGCGGTGAAGCTGTAGGTCACGGGGGCGGCGCCTGGAGCGTAGCCGTAGGCCTTCATGATCAACGGGCGGTTGGTGACGCCTTCGACGCGAATCCATTCTTTGCCAAGGCCGCCGAGGGTTTGGTTGCCGTTGTAGCCGGAGTAGCAGTAGCGCACCCCTTGAAAGGTGGTGCAGGCTTCGCTGGGGCCGTTGAGGCGGCCAGACGGCCAGGCGATGATCTCGGTGCCGGTCTGCTCGTCGATGAGCTGGATGTCGACGTCGACGTCGCTGTCGAGGGCGATGGACACGTTGCCTTTTTGCGCGGGGATCACGCCCACGTCGACGGTGGCTTCGTGGGGGATGTCTTGCAGAAAGCTGCCTTCGCCCGACTCACAGTCGGAGCCCCAGTCGAACTGAGCAGCGGCAGAAGTGCTGAAAAGACAGGCGCCCAGCGCAAGCGCGGCGCCCAACACGGAGGCGTGGGAGAAGGTACGGTTCGACATACAGGTCCTGACGCCGTCGTCGCGCTCGGGCTCGAGCCTGACTGTGCAGGGACGATCCGCAGATCGACGCTTGGCGGCTTTGGTTTGACCCCGCCCGCCTAGCAGTCGTGTTTGTGACCCGCAATCACCGACGCAGGCGCCCCCACGCAAAGTCGATGCAAAAACGCCAGGTGCGCAGTCACTTACGCGGCCCTGGCGTGGATGCAGCTCAGAGGGATGGGCGGCTTACATGAAGCGGGTGATGCTCCACTTGCCATCTTTCTTCTCAAACTTCACGTTGACGATGCTGTACACGTCGCGCTTTTTGAAACGGATGATGCGCACGTCGAACCGCTTGAGCTCGTCGTCACGCATCTTCTCGGTGAAGCCGTCGGCCTCCCGCAGCTGGCGCGGGGTCATGGCGAAGGTGGGCAGCATCTTGTAGGAGTATTTGTACTTCTTGTCGTACCCCCATTTGTTCTCCAGACCTTTCTCGATGTAGCTCTGCTGGTCTTTGTGAACGAGCTTGAGCAGCTTTTTGGCGTCGCGCTTGAGGTACGCCGACAACGCTTGTTGCGCTTGCTTTTGCAGCTTGGCGTTCAGCTTTTGAAAGGCGGTGACGTCGGCGGGGCTCGGCAACTCCTGCGGGTCGGGTGGCAAAAACCGCAGCGGGCGTGACGTCGGCGTGATGCCCTGCGCCCGTGCGCGTTCGCGAATCTCTTTGACGCGGCCGAGGTCTTGGGTGAGGGCGTCGTAGTACGCCATGCACGCGCGAAAGTGGTCGGCGCCCTTGGCGTTTTTCGACGTGTACACGCGGTCAACGCAGTCGCGGTAGCCGTAGCGCGCCTGACGCTCCAGCAACTTCATCTTGGGCTCGGCGTCGTAGTCGAGCTCGGTGGCGACGAGGTCAAGCACCACTTTTTTGCGGGACGCGTCGGGCTTGCCGTCGAACGACACCAGCTGCTGGTGCAAACCTGCCAACGCGGCTTTGAAGCCCCGTGGCGTCATCGACGCTGGCCCCTGCACACTGCGAGGCAAAGCGCCGTTGAACAGTTGGTGCACGGCGGCCTCGACGGCGGTGATGGCGGCGTTTTCGACTTTGCCCCGGCCCCGGCCCGTCGACCGCCGCAACACCTTGCCGCTCTCGACCTCGATGAGCGTCATCGACACCACCCAGTCTTTGCCGACCTTCGACAGCGTCGACGTCGCCAACATCTCGGCGCCAAGACCCGAGGCGATGTCGGCCAGACAGGTGCCGGCTTCGCATCCCATGGCTTGCTTCTCGCCTTCGAGCTTCAAAAGAGCGCGGATGTCGGCTTGGGAGACGATGGACATGCCGTTTTGCTTGGCCATCTCGTTCAACATGATGGGCGACAGGTTCTTCGCCATCTGCGACGCCACCTTGCCGGCGGGCTTGAGGTCGAAGACCACGATCTGCGCCGCCCACGTCGTCATGGGCAGCAGCAAGACGCCGAGGGCCACGCCGCAGCTGGCCAACAATGGCAACAAAGAAGGAGACCGGGACGAACGCTTGGTGAACCGTGGCATCAGAACTCCGCAAAAGAGAACGCCAACCTAACCCAAGCGGCGGCGGCGGACTGTGATTCCGCAAACACGGCGGACCAGGCGGAGCTGAGATGGACGGCGATGTGTGCCCGCCCGCAGACAAACGGCAGACGGCGGACAAAAAAATGCCGGGTACGCGGATGGGGGGAGGGGTGCGTACCCGGCAGCGGCGCCCGTGCGGGGGGAGGGGTGGGCGCCGTTGCCTCATATATTCCACCATTCGTGCCAACTTTCTCTGAAAAGGCGACAAACGGCGTGATGTGGTTTTCTGGTGCCTTTTCAGACTCTTATATTCAGTCCTCCATGGTCAGCGTTTGTCCTCTTCTGTCAACTGGCAGAAAATCCAAAAGAGGACGTTGTCCATCCACCCCGCCCCGGTGGCCTCCTGCCCGATTCGACTTGTAAAACAAACTGTTATCAGACCATGGCAAATGCACCACGTTGTGGTTTTCATGCAGCTCTCCTGTATTTTTCATTCTAAACAGATGCTTACGCTGCAAACCTGAAATCAAGGTCAAGAAATTGCATCTGTGGCTCCAGACGGTTCCAATGGGGCGCCATGCATGACCTTGTCTTCTCTCTGTCGCCTTTTGTCGCCCTTTGGAGCCACACATGACGGATGCCCCCCACAGCTCGGACGGCTTTGTGCGCCGACATGCCACGGGCATCACGGTCGTGCTGTTTCTCGGCATCGGCGGGGTGCTGGGCGCCGCGCCTGGTGTGCCCAGCTATTTGAAGCCGGTGGACCTGTCGACCAAAGACAACGCCCTCGCCGCCTGGGACCGCGTCGTCAAAAAGCCGAAGATGACGTTGGCATCGTTGGAGCAGACCGACGAGCAGGCGGAGCAAGCCCTCCTCGCTGAGGTGGGCGCCGACGACCCTGAGGCCGACCCCACGCCGACGGCGGATGCGCCTCCCCCCGACGACGACGCGCAGTTGGTGGCGGTGGCGACGGATCCGACGCGTCCCCTCGACGACAGCGCTCCGGCGCAGGTGACGCGCAAGCTCTTCGCGGCCAACAAGAAGACCCGGCTGTTTCGCAAGCTGGCCAAAGCACTGAAGGCGCCGGGCGGTGACGTCGTCAATCCGTGTGTGAAGCACGGGCCCGACGGCTGCGAACGGACAGCGCTCGATCCGTTCTACGCTGGCCTCGACGACCTCGCCGCCAAAGTCGACGGCAGCCACGTCAACGTCGTCACCTTGGGCAACTCGCTCATCGCCTCTGACCACGTCACCGACGTGGTGCGCGACCGTCTCACAGAGCGCTTCGGCGACGGCGGCCGCGGCTTCTTGCTGCCCGACCGCCTCGCCAAACAGGCCGGACGCCGGGTGCGCACCGGCCGCGGCACGCCCGGCTGGGACATCCACACCTTCGCGCAGAAGAACCCCGGCCGAAAAGCATTCAGCTTCACGGGCTCGACGCATGAGAGCAGCAAGAAGAACGACCGCATCCGTTGGAGCGTGCGGGGCGCCACCCACGCCCGGCTGTTTTGGCTCGACCACCCCGACTCCCCCGGCTTTGTCGTCGAGGCCGACGGCAAAAAGGTCTTCTCTGACCCCGGCTGGAAGGCGCCAAAAGGCGGACAGTTGCCCAAGATGGGCGACGGCACCGTCGGCGAAGACCGCATCGACGACATTGAGATTCCCGCGGGCACCAAGCACTTGGTGTTGAAGGCCAAGGGCAGTGGCGTCGTGCTGTACGGCGTGGCCCTCACCAAAGACGAGCCCGGCTTGTCGTTCGACACCATCGGCGTGCCGGCGTCGGATGCCGCCATGTATCTGTCGACCGACAAAGACCTCTTTCAGCGGCACCTGTACGCCCGCGAGCCCAACTTGGTGGTGCTGATGCTCGGCGGCAACGAGACGCGGTCGTTGGCCTACAAGTGGATCACCGACGACGATGTGCGCCAGAACTTCTCTGAGCTCATCGACCGCGTGCAAGAAGGCGCCAAGAACGCCAAACAAGAGACGGCGTGTTTGGCGGTGTCGCCCATCGATGCGGCCAAGGCCACGGCGGCGGGGGCACAGTTGAAGACGCGTCCTGAAGTGCTGCGCGTCGTCGCCATCGAACGAGAAGTCGCCCTCGAGAAAGGGTGCGCCTGGTTCGACTTGCACACCGCCATGGGCGGCAAAGGGTCGCTGCACAGATTCAACCGCAAGGGCATGGTCAACGCCGACCTCGTGCATCCCAAAGGCAAAGGCGGCGACGTCATCGGCAACCTCCTCGCCGACGCGCTGTTGCAGAACTGGGTCGACACGCCGCCCCCGAAAGAACGCATTCAGACGAAAAAGCGCCTGGTGAAGCCCATGCTCGTCGGACTGCAGTTGCCCGACGGCCCCGGCACACGGTCGGTGCAGTTCAGCGATGTGTTCGACAAGTTGAACGCGCTCGAGCGTCGCGACCGTCGACGGGTGGCCATCGGTGCCTTCGGCGCCAGCCACATCGCGTCGCAAATGTTCACCGACCGCCTGCGTGAGCGTCTGGGCAGCCGGTACGGCAAGAGTGGGCGCGGCTATGTCCCCGCCGGCAAACGTGCGCCGGAGTATTTGCCCAGCCAAGTGCGTCGTCGACTGCGGGGCCCGACGGAGATCGTCGACGGACGCAAGGTCGTGCTCGGCGGCGCCATGTCCTTGGCCGGCCAACAAACCCGGCTGTGGCCCGGCGCGCGTTTCGACGTGACCTTCTGCGCCGGCTGCAAAAGCGGCGGCCGCGAGCGCGGCGTGCTTGAACTGCAATGGCTGTACACCCCCAACATGGGCGCCGCCGACGTCTACGTGAACGACGTGCAGGTGGGCGAGATCTCCCCCGACACGCGGTCGTCGTCGAGGAGCGACGTGCAGTTGCTGTCGATTCCGGTGCGCGGCGCCAGCCACACCTTGAGCGTGCAGGCCCGTGACGACGAGGACGTCGTCGGCAAGAGCCCGGTGCACGTCTTTGCCGCCGTGCAAGAGAGCCGCAAGCGCGGCGTCGTCGTCGACGCCATCGGCTTGCCGTCGTCGACGGGCATGACCTGGCAGCGGTGGCGGCAAGACCTCCTCGCCGAACAGGTGCGCAGCCGGCACTACGATTTGGTGTTGCTCGGCTGGGGCACGAACGAGGCCAGCCTCACCAAGTTGGACGCGCCCACCTACAAACACCACCTCACCAAGACGACGGAGACGTTGTTGTCGTCGTCACCCGGTGCTGCCTGTGTGTTCATGGGCCCGACCGAGAGCTACCGCGAGCAGAAGAACGGCAAACTCCGTCGGGCGCCCAACGTGAAGATGGTGCAGCAAGTGCAAGCTGAGGTCGCCGCCCAAATGGGGTGCGCCGTGTTCGACCCCGTCAAAGTCATGGGCGGCAAAGGCGGCCTGTTGCAGTGGGAGAAGGCCAAGCTCGCGCAAGCCGACCACATTCATCTGACGCAAAAGGGCTACCAGCGGTTGGCCGACGTCTTCGTCAAAGACCTCTTCAGCGAGATGAAATACCGCGAAGCCATCGCCGACAAGTTGCGTGAAGAACGTTTGGCGGCGGCCAACGACGCCAAAGACGTGGCTGTCGTCGACGACGAGGCCAAGGGCCAGCCCGCGGGCGATCCAGCCAACTCCAAAGACCCAGCCAACTCCAAAGAAGGAGAGAAGCGCTAATGCTGTTTCACTCCCTGCAGTTTCTGTTGTTCTTGCCGTTGGTGTTCGCGCTCTACTGGAGCTTGCCCAACCTCGTCGGCCGTTTGACGTCGGAGCGTGGTGCGCAACGCAGCCGTCAGGTGTTGCTGCTGTTGGCCTCGTGCGTGTTTTACATGGCGTGGAATCCGGCGCCGGTGTTGCTCATCTTCTACTTGGCGACGAGCGACTGGCTGCTCGGCCGCGCCATGGAAGACGCCGACTACGAGGGCAGCCGTGGCAACCGTCTGTTTCAAGTGCAGGCGGTGTTGGTGGCGGCGTGTTGGGTTCCCGTCGTGGTCTACGCCGAAGCCCTCGTCGTCAAAGGCATCGCCGGCGTGTTCTTGGCCGTCTACGCCTACTTCACGGTGGCGGCGACGTTCTCGAAGAGCTTGGAGAAAAAACAGAAGCGCATCATCACCATGAGCGTGGTGAACAACCTGACGCTGTTGGGCTTGTTCAAATACGCCGACTGGATCACCTCCATCGTCGTCGACACGGCCGCGGCGTTTGGCGTCGAGCTCGTCTACAAACCGCTGGGCTTGTTGCTGCCGGTGGGTCTGTCGTTCGTGGTGTTCCAGTGCATGAGCTACACCATCGACATCTACCGAGGGTCGTTGCCGGCGCGCAAAAGCTGGCTTGAGGTGACGCTGTTCATCAGCTTCTTCCCGCAGATCGTCGCTGGCCCCATCGTGCGCGCCGCCGACTTCTTGCCCCAGCTCGACAAGCCCCCCGAGCTCACCGAACACCAAGGCGTACGCGCCTTGACCCGCATCGCCCTCGGCATGTTCAAGAAGCTGGTCATCGCCGACTTGCTCGCCGCCAACCTCGTCAACCGTGTGTTTGACACCCCCGGCAACTACACCGGCCTCGAGGTCATCTCGGCGACGTTCGCGTACACCGCGCAGATTTATTACGACTTCTCGGCCTACTCTGACATCGCCATCGGGTGCGCGGCCCTCTTCGGCTTCACCCTGCGCGAGAACTTCGACAAGCCCTACCTCAGCAAGAACCTCTTCGAGTTCTGGCGTCGTTGGCACCAAAGTCTGGGCCGGTGGTTGTTCGACTATTTGTATGTCCCCCTCGGCGGCAGCCGCTGCAGCAAGACGCGCACCTGCTGGAACTTGTACGTCACCATGATCCTCGGCGGCATCTGGCACGGCGCCAACTTCGGGATGATCGGCTGGGGCGCGGTGCACGGCCTGGTGCTCATCGGCAACCGCATGTTGTGGTGGACATTCGGCAAACCCAGCGAAGACCGTCCCTTCTACGTCGATGTCATCACCGGCCTCGCCACCTTCATCGTCGTCATGGAAGCCCGCATTGTCTTCAAAGCCGAAACCATGGCCAAGTCGTGGGAGGTGTTCAGCGCCCAATTCGACACCACCATGGCGGCGCCAAACATGACGCCCATGCTCATCGGCGTGATGATTGCGGCGACCATCGGACACCTGCTGCCGCACAAGTTTTTCGACCGTGTCGTCGAGCTGTTGGTGGAGACGCCGATCATCATCCGCGTGGCGCTGCTGTTGGGCCTGGCGCTGGGCATCAAAGAAGTCGCCAACTTTGAAGTGCAGCCGTTCATCTACTTCCAGTTCTAATGAAAGTGACGACGATGAACGCGGCCCCCTTGGGCCGCGTTTCTGTGTGTGCCCGGCATGGGCGTTGTCTTGGGGGTGAAAGTCCCCTCGGAAGGAGGTCGCAGCCGACCGAA
>ENA-OWNT01002632-OWNT01002632.1-seawater-metagenome-genome-assembly--contig:-NODE-2632-length-18395-cov-3.822743_pt1 | contig 18395 bp, 15 predicted proteins | sample MGYA00238136_ERZ651165 | MGnify/ENA primary metagenome ERZ651165 (study PRJEB26861, sample SAMN08777766) | seawater metagenome | isolation source: coastal seawater | place: USA: Florida | collected...
CGGCGATGGCACGTCGTCAAGAGCGCCGAGCTGCATTGTTGACAACGTGTCGCTTGGCAGGATGCTGGAGCTGGCTTCTGAGTTACCCCATGCTCCCTTTTATTTCCGCTGGCGATTATTTTGAAACCTACCTTGTTCGCTTCTTCCTTTTTCACTGAACACCATTGCACAAATATCGCAACGGCTTGCAGCGCTGCAGTTGACGTGGCGTCATGAGCAATGAAGTGTGGACTTGATATTCTGTAACAGCGCCGTTACTCAGAGCCGTGTGTTGGTATCCTGCCAGCACCGTCGGACTGGACGCTCAGTGTAAGGTTACGCTGTGCATCATGGGAGACACCACTCCGAAGATGCAGCAATTCGCGGAAGCTTTGACAAGCATCAACGCGGCCGATGTTATTCTCGGCAATTCGCCTTCTAAAGAAAACGTGAGACCGATTGATCCAGCGACGTGGATGCAGGATTTTGACCGCAGCACCGCCAGGCCGTCCACTAGTCGCAAAGTGAGTTGCCCAACTCCAAACCAGCGCGACGACTACGTTGCGAAGTCTCCACAGCCGCAGTCGCAATACCCGAGGACAAAGTGGGACCGAGCCCACAGATACTCATTCGACGACACAACCAGCGGGACCGAGAGCGAGGGAGACCTCGTTGCCGAAGATCTCTCAGTCGATACACTCAGGGCGATCATGGCCGTCATCAAGAATGTGCGGAATAGCTCGGACGAAATTCTCAAAACGTACACCCGGCACCAAGTCATCGTTGCGTTGCTAATGGCCACCAACATGGCATTCCAATTGTCGCCCCAGCAAAGAATTGCCATCAAGTTGTCCGTGGTGATGGGACGCATTGCAGCAGCAATTGCCAACTTCCGGGACGCGACGCGAGCTGCTGCGTGAGCAGAAACAATAGATTGCCGGCACGCGCGGGCTGAGCACCGCCGATCGGAAATGCACAAAACAAAATGTAATGCTTATGTTCATGCTAACTGAAATATCCATAAATAAAGCGCTCCAAACACTCAGATATCCGAAACTGTTACGGTCTCGGCGAAGCCTTGGCACCCCCGTCTTGTGGCGTAGATCTATGGTTGAGTGTGCTTGAGGATACAATGTTGCGAGCAATCCCCACGTCCAACTTGACATGGCGGTCCCCAATGGCCCACGTCAAAGAATACCTGAACAACCAGTCGTTGCACATTGTCATTACACAAGCTGGCAGCGCCGGTTCAAATGCCATTTGTAACGCACTCTTGCTCCTCATTTACAGGTTCCATATTGAACTCAATCGTGTCAATGAACTCGAAGCTTTTTGCGTGATACGCGGCAATGCGCATGGTTACGCTCGATTTTTTGTGGGTGCTCGTCGCGTTCATAACCTACATGCAAAGTAGAAGGCACGAAGTATGTGCCGAATATCACACTCTTCATCCCATTTCTCAACCAACAAAGTGAGAAGACGCGCAGGGATTGAACAAACCTCCTGCAAACGTAACGGTGGAAACTCCCAATCCAGAAAAATGTCCTGCTTCACCAACTTGGGGCTGCACGTCACGTGGGTGCAGGGTGCAGATGGATAAGCACACATGGCGGAGTCAGGGCAACTGCATCGCCCGATCATTGCGGTGAACAGCACCCCACTCGATTCGCGCGCCGCAACGAGTGTTTGTTCCATTGACCAAGATATCCGCACCGATACTATGGCCAAAACGGCCGCGTCTAACCCCAGACGAGTCAGCAAGTCATCGCGACTCGCATAGTCGAAGATGCAACTTTGTAGCGGGGTTACAAAAGCTTCGGAACCGTCATCATCGCGACCAGACGAGAGCGACGTTTCTTGCGGCGTCAATGGAGCCGAGTCAATGGCATCCACGAGGAGTTTTTCTCCATTGGTATCATTGCTCAACCACACTTTCTCCCAAGCGGCCATCATGTCACCGGAACAACCTGCAACGTCGCCAAAATACTGAATGATCTTCTTCTTTCGCTCCTCTGGAGAGGCACGGCTGAATCGTGCCTCGAAAAAGTCTCCCATGTCTTCGGATACCTGTCCAACACAAAAATTGCATATCAAATACCATCAGCGCACAAAACTCTCGGACGAAATACAAGTGGTCAAACATTACCTCCAGTGCGGCTTGATCGTTGAGAACATAAAATGTTGATCGAGGTAGTTTGCAAAGCATGCCTTTGTCAACAGCGATCTCAACCATGGCGTTGGCAGACTCGTGATCCATTGCCTCTTGGCGCTGGACCAACATGTTGAGGATGCGAGTGTGCTCGATCTCGAATCGCTGTCGCTTGCCACCGGCTCGGAAAATCCGCCGCTTACTTGCCGACGCCTGCACTTGTTGCACATAACTTGGTCTACGGCAAATTGTACAAAATTTGAAGAAAAAATCCAATGACATGTTGGACGTGAGCAATACTCCGATGGCACGCGGAGCACAAACCTCATTGCGATTTCCCGTACGTAGTCCGTACGCAAGCGTTGGAATATCTCGCCAATTCCAGAACTACGAGCGTATTGCTGCTGAGCCTCCCTTTGACTTCCTTGCAAGCGAGCAAGTGCGCAGCTAATTTGTCTTCGGAGATCAGAGAGAGCGAAAGATTCCAAGCGCGACGACAGCGCATACGAAAACGTCATAGTGTGACGACACTCATCCACTATTGTCACAAGCGACCCGTTGTGCCCATCAGTGGCCTCGTCGTTTGCAAACACTTTCCCGGCACACGCTTGTTTAAGCGCTGACGCGAACATCGACAATCCAAAATACTGCAGGAATGTAAGAACAAGCTGTGTTTCAACATGACGTCCCCACTTCATTTTCCATGAATCCACTGATGGTGAGCGTTTGATCAAGCTTAGCTTTGTCAAACGCTCGACTGTTGTGGATAGGGTGGGCGACGTAACTCTGTCTTCTGACTGAGGGTTGTCGTTGTCGCCGTGCCCACCTTGTTCGGTACTCTTGGTCGGTTCTGCGCCATTGCTCTGTGGTGCTGTCACGACTGAAGACGACGGACGTGCGCTCGCCGAAGCAACCGCGGCACCGGCTGCAGCGGATGCCGCCGCGTTGCAAATACTCTGCAACTTCTTGTACATGGCCTCCCATATCGCAGAGTCTGCGTCGCCATTAACTTCGGCAGTGGCAACTTGGTCACTAACGTCAGCTGCAGCAGCCTTCGACAGAGCTTCGCTGGATTGGCATGCACTGCAGAAACGTTCAACCACGGCCAAAAATCCCTCCGTATATCCGAGTGCCAGAGACGAGGTAAGCAGCAACTGCTGCTCCAAACAAAAAGTTGCGATCACAAACGAATTCTCAGTTGTTGTATTCATAGTTGTGGCATGCGGAGTCAACGCAGTTGCTCGCACGAAGGCGCGAACTTGTTGCCGTGCGTGGAAAATGGACACCACATTCGCGAAAAGGGCCGTCGCATTGTCTAGACTTGCCACGGATCGAGCGATCTCGTTCCGCTCCAGTAGCAAGTCGCACAACAGTGCAGGATGGTGAGCTTTGCCGTCGAGCGGATGAACGGACTGAGGGACTGAGAGTCCGACGAGCAAATGTCGTTGCAGGAATGTTGCAATGTTGGCAAGATGCTCACGCATAACTTGTCGGCAACGGTATTCTGCCGCCTGTGGCCTCCCGTGATCCTTCGTGGCTAAATTGTATCTTGCAATCGCGACGTCCGATGAGGTTGCTAGCATTAATGTTGGACGTGGGAGGAACCGCGGCTCCCGCGAGTGCCCGTCCTTGTGTCCCAGTCGTGACATTGGCCACGCGTGTCGCAACACGTGCGCAGAGAGCAAGCACAGTGACCGCTTCGGCACTGTCCCAGGAATATAGGAGATGGGTTGCTGAGCAGCACCAGTATCCCTATCACCATTCTCTTCGTCAGCCGAAAACATCTCGAACAACTGAGGGTCAGCAAGCTCCACAAGTTTCCGCAACACTGGAGCCTCCACGCGACCTCGAAGTTGCCGGCGGACCCTTGTCGACGCGTCAGTCATACTTGCCGACGTGTGGTAGAGCATCGCAAATGTTGATCGGACGAAATTGGACACAATCGACACCACTTCTTTGGCTGGCGACGGAGCCTCAACTGCAGTGGCTGACACACGAAAAGGGCTCGTCGGTGTATAACGGATTTTGAACAAGTTCGCCGCCGCTGGAGGCAAGTCGTCTTCCTCTTCGACGACGGCCGCAGGGTCTTGGGAACTGCTAGCTGTCGCCTTTGGCGCGAAGGAAGCAAAAATGTCCGTTGTCCCTCGAGCTCGCGATCCAGATGATGTTGTCGATGGCGCCGCTTTCACTCCGAACGATGAGAAAATGTCATTCGTGCCAGCAGGTGCAGCGGAAGGTTTCGGCTTTGGTGCCGGCTTTGCAGAAAAGGACGCAAACATACTGTTGCCACCATTGCCGGAAGGTTTTGGCTTTGGTGTCGGTTTTGGCTTCGCACCAAATGAAGCAAACATGTCTGCCCCTACCGCGGCTCCTCCGCTTTGCTGTTGAGACTGCTTTGGCTTTGGTTTTGCACTGAAGGAAGCGAAGAGGTCACTGGCTGCGGGTGCTGCGGCGGGCTTCGGTTGCGGTTTTGGTGTCGGCTTGGCACCAAACGATGCAAACATACTGCTTGCTTGAGTTGCCGCGGGAGCTCTCTTGGGTTGTGCACCAAATGAGGCGAAGAGTGAGTTGCCAACCGGACCTGCTGCACTGGCCGACGCGTTGGGATCTTGAGTCCCTGCTTTGCCACCAGTAGGCAAAAATCCGTTCGAATTGGTGTTTCGGAGGCGTGCGGTTGCTGCCGCAACTTGATTCTTGTCAACTGAAAACCGAAGGCGGCATTTCTCCGTCAACGAAGACAGAAATCCTTCTGCAAAGTTTGGTTCACAATGATTGGATCCATAGGAGTCACTCTTCTTGGGACTTTTCAGATTCGGAACGCCAGGGAGCTCCAACAGTTCTGTCTCTACGATCCTGTCCACCTGTGCGATGAAGTAGTGGTCCAATCCACATTCACTGGCATTTTCGCGAGCAGAGCGCTGATGGCTGGGAACTGAGGGACAGTGTCCCCTTTCACAAATGAAATGTTCGCGAGGTCCAGCAGGCGCGACCTCTTCTTGCTTGCCGAACTTGTCGTAGACAGGAAGCGAATTCGTCCACCACATTGCAGTGCCCAACAGCAAAAGCTGTTCATGCCGCTTGAAGAAGGGCACGAGGTAGTTGCTCATGAACTTTCGCGAAACTGGACCCAACCGTGGAGTTTGCTTCGCCACGGAGCTCGGGCGGCCAGAAAATGCGTTCGTGGATTTCGCGCGTGACATGGCAGCGTCCTCTACAACACGGCCGACAGCAAGAGCCAAGAGAGGGTCGTCCAAACCTTTACCGATGGACACCATTGCTTTGTAAATTTGTGGAGGATCCATAACGAGATAGATTGCTGCTGCGAGGCTGAAACGACGACGAGAGTGCAGAAACGCTGCGTTCTTGAACGCTTTGGCACGCATCAATGGCGAAGAAAAATCTGAAGAGAAAAACTCTGCACGCACGACATCGCGGTCGATGGTTCTGTACAATTGAGCAAGCGCAACCTTTCTGCCCAAAGCGGCGTAGTACAGAGCAATGTCTTCAACACATCGGTCCTTTGTAAACTTTCTTTTGGCGATGGCATCGAGTAACTTCTTCAAATCAGATATTTGCCGCACCCACAGTGGTAGGGCAAGGCGACGAAGACCGGCGTGACCTAGCCACGGATCTCGGGAAACAGTTTTGGAATCTTGGCTTGCGCCAATGGTTGACGCTGCATCCTCAGCAATTTGCAAACATTTGTCGACAAGGTAGCCTTGCGCTTGACTCTCGAAAGCGTCGACTATTGCAGCGGCGGGGACCAGATTGGCAAACCAATGCGGCTGCTTGGGCGGTTTTGTGGCTGACTTCTGTGGGCCCATTTGCTGCCATTGAAGTGCCTCTGGTTCTTTCTTGGACTGCAAAGTCGCTAACTTTCGTAGTTGTGCATCTATCGCAAACTGCAACGAAACTTTGCTCAACAGCAAAGTTCGCCAACTTCGGTCACCTGAAGGGACGGCATGAATCAAGTCGTGGAAAGGGGTCCCCATCATTTCAATGGAGACCCGGCAAACTGCCCAAAACACATCAAAATCTAAAACAGCAGCGCGAGCGCACTGCAGGGCCTTCTTGGCGTCTTCCAGTTCTAAAGTTTTGGCGGACCCACACGATTTGCGAACGCGACTCAGTGCGGACTCTGCGCGGTGTCGAACCGCTGCTAACGCGGCCTTGACACCGTTGGCGAGCTTCTCCACAACTTGAAAGTCTTTTGACGACCGGGAGAACCTTCGCAGCGTCGACTGTGCTGCACTGGCAGCCGACAACAGAATACCATCGCGACGAACTGAAACTAGAGATTCACTGGTGGAGAGATCCAGCTCAATTGAGCTCAACGAAGCTGTTTCGTCGTGGAAGTTGAGCTTGATCTGTCCTCCGAGCAGAAGAGATGTCACAATTGATGGTCGATGCATCAGAAACAAATGAATCAAATTCGGCAATGATGGTGCTCTTTTCTTGCGAACGGTAAACAAATCAGCGTCTCCGAGGCTGGCAGTGTCCCAAAACCACTGTGCATAAGGTACCACGACACCCCAACCAAATTTCAACACTCCTGCTAACAGCTGCCTCCCACACAAACCCAGCGCCTCCATGTCTCGCAACCTATTCTCTTGACGAGTAGTATTTGAAACTGAAGCTGTGGCCACCGCCAGAGCGGTTGCAGCGTGCTTTCGTTGGTCAATGACACGCCGTCGCAAAGGAAGGAAGTTCCGCGTGTCCGGAGAAGAAACCATCAGAGCACCGTTCGCATGGAAATTCATCCTGGCCACTGAGCAGCTCTTCGACTCATGAAGGACCAATAGACTAGTGCGTTCGAAGCCCCACTCCACTCCCACGGTGAGCCCTCCTCGCGTGGTGTGATGACTACGCATGTCGAAGCCCTCAAGGATCAAACATGACGGGCCATTCGCATCTACGTCACACCGCAGCAATATTTTTGCTTTTGCAGCTGCCGCATTTGCACGAGCAGTTGCCACAGCTTGCACTTTTTCGTTGTCAGCGCCAACTGGTTCCAGCTTGGATTTGCTCATGTCCTTTCGATCAACTGTCACTGTCCACCTCAAGGAATTTGAAGACCCCGCGATTTCAAGTGGGTCATAAAACCCGATCCATAAGCGCCCGTCCACGTCTGACACCTGAAGACAACAAAATGCTTTAAGTTGATGGCGTGGGGCAATGCTGGGCAAAGTGTTGCTTTCGTGACACCCTTACCTTGTTGAACACTTCCTCAATTGTCTCGTTCGGAGATAAATCTCGTGTGACCTTGCCATTTACTTTGTCCCTGACATGGGCTTTGGGCACATTCGATCGCCACAGAGTCCCCTTGCCAGCAACACGTTGATGTCGCTGCAACGTTGTCTAAGAGAATGTGCAACAAGCGAAATCACTACCTGCAGAATCTGTGCACCTCGCCACACGCCATGACCAAGCGTACCAGGGATGCATCATCAACGTCCACAGAAGGAGTTGCCTTCATTGCAACAACTTCTGCAGCCGCACGGTCAGCTGCTTCTTGTGCAGCGAGTGCAGCAGCTTTCTCCGCTTCATGGTCGCGAGGCGCTGCAGTCGAGTACAAACACAGGCGATGAAATCGCAGATAATGACCTTGCTCAGGGCTCTCGTCTGAGGTTCCTCGGCCACGACTGAAGCCAACAACCATCGCAGAATCTACAGCCAACGCGTAGTCAGTACAATCAGTAGGAGCCACCTCGGCATTCGACGGCGTACCTGAGTCGTCTGACTGCGCTAACGATGTCCCACGAATTTGCATGAGCAAAGGAGTTCGTACAACGGGTTCCCATGGTAGGTCGCCACGCCAAACGGCGCGGCCACGGGCATCTGGCAGCTCAATCCGTGTTACGTTCGCCATCAGAGTTCGGTCGGAGTTCCCGAATTTTTCGGCGAATGTGAAATTGAAGCTGTGGTGGAGCACACAAGTGTCATCGCCACCTTTGTAATGCAATTTCTCGTCTCGGAATTTAGCTTCACTGACCCCACAGGACCCGCCTGCGATACCTGCTGTGTCCGTGCCAAGGCTCGAGACGCCAGCATCCAGATAATAAACGTTCAGAAAGTCACTTGGCTGCCGTCGAGCCAGGGGCCCCAACAATTCTTCTTCTTCGTCAGTGCCTACTATTAAACTCGCCCGTTGCGACTTTGGTGTGTGTGAGTTTCTTCCAATGCCGGCAGCATCATGTCCTTTGTGGGGATGCATGGCACTATGGTGCAACTTCTTTTTCGAGGCTCCATTGGCTTGCTCCCTGAACTGGTGAAATACCAATGTCAGCCCCACACTATATCGCAGGAACGTGTTGTCCATTTCGTTTCGCTGCTTTTCGGTGACATCCAAGAAATTAGCCTGAAAAACGAAAAGAGACTCCGTTGAACACTTGCACTTGACACAGGTAATCCACACGACACCGACAAACCGATTGTTGTGAATGCCGAAAGATGATGATCTGTGCAGTAATTTTCTCGAATGCCAGTTGCGCGTCCGACGCACTATGGAACGTGATTGCATGTTGACGCGTCTCGAGCTGGCAAGAGAACAAGCGGGATCAGCCCCAACCCGCAGGCGAAAGCGCAGCAGCAAAACAAGATACCTGCTCAGCAGGAGCGCCGAAGTTCTCCAAGGTGCCGACGAGGGAATCCATAAAAGAAGTTTTCTGTGACAAGATGAAAACCACGACAGTACGTCACACATTGCAATTGTGCACAGGTTTAGGTTGCTAGTTTCACGACGACAAACCGGTTGCACTGTCTCTTCTACAAATATGGAAACCTCGTGCTGAATAGCGTTATTGCCTAGGCGGAGTACGATCACCTTGTCCAACGGGAGAGATAGATTTTTGTCTGACCCAGGCGCATTAAATATGTCAATCGTAGCGTTTCGCACGACGAGCTTCCGCCTGGACCAGAATGGGAAAGTCTCACGATAGTGCACATCATTTTCGAACAGAACGGGATTGGCCATCGCAGCGGCTTGTGTTGCAGCTGTTGGTGAGAGGGCATCCAGCCCATCGATCGCCTCCGGTGAATCCGCGACAGCATTAAAGTCCAAAGCAGCAATCTCTCTTGAACTCTTGTGCGGAGAAGGAGCACTTGACGACGATGCACTAGCAGTGCCGGGTTTGTCGTCGTCGGGGGCTTGCAGGGAAATCTTGGCAAAGGACACCACCTATGTTTGCACATTCCACACACGTCATCTTGTCTGTATGGCGTCTGAAAGAGAGCACCACCGTCCCGAACCTGTCCTTTCGGAATTGCCCACAAGAACTTGGCGCGAATGCCTTGGCCTGCACATGAACAGTTGAAATTCATACTTTGTTGACAAATTATTGTGCGACGGGCTGTTTTGCTGTCACCTCGATTGCGCAGTAGCTCCCCCTCTCGAAGCGAGAACATGTACGCCATGTCATTTGCAGCGCTTTGGGCGATGATGGCGAACTGGACAAGTATGAAACAGCAGTCGCGGTTGAGCAAAGCGACATTCACGGCCAAGGCTGCATGCCATGCGCACCTCTCCCTTTCGGTAAGATTCAGTGGGGCGAACTGTTGCGATATTGTTTTTTGGGACTTGGAAACTGACACAACGACAACTTTTGGCATCACTTCCAGTCACCTGGACAAGTGAGCACACACACGGCTCCACATTTCATTGGGACCACAAAGCACAGCGTGTGCGCGTAGACAAACGTCACATGACAACGAACCGTCTTGATGTCTCCGGGTATCAAAATTGTGCTGCATTGCGTGTTTGAGTACACGACGAGGTACAAGAAGTTCCATTGTGGACGAGCAATGGTGTGCCAAAACGCCCGTGCACTTGGTGATGTAGTACCGGAGCACAGCGATGGAGCACTGATGGTATCAAGGACACGGGTGACGAGGGCTGGGGAAATATGTGCAAAATGGGTGTCGATTTCTGCAGAGCCACCTGGAAAAACATCCTGGGGTTGAATGGTCGCGTCATCGTGAATTGAATACACAGTACATGTCGCATTTCCATCGCCATCTTCGGACAACACCGCTAGAAGCTGCGCAGCTGTGTGGAATTTCACCGTGAGCAAGCGCCCCGGGCACGGAAAGTTGACACCGTGCAGTGCGAACGGGCGGCGACGCCACGCGTACACCCGTTTCGTGAAGTCGTACCCCAATGCATGATTCTTGACGTTGACCGCTTCAATGTTTCGGAAGTACAGTTGAATTTCGTGGTGCAACACGATCAAGATGGCCTGAGAAGACACTGGTTCGACGTGCACAATCGAAGCATCGTCGGGCACACCTGCATACATAGAAGTCGGCCAATATAGACATTTGCGGTGAGCGACAATACACATCACTAACGTCATGTTGCGAATTGGCACCCACCTTCCGGAAAAATCTCAAAGTTGCCGAAGGCGGTATCATAGATCCTCACAAATGGTGGAGAATGACTTACGCCATACGCACTGAGGGACCCGAAACCTCTCGGGAACGACGCCCACTCCATATTGCTCACGATGTGAGAAGGTGTAGGTAGTAGCACGCTAGCATCGTTCAATACAGGGTCCTGAACCGATGCCTACCGTCACCAGCGGCCGTGTAAAGATCGTGGAAAAATAGACTGAAACGCCTGCCTCGTTCAGAAGTAAGGCTTCCTTAGATACGATGACACACGATCGTATACGATCGAAGGATCCCGCTCGGTGCGGCATCGTGTGGACGAGGTCAAACGTCATTCGACTCGCCGGACAAGGGAGAGGGCCACCACAACAGCAGTCAACGATTGCCCCTGATCACAGTATAACAGCCTACAGACAGAAGGCAGCAGGAGAGCAAGCAGCACGCACAAGAGATGGACACTACGACGCTGTGACGTTGCAGCGGACGACGTCGTTCGAGGTGAAAAGCCACTCGTCACTTACTTGTCCCTCGTCCTGCGCTCTTCTCCACCACCCCACGTCCTGATTACTCGGCCTCTCAGAGCTGTAATGCCACAGTGAACGGGGACCGCGCCGTCAACTTCACCATCCTACGCGTCACGCCGGTGAGTCGTTGTGTATCGATGCGTCGGTGTAATACTCAGTGGTGAAGTGCAGGTCGCCGACGCAGCACACGAACGAACGAAGGAACAAACGAAGGAACGAACGCAGGAACGAACGCAGGAACCAAGGAAGGAAGGAACGAAGGAAGGAACGAAGGAAGGAACGAAGGAACGAACGAAGGAACGAACGCTGCGTCGTCGTCGTCGTCGTTGTCATTGTCGTCGTCGTTGTCATCGTCGTTGCGTTGTCAATGCTCCGTTCGTTTGTTGCGCTGTTGCTGACGACTTGGGTTGCTATTCGGTGGTAAATTGCACTTTCACTTTCTGTGACTCTATCGGTTGTTTTACAGTTTAGTTGAGGTCATTTCAGTTATGTGTGTTGAGGCGTATTGTGGGTTTTGCGTCAAATACATTCTACGGTGCAATCACTTTGAACATTGACAATCCGCAATCCACAATCCACAACAAATTTCGGCACCATACAGTACGCATATTGTGAAACATGTGTGAGAGTGACCGCTACAATAAATATCATTCTTCAAAATCGAGCGAGCTACCTGGGTTAGGATGGGAGGGAGACGACGACGACGGTGTGAATCTGAATCCAAACCACAAACCCCAAACCCCAAACCCCAAAACCCCGAAGTCGCTTTCTGGAATTTGCAGGTTCCCAACTCAAAACGACAGTGTGAGGAAGTAAGTGCAATCAACCGCGCATTACTCAGTACCTGAAGTACCATCCTCATTGTACTTTCGGTACCATACCGGTTGGGGTTTTCAATTACGAAGTACTATCATACAGGCTGGTGTGCACTCACTCACTGCCTGAGGCACTGCGACTGCGACTGCGACTCCTGACTGGGCGTGGTGGTGACGGGTGAGTGAGTGAGTGAGTGAGTGAGTGAGTGAGTGAGTGGGTCCGTCGTCATCAGTTCACTGTCAGCTCACTGTGAGTGAGTGGGTGAGTGAGTGAGTGAGTGAACTGACGAACTGACATCCCTTGTCATGACGTGGCCGTGGTGGTCCATACTATGGCTCTTAGATAGTCATAATGCTTCACTAATACTCACTGGTAGACAATGTCTAAAACAAGCCTTAAAAGAGCCATAGACTGACCTCACTCACGTGCGTATGGTACTGACGAACGCACTCGCCGACTGACTGACTGTGTGTGGGAGTGAGTGAGTGAGTGAGTGGAGAGAGGGAACGAATGAACGAACGAACGAACGAACGAACGAACGGAGTACAGTGAAGGGAAGGGAAGGAAGGTCACTCACTCACTCACTCACTCCATCACTCAGCGTTCGAAACGTCTCACTCACTCACAGTCACTCACAGTCACTCACAGCCGTCACAGTTCGTTCGTTCATTCATTCGTTCGTTCGTTCGTTCATTCGTTCGACTTTGTTTGAGTTGGGGCCGACGACCGACGTTGTTTGAGTTGGGGCCGACGACCGACGACCAGCGCGTTTGCTTGCGCAAGCAAAGAAAGTTGCACTGTCCCGTCGCCGGTCGCTGTCTGTCTGTCTGTCGCAAATCAACGACAGTCGAGACGAGTCGATTGCTGGCTGCTGCCGGGTTGTTGCGGTTGATAGAACTCTTTACAGTGTTGCTTGGTGGTCCTGCGGGGGTTGTTTTCGCGTGGACGCTGCGTGGGCTGGGCGTATGTGTGTGGTTGTGTGTGGTTGTGTGTGGTTGCAAGGATGAAGCAGTGTGGTGGTATGATGCATTCAATACTCTCTGCATGGTTTGAAGAAGATTGAATGACGCATGCTGCAACAACCAAAGCACGCAGTTGTATGTGGCGGGTTGGAATGGGACACAGTCGGAGCTGTTGCCGTGAGGCTTGTCGATAGTTGTATGGCGCCACTTATCACGTCACAATGCGCATGGCGAGCCACCTTGAGACTGACGAGCTTCGTTGCCGACGCAGCAGACAACGTACATGAACGACCATCTCAACGCGCTAGGCCACCACATCCCTCTCTTGGCACAAAAGCCAGTTCTTGTCCCTGGTCGGCTTTGTTCGGTTTCTTTTCTTTGTTCTTTTTTGCTCCTCCCTTGCTTGTGGCTGCGGGTTTGTGCTGTCGCGACATCCATCAGAATGATACCCATTGTCTAGCTAGCTGATTAGGTTTATTGCGTGCTTGGTGTACCCGCCTTTCAATGCATTAGTTGCGCCGATCCACGTAATATCCAACAACTTTCCCGATTTCAAGATGGGAAAACGTCAAACCTCACAGAGACACAAAAAGAAGAACACGAAGCAGAAGCGCCCGAGCTTTACTTCGTTCTGCAACGGTGTGCGCCACACCGTGCGCGCGAAAGGCGCTGAGCAAGCTGCCATGAAGGTGTTCCGCATGAACAAGTCGGTCCACGCTGAGCGCGGCTTCGTTGAAGTTTTCAACGAGTCAAACGAAAGCTACCGCTACCCAACGTCCAACTGGTGCTGCGGCGCATCTCCACGCAAGTTCATCTCCAAGCCCAAGAAGTAGGGAGTAGTTTTTTTCTTTGAATAATATGTGCCTCCGTCACCATCTTACACACTGAGTGCTATTTCACTGTTCGAGTCGGGCCTAGTGGTGTCATCATCAACTGTACGCAGAACAGAATAAAACCATAAAGCTTGATGAAAAGAAGGGATGCTACTAATGTTTACTTTTTATTTGGGGCAGCGGCTGCGCGCAGGTGAACTCTGGTCAGAATGCAAAAGCGTTGCTCGGCGGAGCTGTTGAGGTCGCCGACGCAGCGGTGGTTGCGCTTGTGGTACTGACGCCTGATGTGTTCCGTGTCAACACCACTGGATCAAGAGGTGTGGGACGAAGACCTCTCGCACTCGGATTACGACTTGATGCTGCTGACTCGGAGTCCGTGACAGGGGCAGAATATGACTCCTGCTGTGATGGTCTTGGAGAAGCAGCGGGGCTGGGGTGTGAGCAACCTGACAAGGAGGACTCCTGCTCAGACGACAGCAGTGGTGCCGCGGCACCACTGTTTCGGGGCGACATTCTATTGGTGGAACGATGTCCACTTGAATGTTTGCTACTGTGTCGACTGTGACGAGCTGCTGGTCGGCTTGGTCTGGAGTGCCGTGAGTGACTGGAAGAACTGTGCCCGGAGCGTGCGCTCTGCTGCGCTCTTTGAACTCGAGCACGGTAGCTGGCACTGTGATCAAGATTTTTGATGAAGTGGTGGTACCTCGTGTGGGTGCCCAGGTTTGAAGACGCGTCCGAGTTCGTGCCGCGGCGAGGGGCATGCATATCGTCTGCTAGCTGTAATCAACAAACACAAAAAACACGTCGGTGGCTACGGAGCGAGCACAAGCACGGAGACATGGTTACCACTGACGTCAGGATTGAACATCTGACGCAGACAGTCGTCGAAATGGTGTTCCGTCAGCTCGTGACGAGTGATGATGCCGACGACCACAAACTGGTCGTCTACCACACACAAGTGTCGCAAGCCTAAACCGCGGAACAACCTAAAGGTCCGCGATAGCGTCGCGTGCTGTTGTATCACGTATGGTTCCGAGCACCTGTCCACAACAGTGCCATACAAGCGTGTCAATGGGACGCAAACGAACAATGCAGCAAAGCGATATTGCAGCTTACAGATAGGGAGACAGATCCATCCAGCACTCCATGTCAGTGGCGCTCAGCTTGAGATTCTCAACTTTTGGGAAACTTGGATAGAAATCTTCCAGATCGCGGAAACTGGGCACAGCACAGGGCAAGTTAAGCTACGACACGACTCTGTGAGACGACTGAGGAACGCACGTGATGTTCGCCTGCTGGAGGTGACATGTTCGCTGGTTCGGTGCGAACACCCTCAAATGCAATAAAACACACAAATGCTTTCTCAAAATGAGACCTGGTGGGCAGAAATTCAACCAGTGATCAAAACTATCAGGTTCACGAAGGCAATCCGTCCAACGCGAAACGTTGAAAGGCACAGCGAACCTTTGAGCTTGGAATCTTTTCGACTCACAAGCGGGAATCCGTTGTGACGGGTGTCGAGAAGCAGGTTGTAAATGTCAGCGACCTTCGAACGGACATGCAGCGTCTGCGGATCTCGAGTCATGACATCAGAAGCCAGCAAAATGTGGCTCAGTCGTGGAATATCTTCGTGGATAAAAGAATTTTTGCTGAGATGGATTTTGATGTCATACAACCCTTCATTGAAAATGTTCCCAAACCACTGGGCGGCAATGAGGGTCACAACCAACGGTAGTCCGTATCTGCGATGAGCACATGGCAGTCAAAGTTTGCCTCGCGCACTCATGAAAAGATCCCAACAAACAGTACGTACTGCAAATCGCCAGTGGTTTCGATCATGATCACAGCAAGAGAGATCGTAATGCGAGATATCCCTCCAAGGCAGGCAGCTGAGCCGATCAGCGCATACGTCCCAGCGTCGGCGTGACCTGGACGAAAATGGTTCGCGCAATGAGAATGACACCCACTGTTGGAGGCACCCGAGGCAGTTGGCCTTTGCGCAACACGGAACTCACCAGTGTTTGGAAAGCAAAGGTGAATAGTCTCACCAGCAATTCGGCCTACAAAAAAGCAGAAACATGATTACATGATTACAGGGGGAAGAATTTCACGGTGCAGCGATCAATGCTCGCGAACCTAGCGCCGATCCGAACAAAAGCGATGGAATGAACACACTGCCCGGCACGTGCAGCCCGTTTGTGATACACGTGAGGAAGATGTACGGTACCATGAAGACAAACAATTTCCCGATGTCCATTTGCCCTGAACACGATTGCAAAACTTGCCAGTTAGATCCAACAGCAACAATGCAAATGAACTACACCAGTGTCAAATGTGCAAAGTTGCCGAACCCGGAAAGTGATACAGTTCTTTGATGGTGATTTCCGGGGGTGACAAAAACAGTGTGGCCAGATCGTGGTATTGAGAAGTGTTGCAGGTAAACTGCTGCATCTGCAAGAAATCTTCGTTCTTGGAATCATCGGCTTCGTATCTACGGCATTCAAACAAGCCGGTGCACGCTGTGAGAGTACAGCACGCAATCAGGCGCGTACAATGCCAGATCATCTACTCACGGGGTGCAGTTGGTTTCACAAATGGTGATCTGTGGATCCGTCGCACATGGAGTACATCGACATTCTCCAAATAGCACGGTTAAGCCGAAGCTGAAGCAAACCATTAGGAAGGCGACAACTAGAACTTCCACCACCCTCATAGAGGTCGTCAAAACTTTGCGCCTTCGAAACTTGGTGATCACAGTATTGAGCGCGTTGAATCCTGCGCCGATTCCTCCGCCGGCAATGCCAATAATAATGAAGAACGGTAGCTCCCACACGTTGTATGCATGGACAAATCCGTCATTTTGTCCACTAAGATCGAAACTCCCAAAGTTAAACATGCCAGATGCGACGCTCATCTTGCCCCAGTCGGCCATTGGGTAGTCGATGAAGCTCTGAATAAGGGTCAGTGCAAATATCGCACTCATTGAGCAGAAAAGCGCCCGCCAAGTTAAGGAGCGAAACCAAAAGCTCGCTCCCTCTTCGAGCGCAAAAAGAACGGCACCAATAGGAGCGCCAAATGCTGCCGACACCCCTGCGGTCACGCCACATGTGATGAAGTCCCGCTTCTCTCTATCGTTTCGAAACGGGGCGAGCTGTCGGCAACACTGGCACTGCTGGCATGAACCACAATTCATGGATGTCGAAATGCCCTGCGACATTCCAGCTCCAACAATAGCGGCACTGTGAATCATGGGGCCCTCGCGGCCAACTGGCAAGCCGCCTCCAACGGTGAAGACAACTCCAAAAACCTTCGCAATCAACGTCTTGAACCTTATGGCATTGGGGACCTTGATGCCGTTCAGAATCATGACGATTTCGGGGATGCCAGACCCTAAACTGACGGGCTCGATCACCGCCGTAAAAATAGCCGCGATCCCGCAGAGCCCCAGACTGATGGCAGTGTATACCGCAAAAGCAGTGAAAAGGTTTGCCTGACGGTGGTCTTCTGCTGCGGACTGGTTGAAGTCTGCAATCAGTGTGATGGACGTGAAATGATACTTGAATTTTTGCAGATAGTCGCTCCCGTAAACAACGATGAGGGCCATGAGAGCGGTGATAATCGCGACAAGAAAAGATACAGCCCATCGCAGCGCGGACAGCTTCGTCTCGTATTTTTCTGACCGTGATCGGGCATGCACCTGAAACACTTTGCTCTCGAAGAGATCGAAATCGCGACTCTCTGCGCTGGGGTGATGGCTCTCCATGTGGCTGCCACGGTGGCCAACTTCGCCGTCTGTCGATATGAAGCGGTGCATGTCGCCTTCGCCTCCTTCAGTGCAACTGTCATCTTGGTCGCCAATAATTGCGCTGGCGGTTTCTGATAGTGGTCTTCCTTTCATGGTGGCAGAGTTTGGCGGCCGAGCCAGCGCGCTTCCTGAAATGAGGAACTACACTTGCATGCTACTTTCCCACAGCCACCAATTATTTGTCAACCAGAAACGAATCAAGTTGAAATCATTTCCAAGTTCGAGAGTCAATTATGTTCTCTGAACTGGTCCACGCCTCACTTCCTCCACGTTGCCCTAAGACGCGCACAACCGTGACTTTGTAAGTAGATCAACAAACAAAGCAAACACAATCCAAACCATACATGTCTCAACCAGCCGCGGCGGTTGAAGTGTGTGGTAATGGCGATGGTGTTGGAGTTGAAATCGTGTTTAGTGTCGTGTGCTTGCGTTGGGTTGTCTTCGCTCGATTTAGGTGTGGTGTTGTACTCGAGCATGGTGTGATTTGGTGCGGAGGGTTGGTGGCTTGGGTTGATTTGGTGAGGTTAGTTCAATCACTGACGTTCAGCGAACGCAACAACCAAAATCATCGTCAAACCAACGTCAAACCATACCAGCCAATGCAACAACACGGACGCCATCGATCATCGACCATCGACCCAAACTGCTTCCTAGATACACTCACTGCTTGTCGAACGAACACAACCACCAAATCCAAAAACCCAACCAACCAACCACAAAAGTTTGTGGCCCAAACCGCAAACCACAACAACACAACCAACTCCCTCACTGTCCAACGACAACGAAAACAAACCACCAACCAACCGTTCACCAACCAACCACGCAAACGCAAACAAACAGTGACACGCCTTCACTGGACTCACTCACTCCTTTTCCTCCCTCCCTCCCCACTGACCACTGACCACTGACCACTGACCACTGACCACTGACCACTGACCACTG
>ENA-OWNT01002633-OWNT01002633.1-seawater-metagenome-genome-assembly--contig:-NODE-2633-length-18367-cov-5.702078_pt1 | contig 18367 bp, 12 predicted proteins | sample MGYA00238136_ERZ651165 | MGnify/ENA primary metagenome ERZ651165 (study PRJEB26861, sample SAMN08777766) | seawater metagenome | isolation source: coastal seawater | place: USA: Florida | collected...
AACATCGTGCTCGAGCGCGGCTACACCGCCACCGACGACCTGTGGCAGTGGCGCAAGAACATCGAAGACGGCAAGATCGACCGTCGTGCCGGTTCCGTCATCATCCTCGACCAGGATGGGCAGACCGAAGTTGCTCGCTACAACTTCTACGAGGCCTGGCCCTGCAAGTGGTACGTCCCCGACATGGACGCCGACAGCAGTGGCATGGCCATCGAGAAGGTCGAGCTGGCCGTTGAGAAGGTGGAGCGCGCCTGATGCATCTGAAGACCGAGTACGAGTTCATCCTGCCCCGGGGGTACGTCGATAAAGACGGCAACCTCCACAAGGACGGGGTGATGCGCCTGGCAAATGCCAAGGACGAGATCGTTCCCCTCAACGACCTTCGCGTCCAGCGCAACCGGGCGTACCTGATCATTGTGCTTCTCAGCCGTGTGATCTCTCGTCTCGGCGACCTCAAGGAAGTCAACACTGGCGTCATCGAGAACTTGTTCGCGAGTGACCTCAGGTTCCTTGAGGAGATGTACAATCGGGTCAATGAAGACGAGGCCACCGTTCGGGTGACCTGCCCCGAGTGCGGTACGAAGTTCGAAAAGGAGTTCGGCCGCCTGGGGGAATCGTAAGCTACCCTTTGGAGAACATCTTCAAAGAGGTAGCATTCATCGCCTACCACTTTCATTGGCATCGGGACGACATCCTCAAGCTCTCTCACCGCGAGAGACATGCTTGGGTGAAGGAAATCTCCGGCATCAATGAGAAGATCAACGCGAAGCGTTGACCTGATACAGCGCAAGTACCTGTCGGCGGTCCCATCCTCGTGGTGGGACCGCCCCGCCGCTCTGGCGGACCCTGCAAGATCTGTTTGAAACCGCCGTGTCATCGGCAATTAGAGCAAAACATGCTCGCCCGACCGAACCGGAAGTTCCGGACCCTCGGTCACCAGAACCCCCTCCGGAATCGAGAATCGTGCGCCCCGGAATCCTCGTCCAACACACCGGCCTCCCCGACCGCTCGAGCCCCTTGGTTCGCTGCGATGTCGCGGGCATCGTGGGTTTTCTTCCCCGCCGCCGTTGGCCCCAGGGTGCCTCCGAGGGCGACTACCTGGAGATCGTGCTCCGCACTGAGCGCGACCTCTGGGAGCACCCCGACCGGCTGCTGTTCGACGCCCCTTCCCGCCGCGCCGTGCGCAGCTTCTTCGCGAACGGCGGCGACCTCGTCCACCTGTTCGTGGTGTGCGTGGGAGAGCTGGCCGACCTTGTGGCGCCGGCTTCCGCTGAGCCTGCCCTCGCGCCGCTCATCAACCGCCTGCGCGCGGAGGAGGACATCGGCATCCTCCTCGTTCCTGCGGCTGCCTGGTTCCCGTCCCGCATGGACCGCACCGGCACGGTCACCGCCGACGCAGAGTGCCTCTACGGCATGTTCCTCGCCCACTGCCGCGAGATGAACAACCGCTTCTTGATGATGGACGCCCCCGACTCTCTCCATGGCCTCGCCCTGGAACGCTGGGTCGCCGACTTCCGCCAGCGCCACGCTGCGCACGCGTCCTACGGCGCCATCTACTACCCCTGGCTCCTCGACAAAGACGAGCGCGTTCCCCCGGCCGCTGTGGTCGCCGGCAACATGGCCCGTCTCGAGATCGATCACCGCCCCTTCGGCGTGGCCTGGCCGCCCGCCAATCGCACCCTGCGCGGCGCGACCCACTGCGAGGTCGAGCTGAACTGGGAAGAGGCGGGCGGACTCTCCGAGCAGGCGATCAACCCCTTGCTCGTTCAGCCCGGCCGCGGCCTTGTCGCGTTCGGTGCACGCACCTTGTCGCTGTCCGAAGACATGAAGTTCGTGAACTCGCGACGCGTGCTCAACATGGTCACCGAGCAGCTTCGCCGCGACAGCGAGTGGGCAGTGTTCGAGACCAACAACCCCCACCTTTGGGACGTCCTGGAGCGCGATGTGCTCTTCCGGCTGGCCCAGTTCGGGTCGGGCGGGATGCTGCTGGAAGGTCCCAGCGGCCAAGATGACTACACGGTTCAATGCGACCGTGAAACCAACCTGCCAGCGCTGCGAGACGCCGGACAGGTCAATGTTCAGGTACGGCTTCGCCCGGTCGGAACCGTGGAACACATCGTCGTCGACCTCCGAATCGGAGACGACGGCCGCGCAGGAGGTGTCTGATGTCGAAGTGGATCGGACGCGGCGGTGGCCGCAAGGCGTCCCAGCCCAGCGTCCCCGGAATAGGTGGACCCGGTCACGGCCAGGGTCGTCCCGGTGCTCAGGCCAAGGTGCCTGCCATCGGCGGTGCGGGACATGGCCAGGGCCGTGCAGGCGGACAGCCCACGGTCGCCGCGGCGAACCCGATGGGTGCCCGTTCCACCCAGTCCACTGCTGCCTGGCGCAACGCTAAGGGCACCAGCGCGGGCAAGGTGGGCAACATCGCCGACCCCGAGGGCAACTTCATCTTCGCCCTCGAGATCGACGGCATCGAGGTGGCTCAGTTCCTCGAGTGCAGTGGCCTCAAGACCACCACCGAGATCTTCGAGCTGCAGGAAGGCGGGATGAACCACCGGGTGCACAAGCTGCCCGGCCAGTCCCGCTGGGAGAACCTCCAGCTGCGGTACGGCGTCACGGGCGACGTGAGTCTGCTCAAGTGGCGCAACGAGGTGCTCAACGACGAGTTCTCCGCTGGCAAGCGCCGGAAGGGCTCGATCGTTGTGAAGAACAACCAGATGGAAGTGGTGCGCCGGTACAACTTCGTCGATGCATGGCCGGTGTCCTGGGAAGGACCCTCCTTGTCGGCGTCGGGCGCTGAGCTCGCCATCGAGATGATCGAGCTGGCCCATGCCGGGATCAGCGTGGGCTGACCCCACCCCTTGCTGACGGCGCCAGGCGTTCATCACGAACGAAGCTGGTGCCCGAAGCGACTGGCCGGCCTTCGGAATCCCCCGAGGTCGGTCCCACTCCGCGGAGTCTGACGATGTCGCTCATGACCAGACACGTTGCCGGTGAGTCCCTTGCTCCTCATGTTGCCAGTCGCCTGGATGGCTGTGGCGTGGCGAGTGCGGGTGGACTGCTGAGCCGGCTCGGCATGGGCAATCCGTGGACGGGCGAGTCCACGGTCGACCCCCGCGCCGCCGCCCGTGCGGCCCGCGAAGCCAGGCTCCAGGCCCGGCTGTCTCGCTTCGATCGTGCGCCGATTCGGGCGTCGCATCGCATGTGGCCGGGCGAGAACCGGCGCCGTCGCTTCTCCTTTGGGCTGCGTGGCCTGGGGGACGGCGACATGGTCTTCCCGCTGATGCCCTTCGAAGAAGAAGAGGTGGAAGAGGAGGAGGTCCAGCAAGGACGCCGCCGTCGCCGCAAGAAGACCGGCCCGATGCGCCCGGTGGCCAAGCCCTGGCACTCGGTGGACCACGCTCCTGCGCGCGTGATCCGCGGAGGCCGGCGTCAGCCCGCTGCCCGTACCGCTCGGGTGTCCCGCAGCGGTGCCCGCGATCGCTTCGAGCCCGCGCCTCGTGTGCGTCAGCCCGCTCCGGTCGTCGAGACCGTCGTGGCCGCCTCACCCACCAGCGCCGATGCGAAGGCCCGGGACCTGGTCGCTGCGACGCCGGCCCGTCAGGCCCGCACCGTGCGCGCCCCGGCTCCCGTTCAGCGCTCCGCAGCCTTTCGCACGGTCCGGGCCCCGGTCGCCCGTCGCACCCGCGCCATGGACCGCACCGGCGACCGCATCTCCGCTCTGTTGGGTCGGGTCCAGACGCCGAGTGAGCGTGCTGAGGCGCCGGTCGCCCAGACGCGTCGGTCGGTGACCGCGGTGCGCGAGACGATTCCTGCAGCAGTCGCCCGTTCGGCCCGCACCGATGCCGGCCCGGGCTCGGTTGCTGGCAGCACTGTCGCCCGCACGGCAAGCAGTACCACCGCCGGTGCACGCACCAGCCGCACCTCGGCATCGGCCTCCGCGGCAGCCCGCAGCGTCCGGACTGCCTCCAGCGACACCGCAGGTGCCCGCAGTGCACGCACCCGCTCGTCTTCGGTCGTGGTTCGCCGCGAGCGGGACAGCGTGGCGGTCCTTGGGGCCGCCCTCGCCCGCGCCGCCCGTCCGGCGCGCGACCGTGACCTTCCAGATGCCCAGGTTCGCCCCTTGGCGGTGGCGACGGGCCGGGTCGGCTCCGCTGCCCGCAAGGAGCGGCGCCGCGGGCTTCGTCCCGTGTTCCGCCACTCGCCTGTCATGGCGGTTGTCGACCCCGAGCTTGCCGAGACCCCCGAGGAGCAGGTTGCCGAGATCGCCCCGCGCCGCCGCGCGACCGCCGTGGCCCCCAGGGCCGAGGTTCGTCGTGTGCAGGGTTTCGCGGCCCGCGGTCCCGTGGCGTCCACCGCTCGCGTGGCCGATTCATCGGCGGTGCCGAGCGCGTCCACGGCCCGCACGGTCACCACCTCGGCGTCTGCCCCTGTGGCCCGCTCGGCGCGTGCCGCCGTGGCCCGCACTGCAGGCACCGGCTGGGTGGCCCGCCGCCTCGAGGTGGGCACCGCGGAGAGCGGCTCCTTCCTCCCGCGCGTGATGACCCGTCCTGCGCCGATCGCGGTTGAGCGCCCTCAGGCCTCCGCCGCACCGGCCGCGCCCACCCGCACTGCGGCGCCGCTGGCCACCGCCACCGTCAGCCGGACTGCGTCCGCGCCGAGCGCCTCCGCGGGTGCTCCTGTGCAGGCCAGCACTCCTGCCGAGGAGTCGGTCGTCGGGCCGCCCGCGAGTCCGGTCACCCGCGCGGCGCTCGACGCCCCCGTCGCCCGCGCAACCACTGCGGCAGCCGCCCGTGCGCTCCCCGAGCCGACCACCCGCGTCGCCGATGCCCGCCGCGATCACGTTGCTGGTGTGCTCCGTCGCTTCGAGTCCGGTGCAGTGGTGCCTGGCAGCACCCTTCCGGTTGCCGTTCCCCGCAAGGTCCGCACCGGCAAGGCGCGCTCGTTGTGGCTGTCGTCGCCCGAAGCCATCATGCCCGAGGCTCCTGCTGCCCCGGAGCCCGAGGTCGAGGCCGCGCCGGCCCCCCGCTCCCGCCCCACGCAGTCGCCCCGCGTCATCCGCTCCAGCGACCGCACCACAGCGCCGGCCACTTCGACCACTCGCGTGGCCCGCACCGCCGCCTCGACGCCGGCCGCATCGTCGGAATCCGCCCGCCCCACCCCGGGCGCGTCGTCCACTCCCTCGGTCAGCCGTTCGGCCAAGGCGCCTTCCGCTCCGGCTGTCTCGACTGCACGCACCGCTCGCACCGCCGCCAGCACTCCGTCGGTGATGGACTTCGGGCGGGTGAGTCGCCCCGCCACGGGCCCCGGGCAGTCCACGACTTCGGTGACCCGCCCAGCGGGCAGACAGCCCCGTGCCACCGAGCGTGCCGCGGCCCGCGTGACCACGTCGAACGCCGCTCCGCCCGCCTCGGGTGCCAGCGTCCATCGCACTGCGGCATCGGTGCCGACCGCTGCTGCTGAATCACCGGCCACACCGCCTTCGCGCAGCGCGGCCGCGCCTGCCTCGCGCACGACTCGCAGCACAGGCAGCACCCCGGTCGCACGGGCGGCCAGCCGTAGCCGCGCCATCGAGGTGGCCGCCGCGCGCAGCCAGCCGCTTCGCCGCACTCGCTCGCTCGTGCCCCGTCGGCCCCGCCCCACGGCGGTTCGCCACGCTGCCTCCACCGACCTTGCGCCGATGATGGCGGATGGCCGTCCGAGCGCGGTTGCGGGCACCGCACCCGGCTCCACGCAGGGCTACACCTCCACGCTGACGGCCGCGACCCGTCCCCAGCCGGCCGCAGCCGGTCGCATTGAGCGTCGCAGCCGCGGAATGTCGGGTCGTCGCATCGTGGACGACGCCGCGGTCGTGTCCGCCGAGACCGAGGCCGAGGTCGCTCCGGTCGAGACCGCTGCCAGGCCCACTCCCCGCTCCGAGTCGTCCAGCGCTTCTCCTCGCGTCATCCGTGCGCCGAGCCGCGTCGAGCGCCTGGCCACCGAAGCCGCCGTTCGCTCGCCGGTCCAGACCGCTGCGGCCCGTGCGACCTCGACCACCGCGTCCACCACGACGCGGGCTTCGGAGGTCACCCGGAGCACTGGCGTCACCACGCAGTCCCGCCCCGGACAGCCCGTGGTCGTCCGCACCGCCACCACTCCCGCGGGTTCCACTGCATCGACGACCCCGTCGACCACCACCGCGCCCACGCAGGCAACCCGCGCCTTCGCTCGCTCGGCCCGGACCCTGGCCACTTCGGCGCACACGCCGGCCCGCGTCTCGTCGGTGCTCCACGCGGCGGCTCGGGCTGCCCTCGGTGGCGACCACGACCAGGTCGAGCGCCTGCTTCGGGTGGCCGACACTGCGGTGCGCCGGGAAGAGGCCGCCCAGTCGCTGATGCCAAAGGTCTCGCCGCGGCACGGCTCCCGCAAGCCCTCGATGTGGAGTGCCCTGCGCTCGCCGGTCGACAGCGCCGTTGGTCTCGCTCCGGTGGAGGCGGCCGAAGAGGCTGAGGTCGAGGCCGCAGCTCCCCGGCGTGCCCGCAGCGGCAGCACTGTGCCGGTGGTCCGGTCGGGCACGCAGCGCACGGCTGGAAGCTCCATTCAGCGCAGCCAGACTCGCCGCACCCCCGCGTCGGTGAAGGCGGCCGAGCGGTCCAGCAAGGTGCCCGTGTCGTCCGACGCTGCCCGAACCGTGCTTCGTGCCGCGCCGCCGCAGGTCCGGGCTCGCGTCAAGGCGCTCCTGTCCCGTCGCAGCCGCCCCAGCGCCCTCGGCTACGCCCGCCTCGCCGACGTCGAGCAGGTGGTGAAGGCCGTCAGCCAGGCTGTTGCCGAGACAGGTGGTCAGCAGGCGAAGGTCCAGGTGGTCCGTGACACCGCAGGCCGTCGGCGCGTCGCCCAGTCCCGCAAGGCCGCGGCCGTTCAGCGCTCCCGTCCCGCCGCCTGGGCCGGTGCCCGCACCGCTTCGGCCGTCACCGACCCAGACCCTCGCATTCGTCGGGCCGTCTCCGCCATGTCCGTGTTCCGCACGGCGCTCGGTGAGATGACTCTCCCAGCCAGCGAAGTGGCTGAGGTCGACGGCGTGTCCGAGTCCCGCGCGGGTGCCGGTGTGCCTGCCGCCCTCGGCGAGCGCCAGGGCCGACACGTCCTCCGCACCGCCGACGGTCGCTTCGTGTCCGCCCGCTCGGGCAAGACCCGGTCCGCCGCGCCCACGCGTCGTGCCGAGCTGTCCGCGAAGCCCGGCCAGCGTCGCGCGTCCACGGTCGACACCGATGGCGGGCTGCTTCAAGCTCCTGCAGAGACTGCAGCCGAGCTCGCAGAGTCCACCACTTCGAGCGTGCGCACCAAGGCCGGCCAGCCCTACCGCAGCCGCCCAGGTCTGCAGGCCACGCTCGGCGATGTCGACGAGACCTCGGCCGCCCGTCCGCAGCTCCCCGTGTGGGCCCGCCGCGCGTCTGGCACGCCCCTCGTCCGCAGCTCCGAGCAGCGCGACGTGATGAAGGCCCTCGCCGGCGCCAACACGCCCGAGCAGGTCGTCCAGGTCATCGCGCAGCATGGCACCGAGCTCACGTCGGTCCCCTCGACCCTGCCCGCACCGGTGCTCAAGGTCATCGAGCAGGTCCGCGAAGGCGCCCGCGCCGACCTCGAGGAGCGCTTCAAGGCCGCACGCACCTCCGCCGATGGCGAAGAGGCCCCCGCCTCGCGTCCCCGTCCGGCTCAGAAGGCGTCGCCCGAGGCCCAGGTCGTGCAGCAGCTGCAGCGAGGGCTGCGCCGTCGGAAGTCCGCCCGCCGCCAGACCGGGCAAGGCGACGACCGCGTGATGAAGCTGGCCAAGAAGCTTCAGTCCCTCATTCACCTCGCGCAGGGCACGGGCGACCGTGACGAAGCGCGTCGCCACGTCCGCATGGCTGAAGACAGTGCGGCTGCCCGCTCCGAAGGGCAGAACATCGGCGAGTCTGGTGGGGGCAAGAGCAATGCCCAGGCCGACATCGAGTCCCTTGTGACCGAAGTCGTCCAGTCCGTGAACCGCGAACTTGCGCTGCGTCGGGAGCGGCGCCAGGAGGACCCCGATGGCGGGAATTGGTGGTAGTGTCACGAAGGCCGTGTTCCAGCCTGAAAATGGCGGAGCCTTCCAGGTCCAGTTCAACCCGACGCAGTTCCAGTTCAACAAGGCCGTCGAGTGGTCCCCCCACGACGACCAGGGCCAGGAGTCCACGCTCGAGTTCCAGAAGAACTCACCGGCGTCGATCTCCATGGAGCTGTACTTCGACACCACCCATGAGAGCATGGGTGACGTCCGCCAGAAGTGGGTCAACGGCCTGCTGAACATGACCAACCCCTCGGTCACTCCGAGCGATGGTCAGGCTGGCGACATCACGAAGAAGCGTCCGCCCAAGGTCACCTTCATCTGGGGTGCGTTCACCATGGTGGGCGTGCTCAAGAAGGTCGACGCCACCTACCTGATGTTCTCGTCCTCCGGCCTCCCCGTGCGGGCCAAGGTCGCGGTCGAGATGATGGAGTGGAAGCCCGAGGAGTACGCGGCCGGCAGCGGCGGTGGCACTCTGTCGAGCAAGCCGGTCCAGCTCGTCACGGTCGGGGCAGGGGAGACCGTCACTGCGGTCGCCCTCCGAATGGGTATGTCGACGAAGGAGTTCTGCGAAAAGAACAACATCGACGACCCCACCGCCGACCACACCGGCGCCACTTTCGCGGGCTGAGCCCGGCTTCCGGTCGTGCCCCGACCTGGAGCCGGCCGACCCCTTCACCTCCAGCCGCGGTCCGGTCCCCTGAGCCGCGGACCGTGGCACCTCCCGTGCATCGTTGGAGCCCAGTATGAGCACCCGCTCGAGCAGCAGCGCCGTCGGCTACAAGCTGACCATCGGCGGCACGTCGATGACGCAGGACAAGAACGACGGTGTCCAGCAGATCGTGTTCGAAGACCACGTCGACATGGTCGGCATGCTCACCGCCCGCATTGGTGGTGGCGAAGGCCAGCCCAAGTGGAACTTCAACATCGGCGACGAAGTGAAGCTGAAGCTGGGCAGCGGCAGCAAGGAGATCTTCGCCGGTGAGGTCATCTCCGTGGAGCCTGGCTTCGAAGTGGGCGGCATCTCGTCCATCACGGTGCGCGCGCTCGACAAGCTCCACCGCCTGGGCCGCGGTCGCAAGACCCGCCACTGGGAGGAGATGAAGGACTCCGACGTCGCCAGCGAGGTGGGCAAGGAGTCCGGGCTGTCCGTCGACGCCGACTCCACGCCCGACACCCACGCCTACATCCTGCAGCGCAACGAGAGCAACATCGCTTTCATCAAGCGCCTCGCGGCCCGCAACAACTTTGTGGTGCGGGTCACCGACGGCAAGCTGGAATTCAAGAAGGCCAGCTTCAACAGCCAGTCGGTCAAGGTCGAGATGGGCGCCAACCTGCGCTCCCTTCGCCTGTCCTTCAACACCACCGACCTCGTGCAGAAGGTCGTCGTGCGGGGTTGGGACGTCAAGGCCAAGAAGGAGATTGTCGGTCAGGCCGCTGTCGGCGACGTCACCAAGATCGGCGGCGGCGACGTAGGCGCGCAGATGGCTGGCAAGTTCGGCGACTCGACGGCCTACATCACCGACGTCCCCGTGTCCTCGCAGGCACAGGCCAACTCGGTGGCCAAGGCCGAAATGGAGCGGCTCGCCCGGCAGTTCTGCAAGGGCTCCTGCGTCATTGCGGGCGACGACAAGGCGCTCGCAGGCTCCTCGCTGGAGCTGTCTGGCCTTCCCAAGGGACAGAACGGCGCCTTCTTCGTCATCGCGAGCCGTCACGTCATCTCCAAGCGCTCGGGCTACACCACCGAGATGCAGGTCTGCTCCAACACGATGGGCAGCTGACGACCCCGGAGTCCTCGATGGACGGGCGGAGATCGACGGTCGCGCCGCCTGCGCCAGGGGACTCCAGCGCGTGTGGGATCCCCGTGCTGGGGCGCCATCGCGCCGTTCCTTTCGCCGCGGTCTGCCGCGCGGTAGGCTCCCGCGGTCGGACCTCGCCTGCCAGCAAGCGGGTCCACGGCGCTCAGGTGGAACGCGCGGTTCGGCCAGTCCCGAATCCAGCGCATCCCACCTGCTGGTCGCGTCCATGAGAGGGTGAGATGGCCATTCGAAAGGAGTTCCTCGGGCGGGGCTTCGCGTTCCCGTTCCACTTCGACCCCGCCGGCGGTGGCGTGGCGATGTCGGAGTACGAAGAGAACATCCGCCAGAACATCTCCATCATCCTCGGCACCCAGCCGGGTGAGCGCCAGATGCTGCCCAGCTTCGGCTGCCGAATCCACGAGCTGCTGTTCGCGCCGAACAACGGCTACGCCGGCCAGATTGCCGCCGAATACGTCAAAGAGGCCCTGCGCCGCTGGGAGCCCCGCATCGAGGTCGAGCAGGTCACCGCTGCGCCAGACCCCTCGGGCTCCATCCGCGTGCAGGTCCAGTACCGCATCGTCTCCACCGGGGCAGTCGAGCGTCTCGAGCAGGTCGTGGCCAGCTCACCGCGCTGACGTGCGCCCCCGTCCCCCCTTTCTTCTCCCCCTTTTCCGCGACATCTGATGCCCATCAAGCCGCCTCGCCTCGACGACCGCGAGTACGCCGACATCCTCGCGGAGGCTCGTCAGCTCATTCCCCAGTACTGCCCGGAGTGGACCAACCTCTCCGACGCCGACCCCGGGATGACGCTGGTCCAGCTCTTCGCCTGGATGACCGAGCTGACGCTCTACCGGCTCAACCGCGTCCCGGACAAGACCTACGTCCACTTCCTCAACTTCATCGGCGAAGAGCGTCGAGAGGCCCGGCCGGCAGTCGTGCCGCTCACCTTCTCGCTCGCCCGCGATGATGCCGGTGCCGTCGAGGTCCCGGGCCACGCCGTCTGCTCCACCCGGCAGACCGAGGAGAAGGCCGCGGTCGACTTCGTCACAACCGAGCGAATCACCGTCCACAACGCCCACGTCGCGCGCGTGATGGCGGTGCGCGGCGGCAAGCGTCCCGCCGTTCGCGAGGTGCCGTTCACCCAATTCGACGGCCACGAGCATGTGCTCGCCTTCGACAACGGCCGCGGTGTCCAGCTTTTCGACATCGACCCCATTCGCTACGGCCCTGACGCCTTCACCCCCTTCCAGTTCCTCTACATCGCCCACGACGACCTGCGGCTGATGGACATCGACCCTGAGAGCGAGCGCCCCAGCGGCCAGCTCCGGGTCCGCCGCACCCACGACGGCATGTCCATCGCGCCTTTCTTCTCCTGGGAGTACCCCACGGCCGACGGCTGGGTCGAAGCCGAGGTGGTGGAAGACCACGGCTCCACGCAGCTGGGCATGCCCGAGAAGCTTCTCAGCACGGCGCTTCCTGGTGTCATCGCCATCCCGTTCACGCTGGGAGGCTCCGCAGAGGACCTCCCCGCCGAGGTTGCCGAGTCCCCCTGGTGGGTTCGCGGGCGCCTCGAGTACGAGCAGTGGCTCGCGGCTCGGATGGAAGAGGACCTCACCGTCAAGTGGCGCGACGACCGGGGTGGCGAGGAGCGGGAGCTCAACAACTGGAAGGTGCGTCCCCGCGGACATGTCCTCGAGTTCTTCCTTCAGGACCTCCCCCCCATCAAGAACGGCTGGACCGTCCGCCTCGCGCTCGTCAACCGCGACATGCCCGCCGGACGCTCCGGCTACCTGCCCGCCTACCGCTGGTCCTACCGCCGCGGCGAGAGCTGGGAGGAGATTCCCCGCGAGCGCATCCGGGTCGAGGGCACGCTGGTGCAGCTCACCGGTCCCCTCAACGACATGGCCACCGACGGCTTCAACCTCCGCGCCGAGCGCATCGAGGCCGTCAACATCCGCGCGCTCACCCGCGACCTCGACCTGTCCCTCGAGTGGGTCCGTCCCGTCGAGAAGGTCATGTTCGCGGGCGAAGACAAGAACATCGCCCAGCCGCTCGAAAACGGTGAGGCGCCCTGGTCCCCCTTCCAGCTGTCGCCCTCCATCCAGCCCACCATCCGGCGCAAGCTGTTCCTGGGCTCCGACCTCTTCAACAACCGGCGCAAAGAAGCGGTCGAGGTGGAGCTCGAGTTCGGCTTCGAGATGAACGGCGACCTGCTGCCCGAGCCCACCGACAAGTACCGGCTCCAGCTCACCTACCGGGCCGAAGACTCCTGGCGCGTCGTGTGGACGGAGAACAAGGAGTATGCCGGCTTCGTCTTTGCCGACCTCGAGGCCGATCCCGTCGACGCCGAGCGGGCCGCCAAGCGCCGGCTCACGCTCACCTTCGACCCCAACACCAACCTCCGCGGCCTGTCTCCCTACGAAATCGGCGGGGTGGAGACCACCTGGCTGCGCTTCGAGCTGGTGAAGTCGAGCCTCACAGGCATCGACGAGGAAAAGGAACAGCACCCCATCTCGCTGCAGGTCTACAGCATCAAGCTCGGCGTGAAGGGTGCGGTCGGCAAGAAGACCTACGAGCAGCCGCTGCCCAACCCCCGCATGGCTCAGCTCGACTACCGGGAGCAGAACCAGCGCCTCACGCGCATCGTCACGCGGGCCACCGGTCGCCTGGCCGAGACCTACCCCTTCTTCAAGTTCATGGAGATCGAAGAGGACAACCAGGCGCTCTACCTCTACTTCGACCGTCCGCTGCCGGTCGGCTCTCGGCATGCCATCCAGTTCCGGTGTCTGGGCGAGGCCTTCGTGCCGTCCAACTCGCCGGTGCGCGTGGTCTGGGAGGTGTTGGAGGACCGCGACTACGGCCGCACGGGCTGGAAGGCGCTGGAGCAGTTCCACGACTCCGCAGGCACCTCCGCCGGGAAGACCCGTCAGGCCTACGACCTCACCCGGTCGGGCGTGCTCGAATTCCCGCTGCCCGACCTGCCGCCCGTGCCCGAAGACGGCTTCTGGCTCCGCGGTCGCTTCGAGCTGCCCAACGGCGTCACCGCCGACCAGCTACCGTCGCTGCCGCCCGTCACCCACATCATGCTCAACACGGTCAACGGGGCGTCTCTCTTCACGAACCGCACCGAGCGCTACAGCGGCATGGGTGTGCCCCACCAGACGATTCAGCTGCTCCAGAAGCCCATCTACGTGCACCCCACGGAGGGGGAGCGTCCGGTCTTCCGCCGCCCCGACAAGTTCACCGACATCCGCGTGTTCATCGAAAACGACGACGGCACGCGCGAAGAGTGGTTCCGGGCCGACCAGCGCTGGCGCATCTTCGACAAGGTCAAGGACCGCTGGGTCACCGCCCGCAAGGACGACCGGGTCTTCATCGTGGATGCCGTCGAAGGCACGCTGATGTTCGGCAATGGCATCAAGGGACGCATGCTGCCCGTCGGCTCGAACAATGTGCTGGTGGACATCTACCGGGTCGTTCCGGGTGCGCGGGCCAACGTCGGACCCCACGACGTCGAGATCATCGAGAACGTGGGCTCCTGTGAGGTCACCAACCTGCTTCCTGCGACCGGCGGACGCGACGCCGAGACCATCGAGCAGATTGTCCGCCGGGCCCCGAGCATCCTCACCAGCCGCGACCGGGCGGTCACCCGCACCGACTTCGAGATCATCGCCAAGGAGGCCAGCTCCGAGGTCGCCCGCGCCGCCTGCAACGGCCGCATGGACGAAGACGGGCAGGTCGAAATCGTCATCCTGGCGCACCGCCGCGAAGGTGAGCGCATCCCCGACGAGTTCTTGTCGAGCGGCCTGCGCGACCACGTCTTCCGGCACCTCAAGCAGCGCTGTCTGGTCAACGTGCAGCCGGTCGTGCGCCTGGCCCGCTTCATGGAGATCGACCTGTCCCTCGACCTGCGGCTGCGCCCCAACGCCAACGTGCTGCAGGTGCGCGAGCAGGCCCGCCGGTGGGTGGAAGCCTTCCTCGACCCCTACACCGGTGGCCTCGACGGCGACGGCTGGCCGTTCAGCGGCACGCTCTACGCCCAGGACTTCGCGCGCATGGTGTCCGACATCCCCGAAGTCCGCCATGTGGGTCAGGTACACCTCTACGACGTCGCAGACGCCCCGCCGGGTGCGGTCACGCCCGGCTGGGAGGAAGGGGAGGGCGAGCCCGAGCTGTTCCTCCAGAAGCACGACCTGTTCGTCGTTCGGCGCGTTCGTGTGCGCGCTGAGGAGACCGGCCAGTGAGCGGCTCCGGCGGGACAGCCCTGACGCCTCACGGGGGCATCGACTGGCTCGCGCCGGGCAACACCGCTCTGGCTCCCCGCCGAGGGGGCGGCGTGGTCCGTGCCCGCGGTGACTACCGGTACCTCGAAGACGTCGTCCGCATCCGCTACCCGGTGCGCGACGCCAAGGCCTACCTCAACCGCCACCTCGGCAACAAGGTGCACTACGAGCTGGTCGAGGCCCGTCGCGGCGAAGAGGTGGGTGAGGTCCGCGAGATTCGCGTGGAGCCTCACGGCGGCGACGCCATGGTGCGGGTGCGGTCCGAACGGCGCCTGCCCGACGGGTCTCCGGCCAGCTTCTACGCTCCCGACGACATGGTGGAGACGGTCACCCTCGTCGATGTCGACGGCGGCCGAAGCCTCCGGGCGCTGCATCCGAAGGATCGCATCTACCTCGTGGTCCCGGTTCGCAGCTACCTGCGCTTCCTGCCGGGCATCTACCGCGGGGCGATGCCCACCCGACGCCGCGACGTCACCCCGGTGTCCGAGCGCAGCGCCCGCCAGTGGGGTGCGCGTGGGGAAGAGAAGACCACCTCGGTGGAGGTGGGGCACGCCGACCAGTTCCGGCGCTTCCTGTTCGTCTTCCAGCACCTGATGACCACGGTCACCGAGCAGATCGACGACCTGCCGTCGCTCACCGACCCCCTCATGGCCGACCCCGGCTTCCTGCCGTGGATTGCGAGCTGGGTGAGCTTCCCGCTCGACGAAGACCTCCCGCTGCATCGACAGCGCGAGCTCGTGCGCCGGTCCATCAGCCTGTACCGCTCGCGCGGCACGGTCGTCGGGATCACTGAGATGATCCGCGTTCTCACCAACGCCGATGTGCGCATCGTCGAGCGCAAGAAGCCCGGCAGCGCCACCATGGGCATGATGCGCCTGGCGGGTGGCCGGTCCGCCGAGGAGCGCTACCGAAACAGCGAGCCCAGCGCATCCTTCATCGTGGAGCCCCAGCGCTCCGAGACCACTTTCTTCGTCGTCACGCTGGAAGACCAAGACAGCTTCCGCGAACGCTTCGGCGAGCGCGCCGAGACCGAGATCCGCCGCATCTCGCAGATCGTCAGCAACGAGCGCCCCGCCCACGTCACCTTCACCATCGAATTCGAGGACGGCACCGCATGAAGAAGCCGGATCCGATTCTCCGCCGCCTCAACCCCTACGAGGGGCTGTGCCTCACGGCGGGCGACTTCGCCGCAGAGCAGCAGTACCACCGCCGCAACCTGCAGCGTCACTCCGTCTTTCTGCACAGCCACGGCATCGTGCAGGGACTCCAGGTGGAGCTGCAGCGCAAGCGCGACCGCTTCGTGGCCATCATCCAGGCGGGCTACGGCATCACGCGCCTCGGTCAGGGCGTGCACCTGCCCGAAGCGGTGGGCGTTCCACTCGAGGTCCCGAAGAAGGACGGCGAGTACATGCTGTGGCTGTTCCATGTGGAGAGCCCCGACGACGCCGACATGCGCACCGTCTTCGACACTCGCGAGATGAAGAGCGCACGCATCAAGGAGCACTGCGCCCCGCGCCTCCACGCTGCCGGCGACGAGCAGGGTGACGCGGTGGCCCTGTGCCGCATCACCGTTCGTCTGGGTCGGATGGTGAAGATTCCTCTGCCGGTGCCGCGCGCCGGCCGCCAGGCCCGGGCTGCGGAGAGCTACCTCAAGCCCCGCGTGGTCGACTTCATCCGCATCAACCGCAAGGTGATGACCAACCTGTTCCGCACCCGGCAGCTCTCCGAGCTCGACCTCAGCGCGCTGGCCTTCAACTCCGCGCTGGTGTCGTCGGAGTTCCTGCTCATCGAAGAGGGCACCAGCGACCGCGTGCTGTTTCGCACTGCCGGCTCGCTCATCAACTACGCCCACGACTGGTACAGCCCCTTGCCGCCCACGATTCAGCGCATGGAGCGCTTCAAGGACTACGTGCGCCGGGTGAACGCCGAGGTGCCGGGTCCGCAGCAGGGCGACGAGGTCTGGCTCGACTGGTTTGACAAGTTCGAGCGCCTGCTCAAGCCGTTGCAGCAGCTCAGCGACGAGCTCGAGAAGACGGTCGAAGCCCAGAGGTAGGGTAGGGGGGAAGACGGTCGGTCGACCCGATGCCTCCCGTTGACGTAGCTTGGAGTCGGTGTGCAGCCGCAGAACGCCCAGCACCTGCCCGGACAGCCCGACCAGACGGTCCGGGTGCGCGTCCAGGTCATCGACATGCAGCCTCAGCTGCTCCAGCTCCAGCTCCCCACCTACCTCCCCACCCGCGACATCACCCAGCGCATTGCCCGCGACGCAGGCCTGTCGGCCCACTGGGAAGACAAGCGACGGCGCCTGTACTGGATCGAGGCGCGCGGGCGGCTGCTTGGCGAAGACGAGACGCTCGCCCAGGTGGGCATCGTCAACCACGAGCTGCTCTACCTGCTCCCCGAGCCGCCGGCCCAGGATGGCGTGATGGAGCAGACGCCCGACTACCCTGAGAACCGGGGCTATGCGGGCAAGGGCATCGGGGCGGTCGCCGCGAGCCTCTTCATCCTGCTGCTGTGGGCCGTGGGCTGGGGACTGGCGCTGCTCATGGAGCGCTCCATCTGGTCGGTCACCGTGCCCGGCCTCGCGACGGGACTGTTCAGCGTGTCCCTCGCGCGGCACATGTGGGGCGGACAAGGCAGCCAGCCGCGCATCATGTTCACCGCGGTCCCCATCTTCGTGCTCGTGTTCGTGGTGGTCTTCCTGCCGTCGGTGCTCGCCGAGGGCCTCGACCATGTGGCCACGGTCTACCGCGAGAGTGTGGCCGGCTTCGTCACCGGGCTGGTGGGCATCTTCATGGGCTGGCTGGCCTGGTGGGGCGCCGTGGAGCCACTGCCGGCGGTGGAGAAGAAGGTGGAGGTGGCCCAGGCGTCGGTGGTCACGGTCAACTGCGCCATCTGCCAAGGCGACGTCACCCCCGAGGTGCGCACCGACTGTCCCTACGGCTGCGGACACGTCTTCCACAGTGGCTGCCACCAGGCCCGGCTGGCCGTCCACCGTGGCGACCCCCGCTTCTGCGCGGTGTGCAACGCGAGAGTGGCGTAGCACGCAGCGTTCTGGCGCAGCTCAGACGGCGTGACGGACCTGCGCTGGAGCCCAGCGGTCGAGGGCGTTTCGCAGGGCCTCGGTGGACACCGGCTTCGCGATGAAGTCGTTCATGCCTGCGTCCTTGCAGGCCTCGCGGGTGCCTGGGCGCACGTTCGCCGTGACCGCGATGACCGGGGTGCCCGGGCCGTCCCCTTCCGCCGTCCGCAGCCAACGCGTGGCGGCCAGACCGTCCATGCGGGGCATGTGCAGGTCCATGAAGATGAGGTCGAAACGGCCATGCTCCAACAGGACCGTGGCCTCGACGCCATCGGTGGCGGTCCACACCTTGCAGCCGAGGTGCTCGAGCATCATCTGGGCGACGGCCTGGTTGACCGCGTTGTCCTCCACGAGCAGCACCTCCAGGCCGCGGTGGGAGCGGTCCGAAGGGGACGAGAGACCCGTGAGATCGGTGGTGCTGGGGAATTCGAGCCACAGGGTGAGCCCGCGCCCGAGGCCGGACTCCAGCGCGATGCGTCCCCCGAGGGAGGCCACCAGCCGACGGGCGACTTCCAGGCCGATTCGTGGACCCTTGAGTGGATCCGGGCACCGCGCCATGTCGGCGTGCAGTGCGGTGGGGTTGGCGAGCCCGAGGTCGAGCGCGGCGGAGGCTCCGGGGGACGGGTCATGCACGTAGAAGACCGCCATGCCGTGAGAGGGGCCGCCTCTCCATCGAGCGCCCACCTGCAGCCCGCTTCCGGACGTGCCTGCTGCAGCGAACTCCACCAGGGCTCCCAGCGCGTGCCGCAGGCGCTTGCCGTCCCCCCGAACACACAGGGGGACCTCGTCTGGAATGACCTGCTCCAGACCGATCTGACCGTTCCCACGCCCGAGGGTGGCAGCGACGGTGGACTCCACGACCTCTTGTGGGGCGACCGGCTCGTCGATGGTTGGCCAGTTGTTGGCCTCCAGCCGTTGCAGCTCATCGAGGTGAACGAGGGTCGAACGCAGGGTCCGATCGGCCTGTATGAGGGCCTGGGCATCGTCCTTCGGCTTGCGGCCCGCGTGCTGAGCGGCCGCCTCCAGCTGACGGGAAGCGCTGGCCAGAACGTCGAGTGCCAGGTGCAAGAGCCCACCCGCTGTGGGGGCGGCGCCGATGCTGGGGGGCAGGACTGGCGGCATCGGAACTCCGGTTCAGCCC
>ENA-OWNT01002634-OWNT01002634.1-seawater-metagenome-genome-assembly--contig:-NODE-2634-length-18367-cov-4.176052_pt1 | contig 18367 bp, 26 predicted proteins | sample MGYA00238136_ERZ651165 | MGnify/ENA primary metagenome ERZ651165 (study PRJEB26861, sample SAMN08777766) | seawater metagenome | isolation source: coastal seawater | place: USA: Florida | collected...
GTTGTTGTTGGTCGTTGTTTTTGGTCGTCGTCGTCGATGGCGGTTGGTCATCGTCGTGACGACCACACCATCGTCCTTGGTTGTTGGTCATTGTCGTCGTTTGTTATGGTCGTCATAGTCGTCGTTCGTCGTTGTTGGGCGCCGTCGTTGTTGGTCGCCGGTGGTCATCGACGTCGTTGGTCATCGACGTCATTGATTGACCGCAAAGGTAAATGCTGCAACACGCTTGCCGCGTGGACACGATTCCGAAGGCATTGCCGTTGCAAGAACGGTCTTACTTTTATTTCCTTTCTTTCCTGATAGTTGAATACGTTTCGACATTTGTGGTGTGCTTGCTTCCTCGCGGTCGACCGTGACCCTCGCGAGACCGTACGGCACAGGTTGCGGCCCACGGTATGTGCAGCGTTCAGCGTGGCACACAGCGCACTGTCTTTACGTGAGACTATCTCTTGAAGTTTGCAGTCACCGTCAGTAACTCGGTTAATCTTGTCCAACGAGAAAGCGACCATGTCCGCCGACGTCGTGAAAGCGCTCCGGGGATACCTCGACCGTATTTTCGCTGACCAGCCTGGCATGAAGGCGCTCATCATGGACCGTGACACTTGCCAGATGGTATCCATGGTCTACTCGCAGCACGAGTTACTGCAGAACGAGGTGTTCCTGAGCGACTTCCTCGACAACAAAGCCCGTTCCAAAAAGGCGTTCCTCAAGGCGATTGTGCTGGCCAAGCCGACGCAAGATAATATGGCACACCTCAAACGCGAACTTCACCAGCCCACGTTTGCAAGCTACCATATCTTCTGGACGTCCACTTGCTCAGATGCGAATGTCAAGGCCCTTGCGGAGTACGACAAGCAAGAGAAGGTCTCCAGCGTACAGGAGTACTACGTTGACTACTTCGCTCTCGACTCCGTATCGTTCTCCGCAGGAGTCTCGCCGGCCGTCAGCGCGTGCCTCAATATTCCGCAAATCAACTGGAGTGGCCAGGAGACCCGCGGCTTCGGACAATGCATCGACAGTACGCGACACCTTCCTCAACTCTCTTCCTGCGTTTCGCAATCGTCCGCACTGCTCACCCAATCGCCTTTATTGTTCAGGCTTAGTAGCAGTGCTCCTCTCTCTGAAGACGGGAAGGCCCTGCATTAGATTCCAACAGACCTCCAACGTGGCAAAGCGCGTTGCCGACTCCCTTCACGAGCGGATCAACTCCGAGAATAAACGCACAGTTGGAGGGGCTGGCATATTTGGGGGTGGCCAGGGGGGATGCCTGGTGCTGGTGGTCGACCGCCGCCTCGATCCCGTAACGCCCCTGCTATCGCAGTGGACGTATCAGGCCATGGTGCATGAACTGTTCGGCATCCGCCACAATCGTGTTGATGCACGTCAGCTCGAGGCTTTCCAAAGCACCGGACTGGGGGAAGTGACTTTGAACATTCACGATGACGAATTCTTCCGCGAAAACAGGCGCAATAACTATGGCGACACATGCAATGCCATCAAGACACACATGGAAAGGTAAAATACACGAACCGTTAATGCGCCGCGTGCAGTATTTCCGTCACTCACCGCGCTTGTGACGATCGCGTAGATATCAACGAAAGCATGGAAACTTGAAAACTACGTTGACTTCCATGGCAGACATGCAGGCGTTCGTGGAAAGCTTCCCGCAATTCAAGCAGCAAAGTCACTCCGTCAACAAGCACGTCGCCCTCATCAGTGCTTGTAAAGACGCAATCGACAACCTAGGGTTGTTTACTGTCTCCAAAGTCGAACAAACGGTCGCTTGCGCACCAGAGAGCCGCCGGCAACACTTCGAAGAAACTGTCACGACCATTCGCCAGGTTCTTGCAGCTCGGACCTCAGCTGACTCCACAGTTGAAGTGAAGGCGGCGTGCGAAGCTGCTCTGCGCCTGGCGCTGCTGTTCATTCTGCGCTACCCGACAGATGAGGGCAGCATCGACAAGATACAGCAGTTGCTTGCAACTATAGCAATCGGTAATTTCGAGGGACTGCCGCGCGCCCAACTCAAGTTGTTGAGAATGATACGCTCATACGCCAAGGTGCGAACCGAACTGTGTCTCCGCCACAATTGACGTCTTCCGTCCGGTCGCCTTTGACGCTGCGGTCTTGTCACAGGCATTTCTTATCGCGGCTGGAAGGGGGTCGAGTGGCGGAGTCAGTGGCGCAATTGCGAAAGCAAAAGCCATTGCCGGAAAAGCAAGAGTGGGCATCACTGGCGTCAAGAATGTGTACACCCAGCACAGACCGGCCATTGAAGCGGTGAGCGATTGGAATCTGGACTGCCGTGTTGGTGCCACTCGTGCTGTTCGAACGCGCTTGCTTGACATTATGTGTGGCACAAAACGCTCAGACTATTCAAGCCGGAAGACTTGGTAAGCTCTCACCGACGGAGTATCCTCACGTGAAAGGGACCCCTTCCGCATTGCAGCAGCTTGGTGCGCACAAGGTACGGGCAATCGTCAAATTTGGACTCTGTGCGGTGCTCCCCGGTGCCAGCTGCCTGCTTTTCTGACCTTCTGTCTCGGCCACTCATATTTGTCGAGCAGACCGCGCGCCCATCTTCGCTCATTGTGTTCTTCGTGGGCGGTGTGACGTATGAAGAGATCGGAATTGCTCAAGATGTTGAAGATGAACTGTCGGGCAATAAGACTGCTTCTCCCAAAGCGCAAAAGTTGTCCAGCCCGGTGATCGTCGGTGGCTCTTGTGTTTTGAATTCGTCCGATTATCTCCTTGCCTTAACGAGGCTCGAGCAGCGGCTGTCAGCAGACACTTATTAGACTAAGACATTCAATCGCGAGTGTTGTAAGGTTACGTGCTCTACACACTTTGTTGTTATCATCATGACGGTCCGGTATTTGCCGAAAATGCAGAGTGTGACCTTTGGCTGGGTAATTTGTCTCGTGCCGCTCTCTTCACGTTGTACTTTTCACGGTGTTCGGCAATGAACTCCTGCAAGTGCAAGTTCGGAGCCGAACAAGATAAAGCAAGGCATTACGAACAGTCGTGAGACTCCAATAGGCCAGCTCCGTACCTTCGACACGCCGATGTCGCGTCCGCATTCTTTGTAAGCGGCCACGTCGATGTCCACGCCCAAGGTGGCGCTCAAGTCGTGCAGATGCCGGAGCGTCAGAACCTGAGAAACGAAGCACAAGCTCATTGAGGTGCCTTGTTCGGGAACACAAACGAGACACAGTGCGGTCGTAGAATGCTGACCTCCTCGTGTCCGACCAGACGCATGTGTTGATTCAGCAAAAGCCCAGTAACAAACTGAAAGAATGACAGCCAACCATCTGCTAGGAACATATCCCATATAGTACAGACTGTGTTCCATGAGAATGTCTTGAATGTGCTGAACACCGTCATCGTCCATGACGATGCAAACATGTGAGTTTCGATGCGCTGTTTGTTCAGCATTTGGTGAAGGCTTGGGATTTTGTTGTCGATGATGGCAGTCATGACATGCATGGACTGCAGGAAGAAAGTCAGCCCCGGCTTGAACATCTTCTCAAGATCTCGTTTCGCCATCAGGGCCTTGAACACCTCATAAGCCTGGACCAAGATTGTGTTGGGGCCACCGGACGCGGGTCATTGCCAGCGTTCGAGCTCGCGCATTGATCAGAGAAAACAAACTCACGCACCGCGAAGTCGGGCATGACTCGAAGCAGCATGGCAGCCACATAGTTCATGCCTTGGCAATATCTGCAACCCAACATCCACGTACTGTTAGTATTGGATGTTCAGACAGACACCACGGCGCAAGTCACTGAAAAAAATATCGTGGGTAACTGACCCCACAAGTGGAAACTCCAACACGTAAGTGTCGAGCAGCGACCCCAAAACGTGCTCCATCGCAGCTACTCGTCCATGCTTCGCGACAAATTCTGTTTTGTCAAAAAGACTTACAAACTGGAAAGAAGGCTCCACGTCAAATCTCTGGAAAGTTCTGTTTCTGTCCGCCTCAATGACGACATATGGTGAAGTCCAACGACTACATTGGCAGACGATCAACAACAACGGATGTGTGCGAATGTGTCAGCAAGCTGCAGGCAGACAGACGGCACCCTCCAGCCAATGGCGAGCACCAACCTCGACTTCTTATCAATCGATAATCCGTAGAGATCGGACGGATTCTCCACACGTTCCATGCCGCCCGCTTCCTCAAGTCTTTGCAGCAATCGTTCTTCATCAGCCTAGGGACGCCATGGGTGGTGACTCATTGCAAGTATTGCCTTGATCGCGACGGGTGACAAGAACGCGAACCTGCAATTGAGTCCACACACGTTGATCTTCTGCCTCGAGGGTCCCAGTTGACAGCGTGAGCTTGTCTACCAAGCGTTCTTGGCCTGTGCAGATGAACAGAGTGCAATACATCGGCTTCAAAGACACACCAGTGCTATCGATGCGCATCTCACAGCAGCTTACCCCTACGATTCGCCGCCAACTGCAGTCGGATGCCGTTCTGCTGGCTACTTGTGTTGTGTCTCTCGCGGGCTTCTTGGGCTTTCACCACTGCTGCGCGATACCGTTCCCTTTCGTACACAGGGCTCTTGTCGAGCAACAGCCGCTGCCACACAACGCCCCGAGCAATGTTGGAGACCGCTGCTTTCGAAGATAGCTGCCTGGCCCAACGAGCCCACAAGGGAGCGCCGTGCGCAGTGGCTGCGCTCCAATTCCGGCATGTCTGACCACAACAGAGAAGGCTGCGAACGTCCAAGCACAAAAACACGTGCTGCTGCAGTGCGTGCTGGTGCAGAACAAACGTGTCCCAACGGGTTCGCAATGCTTTCGTCAGGGGCCGCAAGCGCTGACGCCGTCGCCATCGAGCACCGGCTTCGGTTATCGCCAAAGACTGCGACGCTGCAGCGGAACCGGTGGCCATGGCCAGTCGCTCGGCCTCAATTTGCTCGCTATGGTTGCGGGAGCGGCTTCGAAGACTGCCACGCCTCTTGCCTTTCTGGTGGCGCTTTGCAGCTTTGTTGGACTGCTTCTGGTGCCCACGCGACATCGGGCTACCTAGAATCGGCACCGGCTGTGCATGGACCTGTGATGAGCGAGCTGGTGCAGCAGAGCGAGCCGTGGCGCCATTGGACCCATTTGGCTCTCGTATTCTAAAAATGTCTTCGAACAACTTAGTGACCGGCTTTTTGCGCGTTTTGCGACCGCGCTCGGGACGTTGACGGCCAGCAAGGGATTTGGACGACGGATTGGTGCCCTGTTGCTGTGGTTTTACGTCACCAACGGATGTTCCGCCGTTCAACTCCTTCGTCAACCGCCGAATCCTACTGGTGGCCATTTCACATTCGAAAGTCTTCGCGGCGATGTCGAGCTTCGCTTGTGCGAGAGCTTGATGCAGTCGCTGAATGATATCGTCGGGATCCTCATCCTCTTCGCCGGATGCAAACGGTGACCGTATGCGGCGTCTGCTTCTTTGGGTGGGTGTTGTGAGGACATCGTCGTCGTCAGACTCGCTGTGAGCACGAGGTTGTGTTCGGGAACTTGCAGTGGCGGATCCAGACTCCATTTCGAGAACGGAGTTGAAGTCTGGCGCGTGGATGTCCCCGGTTTCCATTGTAATACCAAGCTGCTCCTTGGTCAGCAGACCGCGGGGCGTGGTATGCAAGCAAGGGTGGTCATGGCAAGCTTATGGAGAATGTACGAACAAGGCGCAGATTTGGACTCGAAAATTTCGAACGGGACCTACTGCACACAGTCTACATTTACGCAGAACATTGTTAGAGCGACCACGGAAGCTCGTCGTCATCGTGTCGTCATTCTTTGTCGGCGTTCTTCGCCGCCACTCTTTGTCGTTGTTCTATGTCGTCTCCGTCTGTGTCGTCTTCCATCCTCGTTGTTGTTCGTCGCTCTGTGCCGTTCGTAGTTCTTTGTCGCCGTCGTTCTTTGTCGTCGTCGCCGTCGTTCTTTGTCGTGCCATCGTTCTTCTTCGTCGTCGTCGTTCTTTGTCGTCGTCGTTCTTTGTCGCCGTCGTTCTTTGTCGTCGTCGCCGTCGTTCTTTGACCTCGTCGTTCTTTGACCTCGTCGTTCTTTGACCTCGTCGTTCTTTGACCTCGTCGTTCTTCTTCGTCGTCGTTCTTCTTCGTCGTCGTCGTTGTTCTTCGTCGCCGTTCTTCGTCGTCGTTGTCGTTGTGGTGACACAAACACAGTCAAACGAACAACAAACAACAAACAAACCAAACCAAACTAAACCAACCAAACCCCTTTCCCCACGAACCAACCAACCAACCAACTCACCAAACCAATCACCACCAACCAACCAACCAACCAACCAACCAACCAACTCACCAACGAACGAACTGCACTGCAATCCTTTGAAAAGAAAAGAAAAGGAGAGCATTGTGTAAACGACAGTGACGAAGGGGTTTTAACGCTCATTTCGAAAAGCGAAAAGTGGGACAAACGAACGAACGAACAAACCAACGAACGAACGAACGAACGAACAAACGTTGATTGATTGTTCGTTCGTTCGTTGTTGGTCGTTTGTTGGTGACGTTCGTACGTGGGTGGCCGTGGCCGTTGATGCGTTGTCCCCGTCGTTGTCGTCGTATCCACCGCCGCCGTGCATCGAAGTTGTCGTCGTTGTCGTTGTCGTCGTCGTCACCGCCGCCGTCGTTGACGTTCGAATAATTGTCGTTGTCGTTGTTGTCGTTGCTGACGTTGTCGTCGTTGTTGGTCAACGTTGTTGTGGTTGTTGACGCTCGCCGTCGGTATTGCGGAGGCAGTGAGCATGCCATGGTATTGTTGCTGAAGGATGAGTTGTTGCTGTTGTCGTTGAAAAGTCGAGGGCCGTTGGAGATAGGTGTAATCGTCGTTGTGGGGCCGTCACGCCGTTGGGCACTGGCTGTTGTGGGGACGCCTGATTGCGTTCGCGTTTTGCTCAATCGTGAGGACGCCGGCTGTGGGCGGACTTGCCTTGGCATCATATCACAAAAATACTTCTTGCAGATCCTAGCTCGGTTTATTCCGATCCGGGCACTCCCCGGTTTGTCTGCGTACGCGCACGTGTGTGTGCGCACGGTTGGAGGGACGTACCACCACGTTTCTGTCGCTTGGACAGAACTGGATTTGGTTTACCTGGTTGCGTGGCTAGTCTACACGAACATTTCATTGTTGTCGGTTCCACGCGACGATAATTCGGCAGCATGGACCCTGCAGAACAGCCAGATGCGGTTTCCTTGCTGGCCACGCTGAAGCAACTCACGACCGAGAGCACCAGCGGAAGCGCAAAGCGTGGCGCCAAACAACAAACGAGTCGGCAACGCAACATCTTTCACACGCTCCACGCGCTACGCTTGGCGTTTGCAACAGAGGGACGCGAACAAACGAAGTTATGCGAGCAAGGCACCGTGGACACATTCTTGCGCATGGTCAACAATGCGGAGTTCCACTACATGCTCACTGCTGCCATGGGACAAGTGGCGGCGGAGATTTACGTTGTGCTGTTGGACACTCTGTACTCCAGACCTGCCGTTGATGCACTGCACGCAAGCATCCGCACAGCTCAGGCAAGAAACGCGCCCCGCAATGTTCGTTTGTTTACCATCATCTGCGTGGGTCGTGCGATGGAGTCCTGCGGGCAACAGCTGCGCCCTTTGCACAAGGACGCAATTGGATTCCTCACAAAGAGCCTTCGCGTATCGGAAGCTAGCATCCGCGAAGGTGCTTTAGTTGCCCTTGAACGAGGCGTATCTGGATGCGGGCGGTTTATTGCCGCGCACCACAAGTCGATTTTTCAGGTTTGTGCGCGTGTGTGTCCGACGGTTTGCGTATCGGTGTGTGGCGACGGTTGATACGTGCTTGTTTCTTGCTGTTTGTCTCTCTCTCTCTCTCTCTCTCGTTCTCCCTCCATCACTCGATCTATCTCCGCAGTCGAGCAGAGGTCTCTGTTCGGACAAAAGCACGGACGTGCGCTGCGCTGCAAGTCGAACGATTGCAGCTCTCGCAATGTCCCAAGCGGCTGTCGGCGGCGACAAAGCCTTTGGGGTTATCAAACTCCACGACTTTGTCGACGTGTTGAAGAAGGGACTCGTGGACAAAAACCAAAGCGTTACTGAGGCGTTCGCACGTGCTTTGGTACGTTCCACGCAAGGACATGTCGACTTTGCGGGAATGTGTGGGAAGCTGGAATTTTGACGCTTATGTTGCTTTTGGTCTGCGCGCAGGCTGGTGTTCTTGCATTGTCTTGCCCTGACGAAGTCCACCTGGCCTCAACCAGCCATCTTGCGGGAAACCCGGCATACGTTGCGAACAACAACGCGCGATTTCATCTCGCTGCAAAGTCGAGCACCAAGAACACGGTGACCCCTCTCACGAATGCCATTGACTTTTTGGTGGCCTCAGTAGCACGTCCAAACTTCCTGGCGGGTGGTGTTGGCCAGCTGAGAACTCAGGTGCGTGGCGATGAACCGCTGCAGACCCAATTTATTGCTGCTTTCTCAACCAAAGGGATAACGCCATTGTTGTGAATCGTAGGCCGGCGGAACAGCGTTGATGACCCACTTTCTGCGCATTGCGATGCCACGCTTGAGCTCTCATCAGCAACTTCGAGCCGTTGTGGACCGAATCATTCACGTTCTCAATATGGCGGCAATTGCGCCTGGTGGCAACAGTGCCTCCGATGCCACGCACGCCGCAGCACTGTCCGCGCGGGCCTTTCGGCGAGGGTTTTCTTCTCGAGCAGATGAAACGCTACAGCTTGCATTCCTCAACGTTGCAATTGATCGGTTAAAGTCATCTGCAAAGACGACGACGGCAAAGTCTCCCGCGCGTCGACGTAGCGATGCTGGGATATTGCAAAGTGCACCGCGATTGTTCCTGCTGCGAGAACTCAACTACGTTATCAGCTGCATCGGCGCTGGCGCTGCAAGTCTGCAGGTGAGTCTTGCACGTTTCGTTGTCGGAATCTTTTTTGAGCGCGGAACTAACGTGGCATTGGGGTTTGGATGGCATGCAATAGAACAAGATCAAGGCAACATGCTTGGCTTGCATCGTTGACCAAGACCCGCTTGTACGCCACACAGCGATAGAAACATTCGTAACTCTCACGAAACTTCTCACACAAGTTGGACTCAACACAGTTGCGGAATCGCTTCATCAAGATCTGATCATGGCACAAGCACAGGTTCGTGCGGTGTGGGTTGCTATTGTCTGTCGTACGTTGTCAGTGGTATGATCAACAATCCATGCATTTGTTGTCACACGCGCAGGTTTCCGCAATTTCCGCAACCCAAGGGCGAGCGAAAATCGACCGCTCGGTGTTTTTTGCCGTTACCGGGCAGGCTCTAATGATCCATGCAGTGCTGCAAAGGTTGGCACTGCACTCTATGCCGTCAGAGCTCACGCAAACCCACCTTGCAGTTTTTGCATCCGTGGCTCGATCTCTGATAAATCAGACGCAGGGTATCCGAAGTGACATGTCGAGTACACTCGCAGATTCCATTTCGAGCTGCTCGTGGGGAGGTTGGATCCTGCTTGCAGGGCTCGCGCTCTTCGATTTTAGCTACGTGCAAAATCTAGTGGATGGCTGGATCAAAACCTGGACAAAGGTGTTTCAAGACCATTGCGGCAGCAAGTCGAGCGCATCTCAGCGAGAGGGTGGCGCGCAGAGTCAAAAATATTCTCCTCAGCAGGCTGAGAATGCAGCGCAACAGTTGGTGCCGGCTGCCACAGCCTTGCTTTGCTTTTGCGTGCGGAACCGGGCACGTTTGGCTTCTCGTACGGCGGCAGAGCAGGGCTTATCCAACACGCTCCTCAAACTGTTGTTGCTCGCTCGATCACGTGTGTGCACTATCGCGATGAATGGCAGCGTCATTGGCTCGACGGTCGGGGGGCCGCAATCATCAGCTGCACTTCTTTATGCAATTGTTCTCGCGGCCTTGCGATGTTTCCCAGCGAAGCGATATGCTTCCGCGCACAAGCCGATTCTCATTGACTCCGTTCAGATGTTCGCAGACAAGGCTTTCGCAAACTCATCTTTGTCAGCTTCGCTACTGCGGTCACGCGATGCGGCTGCCTGTCCGCTGGAGATGGTGCGAGCAGGCTCAATGTAAGTTGTGGTTGTGCTTTGCAAGGCGAGGAAGTATGGCCACAGCGTTACTGAATTGACCGTTCTGCGCATGTTCTTGTTGCAGGCCGTGGTTTGCACATACCTCCCCGGAACTCGAAATAGCTGGAGCCCCTCTGGACGGTCTGCGTAACTTGACCGACACACACGAAGCCATCTCTATGCCGGCCCCGGACGAGAGTGACCTTTTTGTTGCGGCTCTGTTGGATAACAGCACTGTAACCGACAACTTCATGGACGCGGAGAGCGCGGGCTCCGGGACTTCCGGCAGTAGCAGTACCAGGCAAGACATGCAGTCCGCACCCGTGCACGTCTTCCGCCCCGTTCGTCTCGTCAACGCCGCCGTGGCCATTTTCGCGGATCTGTATCCATTGCAAGCTGAGGACGACCAGAAGAGATATTTGGCCCATTTCGCGACGCTTGCCCGGCAGACGAAGAACGTTCTGAGAGCGTCCCAGCCTACGTTGGTGTTCGCCCAGCACAATTGCGCAGTCGCTTGTCTGCAAATTGTTGTCGACCTCCGCCGCAAAATCTTGCAGCATCACCGCTCGGAACCAGGCAGCAAGGTACGTGGTTGCTGTCCGTGTTGCACCACGAACAGGCCCATTAGATCATATGTTTGGGACTGTGTATGTATTCAAAGGCACACGGCGCCCCGCACTGGTTTGTAGATTGCCGCACGTTTCTTTTGGAGCAGCTCGGCAATGTTGAACCCATTACACGACACCTTGCAGCCAAAGCGTTGTCGGTATTGGTTTGCAACAGTGTCATTCTGTCAAAAACTTCGTGGGCGAAGTCGACCGTTCAAGCTTTAGAGACAACTCTGGTGCAAGCAGCCCAAAAGGACGGAGACAAAACAGTTATGGGAATGGCCGCAGACAACAACGCCAGTCCAGCGGCGCTTGCGTCGCGTGCTGGAGGACTTCTGGCCTTGACCTATATATTTGAGGCCCTGCCGCCGAAAAAGAAGGCTCTTGTGCACCACGCCATTGTCTACGACGCGGCGCGCGAGACTCGTCAACCCATTCGTACTTGGGTGCTGCACGCTTGGGGCTCTCTGCTTCGACAACTACGACACTCAAGGGATTTTGGGAAGTTCGTCCAACCGACATTAGCTCTTATTGATGCACATCTCCTCTGCGAGCTCGGTTCGACATGTACTGGTACGGCATGCAACTCTACACCTCGATGTGCCCGTCTCCTGCAGATTGTAATTTCTCATCTACATCTCGTTTTCACACAGGCGCAGTGCGGACTGGTGTTGCACTTGTTCTCTTGGGCCTGGTCTCTGCTCTCGTTGACGGCATGGGTCCGTCGTTAGCGAACGGCGGCGGGCCCGTGTTTTCACGCGCTCTGGATGCCTGCCGGGACACTTGGTTGGCACTATCAGTGTCGGCCTATGGCGATGCCCGCGGAGCAGGGGTCGACACCGGCGATAAATATCGACGAATTGTCTCTCAAACGTGCTTGAAAATTGCGGATCGTATCGCGACCCACCAGCCCACGTTTTTCTTCGCTGACTCCTCGCCAAACGAGGCCAGCGCTGGCGGTGGTCCGCGCCATCCAATGCTGGAGTATGCATTGGCGGCAGCCAGTTCGCAGTACCACGACGACCTGTCAAAGTTGTGTGATTCTTCGACAGTGCGGCACATCGAGACATCTCCGACTGGCATGCGATACGCGGTGCAGTGCCTGTACCGCCTCGCTGGGCACGCCGGGGACACATTGTCGCGGCAATTGCGCTTAAGTCACTTGTTGATGCACGCGTTAGATCAACCTTCGGCAATTAAGGTGCGTAGTCTGCATGCGACGCGTGGTTTGATTTCTCACATCAGGAGCGTGTCTTATATCAACTGCGTTTATGCCCGTTTCCCGCAGTCACCGACTCTCCGCAAGGCCATCGACAGCGCGCTGCGACTCGTGGCATCGTCCGAAGTGCAGCGTGCACGCTGCGCGGTTCAATGGCTCGAGGCATGCGTCGGTGTGGTGAAATCTCAAGGAGGAGATGACGGGAATGCGGACTTTGGCCACAGGCGGCGGCTTGATGATAGTGAAGACGACGAGTCCAGCGATGATGAGGGCGGTATTGATGACTCGGATAGCCCGTCAACGGCATCAAAGAGTACCTCAGCAAGCGACTGGAGTGTGTCGTCTCTTCCGGTTTTTCGCCGTGTGAAGCCACGTTGGCAGACAAAATGCCACTCGTTGAGGGTACGCTGCTTGTTATATTTCTTTTCACAACGTGCTGCGTCAGAGAGCATTGTTCATGAGGTGACATGGGCTGCACTGCAGGTGGTTAACCATTTGATTTCGCTAGAGTCCAGCAAGGGTGGAGTCCACGTCGATTTAGGGGCTTTGCGGGAGCACCTCGCACACAGCCCTGAAGCAAAAGGTGGAATCCAAGACTACCTCGTCGGCCATTTGGGGAAAATGGTCCGGTTGTGTTGCAATTTCACGGCAATACAGGTGACCGGAGATGAAGATGGGGCACTGCTCCCAGTCCAAACTGCTTCCATCAAAGTGAGTAAATTTTCATGAGCTTGTGAGCGCGCGGTGGTCAGGCTGGCTCACCGAGTGACTGCTGTATTTGCAAGGTCCTATACTCGCTGTTCCGAGCCTTCAGCGGCTGCACGGATCCTGATCTCAAAAGCGGCGTCAGTATCTTGGCGCAATACGAAACCCAGTTCGTAGTGGCTCTCCGTGAATCCTTCACCCTCGAAACGGCTTCGACGACACTGATCACAGTTGCGTGCCAATGCGTTGGCCATGCGTTTTCAAAGAACCTGGTCCCAACTTCTCAGAAGCGACTCATCAACTCCCTTGTAACTGTTCTGCGGCGAGAAGTGGGCGGAAACGAAGACGGTGACGACGGGTCGGCCACGTTGTCTAGTGCTCACTCCGCCGATCCCGCTGCCCCCGTGTCGGTGCGTGCGCACGCAGTCCTCAGTTTGTTGGCCAAGCTGTGGATTTCGGCTGAGGACGCCATCCTCGAGAACATTCAACCCGATCCTGCTTCTGCGAGCGCTCAAGTTCTGAGTTGCCTGCACACACACGCAGCACTCTTGCAGCGCTTGTGGAGCCGCATTGCTTTGGATCGAGTCGTCGCAAGTGGGCTGCCGCTTTCTGCAGAACAAAAGAAGCAGCGCGATCGATATTTGCCGATCTTAACGACGTGGCCCGACAGTTCTACCAACGGGACGCATAAGTTTGAAGAATTGTACAACGAACGAACAGTGTGGCCCCGTTTAGCTGCGGCATTAGCTGCTACCTTTGGCGAGTGCCCTCCGCAGGACAACAGCACAGAGGATGCCAGCGAGGAGAAACTTCCCGACTCCAGCAATTCTCTCTCCTTATTGGTTTGCGTCTTCACGACCATTCTCATCAAAGGTATTGGCCGAGAACGTGGAGCCACGCAGAGCCCAACCGGCAGCAGTGCGACCCCGACGCAGACGTCGAACGTGCCCCCAGCATCATTGGCCCTTGCTCTGCGCGGACTCGCGCACTTATTGCGCTTGCATTGCAACGACGCCGAAGGCGCACTTGAATTTGCGTCTGGGACTACTCTACTTGACATCGCCTTCCTCATCCAACGAATTGCGTCAGCGCTCACTGCCGACGCTTCTGCTCCAATCATGCTTGGCATTGCATCGGTTCTCAAAGCGTTTGCGGGAAGGCAACGCCAAATTGCGTCAGAGCTCTTGATCGTGGTGTGCGATGTTGGCAAGCAACTGTTGACTTACGCGATTCAGCGAGCTGAGACAACAGACAATGGCGATGAAGCACCATCCAAGATTGGTGCGGGCCGCGTTGTTGAGTTGGTGCTTAAAGCATACTGTGATGTCGTTATCAGCGGTTGCGGCTTGGTTCACGTTCAAGAAGACACTGAGGATCACACACGACAACGCATGCTGCAGCGATTGCTGGATTTGGTTCGCGACGACAGAGTAATTTCGGCACCAAACTTGTCATTGCAGCTGTCACAAAGTCTGTCGAAGTACATTGAGTCTGTGGAAAAGTCATCGACCGCATCCTCGGAGCAGGCAACCGCAGTTGCCATGAGCATAATAGCATTTCTGTTGTCGCGCCTTCAAGAAGTCCCCGCGGAAAACAAGCAAGCTGCACAATTTCTGTGGTCGACGTTCCTCAAGCTGGTCATCTTGTGTTGCCAAAGCGAGGTATTGGAGTTTCAGCTTTCGAGCAAGATCGCACTTTTATGCGGGAAGGCTTATGCCAAGGTCGCCATGGCGGACATCGGTGCGACAACCACACTGCGGCGAGTTTTGCAGCATTTGATGAAACAGAGCAGGCAAGTTGCAAAAGATGCATTGCAGAGCCTGTGCGCGTCTACCGGCCCAACGACGGCTCTGATCCTCGCCACTCCAAACGCTGCACTCGAAGAACGCTTAGCTAGTGTTCAAGTTTTGCTGCTCACGTACCGCGTGACCACCGATGCTGCCAATGCTCCTGCCCAACAGCAAATGCTGGGGTTGCTGCTGGTTGTGTTCGTCCGCGCTGCGCAAGCGGGGGATGGATCCGCCTCCTTCCGAAAACTTGAAGCGACGATCCACACCGCTGTACTGGGGCTGCTACAAATAGCAAGGGAGTCGTTCAAGCACCAAGTCGCTGCATTAAACCCCACGGATCGATCTGCATTGCAAGCATTGATGCAACAAGCCATGCAGTCGCAGCAAAAACAGAGCGCAAGAACAGTTGCGTCAGCTCCCAAGCTCAGTCTAGCAAGTGGCTTCTAACTGAGCTATGTGTCAGCTAAGTTTTGTACAAAAGTTGCGCAACACAGCACCACGGATGGCGTTCGTTGGTGTCAACAACCTTTGCGACCCACAGCGTCGACGCATAAAAGTCTGAAGTAAAAAAATTACCGCTAGAGTCTATTTGGCGTCACTCGCTCCTTCTGCACTAAATTTTGCTTTCAGGTTCCGATAATAGTCGAGCTCTTTCATCGAAACCGATGGCTTCACTTCCGCTGCCGCCGCCTTGAAGTCAGCCGAAGTCACAGTGGCTTGCAGGTCGTTCTCCGACAGTTCGGCCTGCGATACACTCGAAAGTTACAGTGCTACTCACGACGGCAGGCTACAAACATTAACAACGGTCGTAACACGTACCAATAAACCCTGCAATGTCAGTGGCTCCGGCGTCGAAGTGTCGCTCGTCTCACCTGCCTCGACTCTATCATGCAGCTCTTGACAGCGGCGCTTTACAGCTCGTAGCAAAGCATTGGCGCAAAACCCGTAATAGTCGGCGCCTGTGAACGTGGGCGGGGATTCCTCGGCGATCTTTTCGAGGTCAACATCGTCACTCTGCAAGTAATCGCAGGTGCCATAGCGTGTTAGGACTGTCATCAATGTTTACGTTGGCTCGACACATCAACACTTACCAGTACAAACTTTCGCGTCAGAGCCTTCAAAATTTTGAGGCGACCGCTAGTCTCAACGTTGGTACCCAGGTAAACCATCTTGTCAAAACGTCCCGGGCGCAGAAGCGCAGTGTCCAGCAGATCAGGCCTGCGCACGAAGACCACTTGTTTATACATCGATTGCAACCACACCGAAAGGCAGCATATTGATGACAAGTGGATGCAAACTTACCTATTCGTTGCCGCAATTACAAAAACAGCGCCGTGCTGGGCATCCTGAATTCCATCCAGCTCTGTCAAAAATTGAGATACCACTCTGTCCATGACTCCGCCAGAATCAGATCCGTTTCCACGCGCTGGGCACAAGGAGTCGAGTTCGTCGAAGAAAAGCACGCAAGGTGCTGCGTCGCATGCCATCTGAAACACTTGTCGGACGTTTCGCTCACTTTCTCCGACGTACCTGGATGCCAAACATGGTGGTCTAAATCAGAGATATCCCTAATAACGCCGTGGCAAGCGCTGCGACGTACATGTTTAACAGTTCTGGTCCCTTGACGCTCAAAAACTTGACGTCGCATTCAGTCGCCACTGCCTTGGCCTGTTGACAGCAAACATGCCGCAATGTAAGAATCTTGGCGACACCGCTTCACAGATCAGTGTTCTAAACAGTGCTCCACCTACCAACAGCGTCTTGCCCGTTCCCGGCGGGCCGTACAGGAGAATGCCGGAACGTCCTCGAGTAACTTTTGATTTCTTTGTCTTAGCATCGGTCGCACCGTTGTAATCGAGTTCCTCAACTTCCTCGTCACTACTGTAATCCCCACGTGGATCGCTCTCTAAGCGCGTAAGTGCGCTCAATTCTGACACCGCAGCCCTCTTCAGGGGCAGTTCTACCATTTCTCGAAGGTCTTGCTTCGCGTCTTCGAGCCCCCCGATGTCCTCCCATCGAACATTCGGGATCTTCGGCTGGTCAACCATGCTAGAGGGACCTGTGGGCACTTGCGCCAAGGCTTCTTCGAGGTCTTCCAACTGAATATGCCTTCTCTGGGATCCTGGCACAGGGTGTTCGGAGAACTTGGCCGCGTTTAGAGCAGATGCGAGGCTCGTGACTGCCTTCAACTCTCCAATGTTGCAGTTGCCCAGAAGTTTGGTGGCGGACTTTATGTCAAAATTGTCTTGAGACTGCGTACACGACAACTGTGCCCCGGCGGTGGCGACAGAGTTGAACTTTGCAACGGCTGTGCTCGATGGTGCGGATTGGTGCGAAGATGAAACTTGCCGTTGCAGCAATCCGTTAAGCAATTCTGTTTGACGATGCATCTTCGGACCTTTCATTCGAACTTCATGCATGAACAACGTTCGCGTCTCAGGCGGCAGTTCCTCGGCGTCGTCTGCGCCGCAAACAAGTGCGACGTATTTGCGCTGTCTGCCTCTTGTTGGCGACCGTACTGTGGCATCTAAATGCTTTTGCAGCAAGTCTGCAACTTTTGAAGCCTACACATCAAAAGCGGATCGAGTGCTCAGTGAGCGCGGTGTGACGAGCGACGGTGAAACGTGTGCAAGGTCGTGAACCCACCTGGCCCTTGATTTCATTGCTTGTTTGTCCGGTGGACCGACAAGCCTGCTCCATTCGGCGCAAGTACAAGATACATGGAGATTGCGCCGCGGCGCGATCAAAGAGGCCTTCGATGCGATCTTCCAGCGTACGCTCGACATGGGAGCCAGTTGGGCCGCCAAAACCCAACAGAACGGAACTGAAAATGTCCACAAAATTGACGCCGAGGTTGTCTGCGACATTATGCAGAACAGTGCGTTTCCCGCTGCCACGTGGCTACAATGCACAGTAATTAAGGATGAGCACTTCACACAGCGAGAGGGCACCTTCACGGCAGCACGCATCAACTCACCCCAAACAACAGCACCGGCGCTGCGCGCCGCAGACCAAAACCATGTGGATCAAACGCGGGCCGCAACAGCCGGCGTAACTGTCGCGTCATTGTTCCTAGTGCTCTCGCCTCTGATTGCCGAAATTCCACAGCAGCTATTTCTCGAACTCCACCTGTTTCTTTGTGTCTGGACGAGACTCCTCTCGACATGTCAATCAAAAACTGCCTGGGCGGGAAACGATCGTTTTGGACGCCTTCGAACTGAAGCCGCGTCCAATCGCGGTGTGCCCACGCCCATTCCGTGGGGAAGGGTTCAGCGAAGGACGGAGCGTTGGACTGGGGTGCCTTCGACACCCTCGACACTGAAAAGTACACAAGCTGACGCGTTGCTCGAATTCGCTTGGTAAGTTGCAGCAAGCTGTGCCCACGACTACTGTTTGTAGCCACAGCGTGCCCTTCTCCAGAAGAGGTGTCAACGCATTCACTATCGCTGCCATCACTGTCAGAGTCCATCCCATCGTCTGATTCATCGTCGTTAGAGCTGGAGTCGTTGTCAAACTGTTGGTGCGCGTCTGTCAAACGGTGCAACTGATAACTGTACTTGCAAGGATCCGAGCTGACTGTCACCGACACATGGAAAAGGTCGCCCTCGTGCAGGAGCCGCGGCACTTTGAAGAACTGACGCAACGCAGCGTCCACACGCTTCACCGGAGGTCTAGGGGAGGTGATCAGTTGACGAATGTTTAGTTGCGTGCAGCGGCTGCTTTGCGGCACATCGCTCGTCGTTGACGGTGCCACGTCGCCGCCGGCTTCGTCGGAGTCCGTTTCTAAATGTTTGTCGGGTTCGGTGGCGGACGTGCCTTCCTCCATGTCCAGGGCAGATCCTTCGGGCACAGTGCGGATGCGAACACGGCGTGCCTCAAAACCTTCGTACTTCAACCGAAGATTAAAGCCGAGGATGGGCGTGACGAAGACGAGCGGGTGTGGGGACTTGCGGCTCTTGTGGCG
>ENA-OWNT01002636-OWNT01002636.1-seawater-metagenome-genome-assembly--contig:-NODE-2636-length-18341-cov-3.903198_pt1 | contig 18341 bp, 22 predicted proteins | sample MGYA00238136_ERZ651165 | MGnify/ENA primary metagenome ERZ651165 (study PRJEB26861, sample SAMN08777766) | seawater metagenome | isolation source: coastal seawater | place: USA: Florida | collected...
GACCGTGACCGCGCGCGTTGACCGCGCCGCGGCCTACGCCGGATGCTTACATATCGGTGGAGGCAGATGGCGGAAAACCCATGAACCTCACGCGCCCACAACACCGGTCATTCATCCAGCATGCGGCGAAATCTAACTGCGAGCCCAGAGTGAATGATGCTGCGCGCTGTTTGAAAGGCCGGTCCTTCAAGCTATCAATTGAAACCGATACAACACTGAGCTTGGCAACCAAGATGGCGGAACTGCTCCGGCGTCCAGTTGGCCGCCTAAGCGTTCAGCTAAACTCCGGGATGCAGAATTGTCACAATGCACATGCGCAATTAGGGTCGAGAGTCCAAGCTGTTGTTCTGCATAACACTTGAAAGCAACACCAGCCTCCGTAGCAAATCCTTTGCCCTCATCCTTCTCATCCCAAATTGTCCAGGTGATTTCAGGAGGCTCCGAGACGCTGAGCTGCAATGCACCGAAATGTCCCAGCGGTCGCTCAGTCGCATGATCTAAGAATACAAAACGACCGAAACCGCGCAGCTCCCAGTGTCCTATCATCGCAGCTAACTTTTCAAATGCCTGCACCTCACTAAACGGGCCGCCGACATACTCGGTTCGTCCGCTAAGGCAATATTTCGTGAACCAAGGCAGATCTGATCGAATAGGCCGTCTGAACAATAGCCGCTTGGTTTTTAAGGCAGAGGGCAGCATATGAAATTTCGCTCACTTTTGACGCACAATGTCAGACTGATACGACATACGAATGACAACTACGGAAAATGCTGCGCGATCCATGGATGGCCGCTGTGGCAAGACAGCTCAAAATGTTCAACAACTACTTGTGTTTTGATCGGGTTTTTTGGCGGCCGAACATTGACTGCTTCTCATCAGTACCAATAACGAGGGTTATTGGTACGAAGCAGCTATTAACGTGAAGCTGAGCGGCATTTGCGATTTCTGGCCCTGATAAATGTCAAATTCAGCTTCGCGATTTGAGTGAGCGTGTTCGGAAAGTATTTCGATGGTTAACCCCGCTGCGGTGCAAGCAGTGACGATCGCGCCCAATGTATGCGAAAACCAGTAGCCTGTTGGGGCTTCGCCACCTTCACTTCCATCATACGTAATCGCTCCCTCATGCGGATGCGCAGAGCTATCAAAGTAACTGTAATGAGGTTCGAACGGTTTGGCGGAATCTGGTTCAAACATTTCCAGAAACGGGTGAGTTTCATAGATTACCAGCTTAGCATCAGAATTCATTAAGCCTGCGACAACCTCAAAGAACCTTGATAAATCGGGCATCCAGCCCAAAACACCAATGGTAATAAAAACAAGATCATAGCGACCAACATCGCTCGGTAGATCATAAATATCTGCTTCAAGGAAGCGAGGCGACTGACCGCATAGCTGCGAAAGATGTGCGCCCTGCGCCAAAAAAGCGGGCGATTGGTCAATGCCAAGCATTGGCAGTGCGCCAAATGAAGCGAGAGATAAGAGTTCACGTCCATTATTGCAGCCAATCTGAACAGCGCTGCGGCCAGAGATATTGAGCTTTTTGAGCGTCTGGGAGATACATTCATCTAACGTCGAAAAGTTGGGTTTAGCAGCATCTGCAACCAGTGCTTCCCAATCTCTGCCTTCACCGTGAAGACGCGCCGAAGCCTCCCACGTCAGCTTATTTGCTGCGGTAAACTTTGATATATTTCGACTTTCCATCATCGCAACCCTTGTAAGTATTGGCATAAAAACGCCGTTATTGCGGGGCTTTGTCAAGGATCTTCCGTCTTTCGCCCCTTTCCAAAAACCACCGTTTGTTGAATGGTTCGCTGAACCGGACATTGGCTCAGTTGTAGCGAAGGTCCGAAAGGTCCGCATCTTACCAGTTCATGCGTCGTGCAGCGAAGAGCCGCTATGCCGCTTTTGCGAGGGGAAAAATTCCTTACCGACCTATTCTGCACTCAGCCGGAGTCGACCCCACTATCAGGGGTGGATGTCTGACGCCGGTCAGTGAAATGAAATTATACGCTGACCCCGAATAGCCAACCCACCCCGGCGGTGACGGCCATTGCAAACACGCCCCATCCAACAACGCGCAGAACGGCGGGCAGCACAGGTGCCGCGCCCGCTTTAGCGCCAAGCGCTCCAAGTGCCACTAGGGCCAGAACCGTCACGAAAAGCACGGTCGGTATGATCGCCGATGCCGGGGCCAGCCATGCGGCGGCGACGGGAACAGCAGCCGCAACCGAAAATGTCAGACCAGAGGCCAATGCCGCCTGAAGGGGGTTTGCTGCATGTATGTCAGAGAGCCCAAGTTCGTCGCGGACATGGGCGGCGAGCGCGTCTTTCTCCGTCAGTTCGCGTGCGACAACCTCTGCTGTTTCGTCGCTCAATCCGCGTTCCAGATAAATTGCTTTGAGTTCCTCGAATTCAGCCTCTGGCGTTTCCCGCAGCGCCGCCCTCTCGCGTTCGATATCAGCCCGCTCCGTATCGGATTGGGACGACACGGAGACATATTCCCCAGCGGCCATCGACATCGCCCCGGCAGCCAATCCTGCTGCACCGGCAATCAGTACAGCGCGGGGGCTTGGATCAGCCGCGGCAACGCCGACGACAAGAGAGGACACTGAGACAATCCCGTCGTTCGCCCCAAGGACAGCGGCGCGCAGCCAGTTGCTTCGCGTGATGTAGTGGGGGTCGTCCGAATGGGCGCTGATGTCTGTCATGTTGTTTCTCCGGATGCGTCTGGTGACGCGGCATTGGTGGTCTTGGCGTTGAGCGCTGCCTCCGCAGAGCCAAGGTGTTGATTGTCAGCCAGAAACTCTTCAATGAGCAGGCTGATGAACTGCGCGCGCCCGTCCGTCCCGGACTTAGAGTAGATGCTTGTGGCCTGCGCCCTGACCGTGCCCGCTGCGGTTTTGCGCACCTGTGCGATGCTGTCATTGTCCAGACCCTTCAGGATCATGATGGCGACATCGCGTTCCGCCGATGTCAGCCCCCACTCGTCAAAGAACGTTTCAATGATGTCCGCCAGATGGCCCTGAGCAATATCAAGGCCGATTTGCATGTCGGACACGCGCGAGAGCAAGCCACGCAACTCGATCATCAGGAAAATGACACCGCCAACAAGTGCTATGGCGGCAACGGACTCAAGCAGCAGGTGGGGATTATCGAGATGCCCGTCCTCGCGAAAATCCTCAATCACGTCTCCGATGAAGAACAGCGCGCAGATGGCCTGTAAGAGGATAAGGCCCGCAAGAACCGTTGCGCGCTTTTCCTTTGTCTTAGCAGGCCAAATCCGGAGCTTCATTCAACCTCTCGTCCGTAGGGAATTGTTTTTCTTCCGTTTATCATGGCGCGCACCAGATTGACACCAGATCGCCATGTATCGAACGCTACCCCGGCAACATGTAGCGCAACGGAAAACAACAACCAGCCGAAGATGACCTCGTGGGCTTCCTCGACCCAATCGACGCCAAAGAACGTAATCGTCGTCATCATGTAGCCGGTGATGCCGATGGCGATCACGCTGGCCCAGATATTATAGACCATCAGCGCTCCGAGCGGGTTGTGCGACAGGTGGATGGTCTTGTCTCCAGAGAGCATGGCGCGCAGGTGGTTAACGGCGCGGGCAGGACTGGGCGGGAACGCCGAGAAACGTGCGTGTTTGGGCCCGATCAGAGCCCAGACAAGACGCAAGCCGACCAGGCCCAGAGCGATGTAGCCGATCCATTCGTGCGTCTTGCTTTCTTCCTCGATAAACGTCCCATTGAGGAGGATTGTCAGAGCGAGTGACCAGTGGATCAGCCGCACCAGTGGATCCCAGACCGCAACCTCACGGGCGCTTACGCGCCCGCTGGTTTGCTGTGCGACGGCGGCCATCGCGTCAGCCCTTGAGTTCGAGCTTGGTGACCGCGCCGGTCTGCGGGTTCACATAGACTTCACCCATCTGGCCGTCGCGCACGAAATAGACCTCAATCTTGCCGTCTTCCATTTCCGCCTTGCGGACCTCATAGCCCATGGCGGTCAGCGAGGCTTGGACCTCTTCCATCGTTGTGCCGAGGATGCTGTCCATCGTGACATCTTCCGCAAGCGCGGGGGTGGCGAGCGCCATCATGGCGATCAGAGCGAGTTTACGCATGTGTCTGTTCCTTCCGGTTGGGCACCGAATTCGTGGTGCAAGAGGGCGGCAGCCCACTGCTGTCGCTGGTCGGCATTTGAGGCTCACGCGAAGAAAGCGCCATTGTCGCAAGGCTTATGAACCCTCAGTTAAGCGCGTGCTTAGAGCGGGTTTGTGCCGAGGATGCTGCTGGCCTCTTGTGTCGTTTTTCATAAATAGGTTCAGCACTGGCCATTGTTTTCATTGACACGCGCTTGTCACAAAAGACTTCAATACTGATCGCCAAACAGTTCGGTGCGTTGCAAAACCGTCAGACACCGGTTCAGCGCGTTGCAGGAGGCAGGATCGGTCATGGACCTGGAATCCGTTCCGAAAGGCGTGTGGCAGAAGGCCGAGGAACGGGCGGCCTTGCTTCGACCACTTGCCGCGCTCCATGAAGCACCAGCGCATCTTGTCCGCGCTGCAGCGATTGATCTGAAAATTTCCGAACGTTGGGCCTACAGGCTGATCCGCCGGCTCCGTGAAGAAAACGGCGCGGTCACCGCGCTCTTGCCGCGCGATGGCCGCGGTGCTCCGCGCAAGACGCGGATCGCGGGGGATCGGGAAGCGATCATCGGTCATGTCATCGAAGGCCACTATCTCAAACGGCAGAAGGCGCGCCCCTCGGAAATCGTGAGGGCGGTTCAGGTCGAGTGCCGCAAGGCGGGGATTTCGTCTCCTAGCGAAGCCACGATCAGGCGACGGGTTAACCTGATCGACAAGGGTGTCGCGTCACGGCTTCGCGAAGATGATCCGGACACAAAGCCGATCCTCGGCGCGACCCCGATCCCGAAATACCCGCTCGACGTCGTGCAAATCGATCACACGCCGGTCGATGTCATTTTGGTCGATCCGTTCGAGCGTCTGCCAATCGGGCGGCCATATCTGACGGTTGCGATTGACGTGATGAGCCGGATGATCGCGGGCTTCCATCTTAGCCTTGATCCCCCTTCCGCCGCGAGCGTCGGCCTGTGCCTCGCCCACGTCGCTGACGATAAGAAAACCTGGATGACAGCGCGCGGCGTTACGGATGTGGAGTGGCCGATTGCGGGAAAGCCAAAGAAGATCGGCGTAGACAATGCCGGCGAGTTCCACTCGCAGGCTTTCGAGCGCGGGTGCGCGCAACATAATATCGAGATCGAATGGCGACCGCCGGGGCAACCTCAGTTCGGTGGCATTGTAGAGCGTGTGATCGGCACCCTCATGCGGCGCATTCACAAGTTGCCGGGCACGACATTTTCCAACACGGCGCAGCGCGGCGCATACGACAGCGAAAGACAGGCCTGCCTGACCCTTGAAGAACTGGAACGCTGGCTGACGGTTGCGATTTGCAAGGATTATCACCTGTCCCGGCATCGTGGGTTGGACGGGTCCACACCTCTTGCCCGGCTGAAGGAAGGTCTCGTATCCTTGAGCCGATCTGGCGGCAGCATCGCTATCCCGCGTGACATGCGCAGCTATCTGATCGACTTCCTTCCGGTTCTGCGTAGAACGTTGCAACGCGACGGATTCACCGTAGATCATATTCGCTATTTCTCGAACGCCCTGAAACCGTGGATCGTCTCGCGCGACGTCCGGACGGAGGGACATCTGATCCTGCGCCGCGACCCACGAGACCTTTCGCGTGTTTATGTTCTCGACCCTTTCGACGGTTCCTGGCTCGAAGTGCCGTATCGCACACTCTCCCGACCGTCGATCACGCTCTGGGAACATCGGGCAGCGCGACGACGTGCCCAAGAACGCAATGCGGCGACCGTGGACGAGGACAGCATTTTCACCGCCTTCGCGGAAATGCAGGAGATCGAGCGCAACGCGGCCCGGCTCTCCAAGGGTGCCCGCCGCCGTCGGTCGCGACCGGTGCTGGATCGACAATCTCCTTTGGCGAAGCAACCGGAGGCTCTCGGCCTGGGCGAGCTCGCGCAAGATCAACCGGACGCTCCACCGCAACCATTCACCGACATTGAAGAGTGGTAGGGCAGATGGACCATCTTCGACCCGAAGCCCGACGCATCGCGGAAAAGCCTGCTATCGAACGGCTCGATTGTTTCGCAACCGACCGCTGGATCGGCTATTCCCGCGCGCAGGATGCCCTGAAACGCATGGACATGCTGTTGGCGACGCAACCCGGCCGTGTTCGACCGCAGAACATGCTGGTTGTCGGGCCGAGCAACAACGGCAAATCGACCATCGCCGAGAAATTCCAGCGCCAGCACCCCCGAAGAAGTTCGGAAGAAAGGGACCGACATATCTTTCCGGTCCTGTCGGTCCAGATGATGCCGGACGTGACCGCGCCCCGTTTCTACGCACAGTTGCTTGACGCATTGGGATCACCTCTCGGGAACATCCGAAAGACCGACCGGCGCAATGCACTGACACTGAATCTCATGCGGGCATGCGGGGTGCGGCTGCTCGTCATTGACGAGTTGCACAACCTGCTTTGCGGCCCATCATCGCGGCAGCGCGAAATTTTGGGGCTCATCCGGTATCTGGGCAACGAGCTGCGTATCCCGATTGTCGCGCTTGGGACCAAGGATGCATGGCTGGCTCTCCGGTTGGACGACCAACTCGAAAACCGCTTCCAGCCCTTTTTGCTATCGATGTGGGGTGACGATGCCGAGACCGGGCGGCTGCTGGCCAGCTTCGAGACAGTGATCCCCCTGCGCGGGCGGTCCGGTCTCGGTCTGCCTGCGTTGCGCAAGGTGATTGTGGAGCGCTCGGAGGGCCTGATCGGAGAAATGCACCAGCTTCTTTCGAGCGCAGCAGCGCATGCCCTGACGGAAGGACGGGAACGCATCGAGAGAGAAGACCTGCTGGGCTGCCCTTTCCAGGCACCCTCCTACCGGCGGCAGATGATGGAACGGGAACTTCGGGCATGACGGGGGAACCCGCATGGCCGCTGCACCCGCCCCCCAAGGAGATCGAGACTTTACGGCAATATGTGCAAAGCCTAGCCCGTCTCTATGGCGTCACCTTCGAAAGCTTCTGCTATCATGCTCTCAAGATTGCGCATGCGGATGAAGAGGCCCGCTCCTTCACGCAACCCACAGAGGATGTCTTGGAGCGCCTCGCTGTCGGGCTTGGTATTCCAATCGATGAATTGCGCGGTTTCGAGGCGCGCCGTCGCCGCAATGTCGCACGCCTATACGCGGAACTCGAAGCATGGATAGCCACGCCCGAGGGCCGACAAAGATATGAGTGGGCTTTCCCGCCAAAATCGTAACATTTGGGCACACCCGTGAGGGACGCATGAATGTGACAGCAGAAAATGTCACAAATGAGTGGCGCAACAGGCATTGTGACAGTATCAGGAATATAGCCACCCTAAAGTGACATTTCTACATGCCCAAGATCGGTTACGCCCGCGTCAGCTCAACAAGTCAGGATCTCGAAATCCAGAAAGCCAAACTGAAGGCGGCAGGCTGTGAAATTGTCCGCGCCGAAACCGGCTCTGGAGCATCCCGTGACGGTCGCACCGAACTGGCAACCGTCCTGGAGTTTTTGCGTGCAGGTGACGAGCTGGTCGTGCATCGCCTCGACCGCCTTGGGCGGTCAACCCGAGACGTTCTGAATCTGGTGCATGAGTTGGATGCGAAGGGCGCGTCGTTGCGTATCCTTGAACCCGAGGTGACGACGGCCGGCGACATGGGGCGCATGGTGATCACTGTCCTCGGCATGGTCGCTGACATGGAGCTGAAGTTCATTCGCGACCGCCAACGCGCAGGGATCAACGCCGCAAAGGGCAAGGGGATCTACAAGGGGCGGCAGAAGAAGGTCGATGACGCTGAAATTCAGAGACTGGCTGCAGCGGGCACATCCAAAGCCCAGATTGCCCGAGACCTGGGGGTTTCGCGCATGACCGTATATAGAGCGCTGGATACAGGAAGTGCCAAAGCGGACGCAGACCCGGATTAGGTCCGCTGGCTGCTATGCGGGACTTTCCCGACATTGGTGTTCAGGCACGCTGCTATCGCAGCATTTTCTTGCTGTTGCTGCAGCCGAAACACTGCGTTGCAGCAACAGTCGCCAGAGCGGCCATTCAAATCCGTAATCCAAGCATAATCCAAACCGCACTTCTGCTGCGAGATACTCAAATATACAGGGTGCAGACGAAAAACCTTCCACCATTCGAACCTTACGCTTTCAATTGCGGCCCCGCGCAACCAACTGATACAGTACTGAAAACATGTTCCTCGAAATCTCACGGAGGCAAGTCCGCTGGACATCAATCAGATCAAGTATTTCATCAACCTCGCGGAGACGTTGAATTTCACGGAGGCTGCGCGGCTGAGCGGGGTGTCTCAACCCAGCCTGACCAAGTCCATTCGCCGCCTTGAGGAAGAGCTCGAAGGGCCGTTGCTCTACCGTGATGGCAAAGACTCTCGGCTCACCGCATTGGGGCGTGAAATTCAGGTCGAGTTCATGCGCATTGATCATCGGCTGATGAATGTGCGTGAACTTGCGCTCAATTCTGTCCGTGGGCGTAAACGCGTTCTCTCGCTCGGGGTTGCGCCGACAATTGCGCCGGCTGCGTTTTCGGCCTTTATCCAACACATAATGTCACAGCTCCCAGATATGGAGCTGAACGTGCATACCTTGGCCACGAACGAGGGCGCGGCAGAGGTTCTTTCAGGAAAGTATGACGCCTGCATTCTGCCAACAGCTCCAAAGGAGAATTTCAAACTCGCGATCCAGCACTTGTTTCAGGAACGTTACCTTCTTGCGTTTGCCAAAGGGCATCCCCTTGGGGAATTCGACGTCATTCCGGCCGAGAAACTAGCCGAAGAGCAGTTCGTTGACAGGCTGTCGTGCGAATTTCACAGTCAGATCGTTGCGCATTTCATGGACCGCGATGTCTTGATGTATCCACGGTTTAGCGCAGAGCGCGAAGATTGGGTTCAACAGATTGTCGCCTCCAGTGATGCGGTGTGCATCATGCCGGAACGGTCCTGCACCGTTGCAGGGATTGATGCACGGCCGGTCGAGAATATGGACATCGCGCGCGATGTTGTTCTGGTCGCGGTATCTGGCAACGGGACGCCTGCCGAATTGCGCCAGATCCTCGGAATGGCAGCCAAGTTTGAATGGTAGGCGTCAAGCGCCAACACCCGCGGGCATGAAAACAATAGACACAGGCTATTGGGAATGCTGACGCGCCATCGCTATCTCTTGTTCATCGAAGACATGAACAGAGGAACAGCAAATGAAATACGAAAAGACACAAGCTGCCCTGGACAAGCTGACCCCTGAGCAATTCCGGGTCACTCAAGAAAGCGGCACGGAACGTGCAGGGACTGGCGCGCTGACCAGCAACAAAGAGCCGGGCATCTACGTCGACATCGTTTCGGGCGAGCCATTGTTTGCCTCATCCGACAAGTTTGAATCTGGCTGCGGCTGGCCCAGCTTTACCAAGCCTATCGTCACCGAACATGTGACTGAACATGAAGATGGCGGGTTTGGTATGGTACGCACAGAAGTCCGCTCCAAACATGGTGACAGCCATCTGGGGCACGTGTTCACAGACGGGCCACGTGACAAAGGCGGTCTGCGCTACTGCATCAACTCCGCCAGCCTGCGGTTTATTCACCGCGATGCGATGAAAGAAGAAGGCTACGGCGACTTTATTGACCAAGTGGAGGATATCTAATGACTGAACGTGCAATCTTTGCCGGTGGCTGCTTTTGGGGCATGCAAGACCTGATCCGCAAATTGCCCGGCGTCATCGATACCCGCGTCGGCTATACGGGCGGTGACGTGAAATTTGCGACCTATCGCAATCACGGCACCCATGCCGAGGGCATCGAGATCAACTTTGATCCGGCGAAAATCAGCTACCGGACGTTGCTGGAATTCTTTTTCCAGATCCACGATCCCACCACGGCCCTGCGCCAGGGAAACGATCGCGGTTCGTCCTATCGCTCTGCCATCTATTACACGGATGATGCACAACGCGACGAGGCCTTGAATACGATCGCCGATGTTGATGCGTCCGGTTTGTGGCCGGGTAAGGTCGTCACGGAGGTCGAAGCGGCAAATGATTTTTGGGAAGCCGAGCCAGAGCATCAGGACTATCTGGAAAACCGCCCCAACGGTTACACCTGCCACTTCGTGCGCCCCGATTGGGTTCTGCCACGACGCGAAGCAGCCGAGTAAACACACAACCATTGCTCCCCGCAAAGCGCGGGGGGCAGCAATACCTCAACAACGTCAGACGGTCCTCTGACGAAAGGAGACGCTATGCAATTTGGTTCCCTTTACGGCCCGGCCCATGAACTTCGCGTTGGCGCTTGGATTGACGCCGACGGCGCGCCTATGGAAAAGCCGCTGCAACTTGCTGACTTGGGCGATGGATACAAGATCATCTACTGTTTTCAGCACTGGTGCCCCGGCTGCCATTCACGTGGCTTCCCGACGTTGAGATACCTTTCGGATAATCTCAAAGACAAAGGGTTCGGCTTTGCGGCGATCCAGACCGTCTTTGAAGGGTCTGAAGTCAACACATTCGATAAGCTTCGGATTAATCAGGAACAATATAGCCTGAAAATCCCGTTCGGGCATGACGTTCCGGCTGAGGGCGAGCGCCACCCGTCGTTCATGGAAGACTACGTTTCAGGCGGCACGCCCTGGTTCACCGTGATCGATCCGCAAGGCAACGTCGTCTACGCCGATTTCAGGATCGACCCTGAACGCTTCATGAAAGCACTTGGGTCTGACGACATGGAGTTCGAGACAGCCTAATCCATAAAGGTGGGGCCAATTTGGCCCCGCCTCACCCCTAAGAACTATGGGACAGTATCATGACCAAACACGATCCAAAGTTTAACTTCGACAACACCTATGCCCGCGAATTGGAGGGCTTTTACGTCCCATGGCAGGGCGAAGAAGCACCCGCGCCTGCGGTTGTTCAGTTCAACGAGGAACTGGCCAAAAACCTGAGGCTTGATGCCGCTGCATTGAACAGCGCGGACGGTGCTGCGATCTTTGCTGGCACTATCGCCCCTGAAGGCGCGACCCCCTTGGCGCAGGCCTATGCCGGACACCAGTTTGGCGGGTTTTCCGAACAGCTTGGTGATGGCCGCGCCCTGCTTTTGGGCGAAATTCTTGATCAATCCGGCACCCGTTTTGACCTGCACCTCAAGGGGTCTGGCCGTACGCCATTTTCACGTGGTGGCGATGGAAAGGCCGTTCTTGGCCCCGTCCTGCGCGAGTATTTGATGGGCGAGGCGATGCATGCCCTTGGCATTCCGACGACCCGTGCGCTGGCCGCTGTCACCACGGGCGAAGATGTCCTGCGTGATGGTGTGAAACCCGGCGCCGTCCTTGCGCGCATCGCGTCCAGCCACTTGCGCGTTGGCACATTCCAATTCTTCGCTGCGCGCAAAGAATGGGACAAGGTGCGTCAATTGGCGGATTACGCAATTGCACGGCATTATCCTGACCTTGTAGATGCCGATGAAAAATACCTTAAATTCCTGTCTGCGGTGGCGGAACGTCAGGCAAGGCTTGTGGCTGCATGGCTTCACGTAGGGTTCGTACACGGTGTGATGAACACCGACAACATGACGATCTCTGGTGAAACCATCGACTATGGCCCTTGTGCGTTTGTCGATGCCTACGACCCCAAAGCTGTTTTCAGCTCGATTGATCGTGACGGGCGCTATGCCTTTGGCAATCAACCGGTCATCGCACAATGGAACCTGACGCGACTGGCCGAAACCCTATTGCCGCTGATTGACGCGGATGATGGCGACAATGCGGTGCGGTTGGCGACCAATGTTATCAACGGGTTCATCGAGCTTTATACTGGCATCTGGACTGACGGCATGCGCGCCAAGATCGGGCTTGTTTCAACGGAGGATAGCGATGCAGCGCTGATCAACGGCCTGTTTGTAGCGATGGACGGACAGAATGTTGATTACACCCAGTTCTTCCGCGCATTGGCGGACGCGGCATTGGGTCAAGACGCTGACGTTTTGACGCTTTTTGACGATGCCGGATCAATCACGCCTTGGTTGAAAACATGGCAGGATCGTCTTTTGCGCGACAATCAAACACCTGTGGACCGTCGCGAAGCCATGAACGCGATCAACCCGATCTATATCCCGCGCAACCATCGCGTTGAAGAGGCACTGCAAGCGGCAGAAGCGGGCGACATTGCGCCGTTCAACACACTGCTGTCGGTGCTTCAGGCGCCCTTCACCAAACGCGACGGCTTGACCGATTTCGAAGGACCGGCACCTGACGGCACAGCTCCTTACCAAACTTTCTGCGGCACCTAAGAAAGGCGGCTGAATATGACAACACATTACGACAACATCATCATCGGTTCCGGCCAAGCGGCCCCTTCTTTGGCTGTCTCATTGGCGGGGCGCGGCGAAACCGTCGCGCTGGTTGAAGGTCACGAACTTGGCGGGTCTTGCGTCAACGCAGGCTGCACGCCGACAAAGACCCTGCGCAAAACTGCGCGGGTCGCCCATATAGCAAGACGCGCTGCTGATTTTGGCGTGCAAACAGGCGATGTGACAGTCGACTTTGGGGCTGCGATGGATCGAATGCGCGACCGCGTTGCTACTGCGCGTCGCGAGCTGACGGCATGGCTGAAACGCACGAAAGGCGTTGATATCATCACCGGCTGGGGCGCGTTTGACGGGCGTGATGGCGACAAGTTTGTCGTCAACGTCGGAGATACGCGCCTGACCGCCGACAAGGTCTTCATTAACACGGGCACAAGCGCGTTTACGCCACCCGTGCGTGGGCTGGAAACAGTTCCACACCTTGATAATGTCGGGCTTTTGGCGCTGACAGAACTGCCGCGCCACCTGATCATTGTTGGCGGCAGCTATATCGGCCTGGAAATGGGGCAAATCTTCCGCCGCCTTGGCTCAGAGGTTACGATCATCAACAGCGCGCCACGTCTTGCAACGCGCGAAGACGCTGACGTGTCGCGGATCATTCAAACCCTGTTTGACGACGAAGGCACAACCATCGTCAACGATGCGACGATTGCCAAGGTTGAACCCTCGCGCAACGGGGTGACCCTGATCCTGACGGATGGACACAGCTTTGAAGGGTCGCATTTGTTGTTCGCGACAGGGCGCACGGCGAATAGCGATAGGCTCAACCTCGGGTCTGTGGGCGTTGAGACTGATGAGCGCGGCTTTATTCCGACCAATCCGCTTCTGGAAACCAATGTCGCGGGCATTTGGGCCTTGGGCGATATCAACGGGCGCGGCGCGTTCACCCACACCAGCTATCATGACCATGAAATCGTGCTTGCAAACTCGAACAAGGACGCAGGCCCATTGCATCAGTGGAAGGATGCGGACCAGCGCACAATCACCTATGCGATGTATACCGATCCGCCGCTTGGCCGCATTGGTATGTCACTTGCCGATGCCCAAAAGGCAGCCAATGACGGACGCAATATTCTAACCGCAGACATGGCGATGTCCGACGTGTCCCGCGCCAAAGAAGAAGGCGAGGTCATCGGCCTGATCCGCTTGATCGTTGATGGCGAAACTGAGCAATTTCTCGGTGCGACAGTGTTTGGCTTCGCGGGCGACGAGATCATCGCCGTGCTGTCAAACTACATGGCGACGGGGGCAAGCTATCGTTACATGCAGCAAGCCCTGCCGGTGCATCCGACAGTGGCCGAACTGTTGCCGACGATCTTGGGCAACCTCAAACCGCTGGCCGCACGATGACACATGACATCACCCTGTTCGGCGAAGTCCGCTGCCATAAAACCCGCTTTTATCAAGCGGCTCTGGAGGAGCGCGGCCTTGCTTACGAAATGGCCGAAGTTGACAACGATCCAGTCGCGGCGAGGCGGCTGGAAGCCTTGGCAGGGAGTGCCGATAAGTTCCCGACGTTTCAGATCAAGGCGCGAAAATTGCGCAATCCTACTCTTGCCGATCTGGACAAAGCACTCGCCCGTGCGGGCCTGTTTGACGCAGGGCTTGTTCATGACAAGAAGAGCCAACGCTTTGTGCGGCACATGGCCCCAACAGATGCGTTCGTCAGCTACACGTGGCAAGGTGATCGCATGGTGCTGGGCCATATCGAAGTGAGCCCGGTCCATCGCGGGTCGGGTTTGGGCGCGCGTTTTGCGAGCGAAGTTTTCGAACACCTTGAGAATGCTGAACACGAAATCCGCCTGACCTGCCCGTTCTTGCGCTGTGTCGGTGCAACGCGTGAAAACTGGCGTAACAAATTTAACCTTGAGGCCAAGAAATGACCGAATTGAATTTCACCAACACCCGCTTTGATCCCGACTTGATCGAGTTTCATGGCATCGCAAAACAGATGGCCAAATCTGTTGGCTACACGGCTGATATGGTGGTCGACAGCCAGTTGGCCCAGCTCTTGCGACTGCGCGTCGCACAGATGAACCCGTGTTCCTACTGCCTCATCCTGCATACGCAGGCGGCAGACGATCAAGGCATCCATCCCGCAAAAATCGCCCATCTTGGAAGCTGGCAAGAAAGCACGATGTTCACTGATGCTGAACAGGTAGCGCTTGCCTATTGCGAAGGCCTAACCACCCATGAGCATGCCAGCTTTCCGCCGCTGCACGCAGCGATGGAGGCGCATTTTTCACCGACCGAAATTGCAGAAATCGCTGCCATTGTGATCAACATGAACCTCTGGACCCGCCTCAAGCTGGCGCAGGGCGCAACACCGATTTTGGCAGGTTAACATGGAACCATCGTTCCACTCCATTGAATGGGTTTTCTTGGGCATTCTGGTTTCTATCTTCCTCTATGCGCTTTTGACCAATGCAATCTCGAAGACCATCCTGACGTTACCGATCATTTTCATGGTGGTGGGTTATGTCAGTTCCCACCCACTCGGCATGCTCGCAGAGCCAGAGGTGTTGGACGTTGGCAAACGCCTTCTTGCCGAGGTCACATTGATCCTTGTGCTGTTTTCGGATGCCAGCCGCGTGCAGTTCAAATCCTTGCGCATGAACTTTGCTGTGCCGCTGCGGATGCTGATTGTTGGCCTGCCGCTGACGATCGGGCTTGGCATGATCGTCGCCCTTTTGCTGAACCCTGGTGCAGGGTTTGCGATGGCGCTTTTGACGGCGGCTGTGCTGACACCAACCGATGCTGCATTGGGGCAAACCGTGCTTTCGAGTGAGGACGTGCCCGAGAATTTGCGCCAGACAATCAACGTCGAAAGCGGGTTGAACGACGGTTTGGTTCTGCCGTTTGTCCTGTTCGGCGCGATCCTTGCGGCGACTGGCATCGAGGGTGCGCAATCACACGGCTTGGCCTTTGCGGCGACAACGCAAGTTGTTCTGGGGCCGTTGATCGGCATCGCACTTGGCTGGGGCTTTGCCAAGGCGATGGACGTTGCCCGCAGCCGCGGTCTGATGGCCGAAGCCAGCGGAGGCGTTGCGTTTCTGACGATTGCGTTCTCGGCTTATGTCACGTCCGAACTGCTCGGCGGTAACGGGTTCCTTGCGGCGTTCGTGGCAGGCATGGTGTTTGGCAATACGTACAAGCACGACATCCATTTTATTGGCGAATTCATGGAAGGCGTCGGCCAGCTTTTGACGATGCTCGCCTTCCTGATTTTCGGCGCGCTGTTGCTCCCGCTCGGCCTCAAACACATGACGTGGAATGCCGTGGCGCTCGCTATTTCATTCCTCACAATCGTGCGGATGTTGCCGATTTGGCTGTCGCTCACAGGGTCGGGCTTGGCCGCGCGTGAAAAACTGTTCTTGGGGTGGTTTGGGCCGCGCGGTCTTGCCTCCATATTGTTCACGCTGATCATGATGGATGAATTCGACTTCCCAGGTGAGGAAGAGCTACTCGCCTGTGTTTGCATGACCGTCTTTTTATCAATCATCCTGCATGGCATATCCGCAGCCCCGCTCTCAAAATGGATCGGCAGTGCATCACAAACCCCTTCAAAACCCATAGGAGAAAGCAATGACTAAAACACAACTCGACAAGGCGCACGTCAAGGAAACGATGCTGGCCCTAACCGAAGCGCAGATGGCGCAGGCCGAAGAAAAGTATCAAGTTTTTCTAGCCTCCGCGCGGCTTGACCGTTCTGAAACAATTGAAGCAGGTGGACAGGCACAAGCCGAGAACGCAGCCGATCTGGCCGAAGCCTTTGATGACCGCGCCCATGATTACGCTGAAAAACTCGCAATGCTGAACAAAATTGACTTTGGCCCCAAAGATGAAGTCAGCCCCGGTGCCGTCGTGCGTGTCGGTGACCGCTTTCTTGTGGTTGGTGTCTCCACCGCCGCATTTGAATGCCAAGGCCAACCGTTCATCGGCATCTCGACTGCAGCGCCAATCTATTCCGCGCTCGAAGGCAAGACAGCCGGCGAAACATGCACTTTTAATGGCCGCGAGTTGGTTGTGAGCGAGATCCATTGAGCAGCGCAAAAATCGGGCTTGGAGGCGGCTGTCACTGGTGTACCGAGGCCGTCTTTCAATCCCTGCGCGGTGTCGGATCGGTTGAACAGGGGTTCATCAAATCCGACCCGCCGCATGATACGTTTTCGGAAGCCGTGATCGTCACTTTTGATCCTGACATCATCCCTCTAGTTGTCCTGATCGAAGTGCATTTGCGGACACATGCCAGCACATCAGCCCATAAAATGCGTGGTAAATACCGAAGTGCGGTTTACACTTTTTCTGACGCTCAGGCCGAAACGGTGCGCAATTCTATCATCGCGTTTCAGGCGGGTATTGATAACGCGCTGGTCACGATGACATTGCCGTTCAAGGCTTTCAAAGCCTCGGACGAACGCTTTCAGGATTACTACAATTCCAACACCGAAAAGCCGTTCTGTAAAACCTATATCGACCCGAAACTAAGTAAGATCCGCACCAAGTTCGCAGACTATGTTGGATCGCAAGACACAGCAGAATCTGCGGAATGATCCGGCTCTGACAAGACTGTAGTTTTCGGAACCAACCCATTCCGCCCATGCGTTTTCTTTAGCCGTTCCCCAAGATTGCGTGTATCAGGATATATGCTCCCAAAAGAAGGATGGCGGCAAAGAACACCTTGCGAAATATTGCCTCAGACAACCGCGCGCGGACGCCCCGCCCGAGCCACATTCCTATTAAAGCTGGCACCAGCGCCAAAGTAGAAGCCAGTCCTATTGATCCAGTCACCAGGCCGTTACGTTGCAGGGCGATTGCCAATGCTAACGTCGACACTGCAAACAATATTCCCATGGCCTGAATCAGTGCATCGCGTTGCAATCTGATAGATTGCAGAAACATCACGCCAGGCACAATAAAGGACCCCGTCATGCCAGTCAGAATGCCGTTCACTAGGCCCAAGACAGGACCAGCCCAACGCTCATTCGATCTGGACATCGACATCTGGAATCCGACAAGGCCGATAATCGCATAAGCGATCAGCAACAGACCCAAGAGGCTTGACATCAAGTTAAGATCAACCCGGATCAGCACGCGCGTACCGATCCAGACAGCGAGCGTGGCCATCAAAAGAAAGGGCCATATTCGTGCTAAAATCGCGCGTCCTTGGCCACCGGTGATCGCTTGCAATAGGTTAGTCACAAGTGACGGGACGATCAGCAGCGCCATCGCTGACGGAAGGTCAAACGCAACTGTTAACAACCCAAGACTTACGGTCGGCAGGCCGAGGCCGATAACACCTTTGACAGTTCCGGCAGCAAGGAACGTCGCCAAAATGAGTAGAAAATCTGATGTTTCCATTTTTGAAAACTACTTATCCAGCGGAAGGAAAAAGGTTGGTTAGAGTAACCAGCTGACAGGCAGACGTACGATCACGACAGATTGCAATCCCATGTGTTAAACTTGGTATTTTACGACTTTGTCAGAGTTGACGCTCATCGCCAGCACGCGGCTGACGTATGTCAGGTTCTTGCCGGATTGGTCGACCCAGATGTCAAAAGCATCCTGAACTTTCTGACGCTGCATTTTGGAGGATGGGACTTTGTCAGCGATCCCTTCGAGGCTAAGCCGTTTGATCACATCGAAAGTCAGGACATAAGCATCAACACCGGCTTCGCGCAGGAAGTATTGAGCTGTCTTGTCGCCCAGACGGTCACCTTTTTTGTGGAGCGTCATCATCAACGTCGCAAAATCATGGGGACCATGGCCGCTGGGACTGTCCTGAATTTTGTGCTCTGGCGTGGTAACTGCTCTATAAGGAGACCCACGTATGAGCATCGACAAAAAGC
>ENA-OWNT01002637-OWNT01002637.1-seawater-metagenome-genome-assembly--contig:-NODE-2637-length-18331-cov-5.637011_pt1 | contig 18331 bp, 17 predicted proteins | sample MGYA00238136_ERZ651165 | MGnify/ENA primary metagenome ERZ651165 (study PRJEB26861, sample SAMN08777766) | seawater metagenome | isolation source: coastal seawater | place: USA: Florida | collected...
GAAGCGCAAGGATCAACCCTTGAAAGGTTTTAATATCGTATTTCTGCATACATCCGCTGCTTGTTAGTTATCTGACTTAAAATAAAGGTGGGATAGTATACAATTTGTGAGGCATAGTATGTAGGTGTAAAAGGTGAAAAAACCTCTGTTAAAGCGGTTATATGCCAATAAACTACAAGGATTTAATGATTCGTTATGCCAGATCAACTAAAACGCTGCGGATGGGTAAGTGAAGATGCAATTTATCAGGCTTATCACGACAATGAGTGGGGAGTGCCTGAAACCGACAGCCAGGCGCTTTTTGCAAAGCTGTGTTTAGACGGTCAGCAGGCCGGATTGTCTTGGATAACCATCTTAAAAAAACAGCAAAACTACGAGAATGCTTTTTTCAACTTTGTTCCTGAGAAAATAGCCTCGATGACTGAGGCTGATGTGACGCGGTTAATGCAAGACAAGGGTATTGTGAGAAACCGTCTTAAAATAGAGTCGATTATTCGAAATGCAAAAGGCTTTATCGCCATTGAAGAGAAGCAGTCCTTTAGTGACTTTATTTGGCAATTCACTGACGGAAGAACCATTATAAATGCGTGGGAAAGCTTCAGAGACGCGCCTACTAGCACGTCAGAATCAAAAGCAATGTCAAAGATGTTGAAGAAGCAGGGCTTTAATTTCGTGGGTGAAACAATCTGCTATGCATTTATGCAGGCCGTGGGTATGGTAAACGACCATGAAGTTAGCTGTCATTGTTATCAAAAAGCCTGTGAGCTTGCTATAAAGTAGCTCACACAAATAAACCTAGTCGTAAAGTCAGCCGGCGACTGTCATTAAGTCGCCGTTGCCGAGCAAAATATATGTTGGCGTCAGCTACACCAATGTTTCACAGTAGGCTTGTAGTGCAGGCAACTCAGAAAGGACCTTTGATTCATATTCCGATTCAATTTGTTCTCGAGCGAGGTCCTGCTTGCGTCTCTCTACTTTGGATAGTTGTTGTCTGGCTTCCAAAATAGCAAAACCACTCACTTCACTAAATAACGCATGAATATGCGGATACTGTGCTTTGTAATCTGGCTGATCAACAATCGGTAACGCATTAAGTAAATTAACGATACGAATCACGCCTTCCGATAAATCACACTGTTGCTGATCCATGGCCTTTGCAATGAGAATCAAGCTTTCGGTGATGTTTTCTACCCGAGATTGTCGAGTGGCTTCTTGCTTTGCCTTTTGTTGCTTCAATAGAAACAACATTTTTCCGGCATAAAAACCAAGCCCCAAAATAATTAAAAGCGCTACGCCCGTGAGTACTGCCCAAAGCATATTAAAATGTCCTGCTTTTTGTTACTGCTTAAAGTCGTCGATGTTAATAGCGTCTAAGTCGTCAAATGGATCCATATCATCTTCTTCATCGTCTTCCTCAACGATACCGAGTAGGTCGCAAAGAATACGGTGACGTGCCATTTTCTCATCAACATAGGCCTGCTGTTCGCGTGTCAGTGCCTTGTCGTCATCTAATTTATCAAGCAAGTCTGAAAGACGCTGATCGGCTTCAAGAGCAGCCAACTCTTGTGCTGGTGTTGCATACTTTTTCTTTTGCGTAGGGGTGGGGGTTACTGATGCTTTTACCAGTTGAATAGGTTTCTTACTGCCGTGACGAGGATCTTTATTCTCATTACTCTTTTTGCCAGAAACTTTTTTCTGCTCAACATTATGACGGCTACCAGCAGGTTTACCTTTATGCTTTTTGGGGCGAGGGGTATCTGATTTGCGGTTTTCGCTTGGTTTAAAGTCAGGATCTTTACGAACGCCTATTAGGCCGACTTTACGAGATTTCTTTGAACGTGCCATAGTTTCCAATTAACAAAGAGAGTAAAAAACAGCGCTATTATAGCGCGATTTAGCTAAGCATGCTGATCTTTGGGCACACTTTAGAAAAACAATGTGCTTACCTTTTTTTGAACAGCGCGATGTCGGCAGTGGGGAAAGACACATCATACCCGTCACGCTTTGCCAAATATTCAAACGTGGCTTCGCTAAAAAAGCTGACATGAGTAGGGTCATTTTTGTAATGCCATTGTAAAAAGCGCGATTTATCAATTACACGCTTTGTCATAATCACAATAATGCCGCCCGATTGCACAAGTAAGTTGAACTGCTGCCATTCTTTATGTGGCGCATGAAAGTGTTCTATTGCTTCTGTGCACGTGACTATGTCGTAAGTACGCTGCAATACTTCTGGTGTGTTGGCGAAAAAAGGGTCGTAGGTGTGCATGTGAACACCCTTTTCACTAAGCATATCTGCAAGTACTGCCGCAGGTCCGCAGCCAAAATCTAACCCGGTTAGCGAGCTATTTGTACTATGAAAAGTAATGTATTCGGTAATGGGTGTAATTACTTTGCTCAGAAATCTACGATAGCCTTCGTCTTCAAAACTGTTTTCATGCAAGTCGTATTCTTGCTTTTCTTTTTCTGCAGAAGGTAAAAATGATGGAGCGACAAAAACGAGTTGGCATTCACCGCATTGCAGGTATTCGCGCTTTTTGTCTTGTGCGTAATGGCTAATAGAGTTTGTATTTAAACAAAGTGGGCAGTGCATTCGGTAACAACGTGAACAGGTGATGGGTTAAATAAGGCGTTAAAAAAAGAAAAAGGTGATGGTTTTCACCATCACCTTACATTGTATGAGTGTCAGATGACACCTCTCCCGTTATACACATCTATGTGTATTGGCTTCCCTAGCTGTGCTCCCCTTATTCTTATTGTTAGCAGAGCGCTATTGTTGTTTTTGGCCCTCTTGGCTCTTTATCCCGTCTTCCATGTTTGTATTTTTATTATTATTCTTGTTATCGAGCCTGTAGTTTTTCAAAGGCACCTACAAACTCAGCCGTTAGATTACACGAATATTTTCAAAATACAACTTAATTGGTAACAATAAATTAACAATAGTGCTTAAAAACAATACGAATTAGTGTAAGCCCGCGATATAGTTAGATAAAATTTCGATATCTTCATCGGTTAATTTCATCGCAATGTCACGCATCATACCGTTCATATCGTTGTGACGCTGACCTGAGCGGAACGATTTAAGTTGAGATGCAGTATAAGTAGCATGCTGACCGCTGATATCTGGGAAGCCTGCTAGCGCCATGCCGTTGCCCTTTGGACCGTGGCAAGCGATACACGCTGTAACACCGCGAGATTCGTCGCCACCTTGATACAGTGCACGGCCCGCTTCAACGTATTGCTCTGGAGTTTCACCAGGCTTCTGTTCTTGACTTGAGAAATAAGCAGCTAAATCTTTCATGTCTTGCTCTGAAAGTGGGGCCGCCATGCCGTTCATTACTGCATTGTTACGACCTTCTTCACCACCGGTTTGTGAAGCAAGTTTAAATTCCATCAATTGCTTAACGATGTACTTTTCGTGCTGGCCAGCAATTTTGGGGTTCATGTCAATCATGCTATTTCCATCAGCACCGTGACATGCTGCACAAACAGCTGACTTCGCTTTTCCTGCCTCGGCATCGCCTTCTGCCATTGCAGTTGCGCTTAAACCTAAAGACATAAATACCAACAAACACAGTTTTTTCATAATAAATCTCTTAAATGGATCCAACGGCTCGCGTGATATACGTGATATCATGCGTATTTTACACATTTAACGCGTCAGAAAAACCTATTCCATGATAAAACTATGGTTTTTAGCTGGTTTATTCATTAAAAAACTGTAAACCCTAGGTTGTGACGCATGTGGAGATTAGTCTAGATGTCGTATTACACCAAAGCAAAATTCTTTACCAGTGCGCCCGATATTCGCCATTTAAAGAATGACACAGGAATAGAAGTGGCGTTTGCTGGCCGCTCGAACGCAGGGAAATCGAGTGCGTTAAACACATTAACACGCCAAAAGAATTTGGCGCGTACCAGTAAAACACCAGGTCGTACTCAATTAATTAACGTGTTTGAACTAGAAGAAGACTTGCGTCTTGTGGATTTACCTGGATACGGGTTTGCAAAAGTACCTGTTGCCATGAAGAAAAAGTGGCAAGCATCATTGGGTGAATACCTTCAAAAGCGTAAATCGCTGAAAGGGTTAGTGGTGTTGATGGATATTCGCCACCCATTTAAAGATTTGGATCAGGACCTTATTCACTGGGCTGTCGACTCCAACATTCCTGTTTTAGCACTATTAACGAAGGCTGATAAACTCAAAAGCGGAAAACGCAAGGCACAACTGCTTATGGCAAGAGAGGCGGCTTTGGCGTTTATGGGGGATGTAACCGTTCAAACTTTCTCGTCACTTAACAAACATGGTTTACCTGAATTAGAGCATATTCTAAATGAATGGTTTGGCTTGAATAAGCCTGATGAAGCGGTTGAAGAGGGCATAGAGTAAATAGCTTAAATAGCTTAGATAGTGCAGTAGATAAAAGAACGCCCCGCGTAATGCGAGGCGTAAACTGAGAGAAAACACATAAAAACCGTAAATATAGAGTGCTGGTGAAACGGAAAGTTCACGAAAAAAAGAAAAAAACAGTAAATTATTTATAGAAACGCTTTTATGCCTGTCTTGGCACTTTCTTTCAGGCATAAAAAAACCCCGACAAATCTGTCGGGGTTAAAGCAAAGGTTTGAAAACAGCTTTCTCACCTCTGTACCCTACATGCGTAATTTTACAACAAAGCATCTAAAAGGCAAGGGTGAGCTGTAATTTAATTACCAAAATTAATGTTTAAAAGCGGTAATTTTACTTAAAGCTGTAATCTAATTACTTAAATTGATCTCTGAAAACGCACCTAAATTAGTGCGCTTCATCCCAGTTTTCGCCAATACCGGCTTCCACAACTAGCGGCACATTAAGCGTTGCTGCTGTTTCCATCAGTGTCGTGATAGTGTCGACGTACTCATCTACTTTGTCTTCTTTAATTTCAAATACGAGTTCATCGTGCACCTGCATCATCATAGTCACATCGTCAGACGCATTTTTCGTAATCCAGTCATCAACTTTTATCATCGCCATTTTAATGATGTCTGCTGCCGTACCTTGCATTGGCGCGTTAATCGCTGCGCGCTCCGCACCTTTACGACGTGCACCGTTGCTGGCTTTGATATCGGGTAAATATAAACGGCGACCAAATACGGTTTCCACATAACCTTTCTCTTTCGCGCTCTCGCGGGTTGAGTCCATGTATTCCAATACACCGGGGTAGCGCTCAAAATATAAATCCATGTACTTTTGCGCTTCATTACGAGGAATGTTTAATTGTTTTGAAAGGCCGAACGCACTCATGCCATAGATCAAACCGAAGTTAATCGCTTTCGCGCTGCGACGCTGCTCGGTCGTTACATCGTCAAGTGCTACACCAAATACTTCTGCGGCGGTCGCTTTGTGGATGTCTTTCCCATGTGCAAAAGCATCAAGCAATCCTTTATCGCCAGATAAGTGCGCCATAATACGAAGCTCAATTTGTGAGTAGTCGGCGGCAACAATTTTATTACCTTCACGAGGAACAAACGCTTGGCGTACACGACGACCTTCTTCATTTCGAATTGGAATGTTCTGTAAATTAGGATCGGTGGATGACAGACGTCCAGTTGCTGTTACCGCTTGATGATAAGAAGTGTGTACACGCCCAGTACGATGATTAATCATTTTAGGCAACTTATCCGTGTAGGTATTTTTAAGCTTAGTTAACCCGCGGTATTCCATAATCTTTTGTGGAAGCGAATACTCTAACGCTAGCTCTTGCAACACATCTTCTGACGTAGAGGGAGCGCCTTTTGGCGTTTTCTTGATTACCGGCAGCGACATTTTCTCAAACAAAATGTGCTGAAGTTGTTTAGTCGAGCCTAAATTGAACGCTTCACCTGCTTCTTCGTGCACTTCTTTCTCAAGTTCCGCGATACGCGTTGCCAAGTCTTGGCTTTGCTGTCGAAGCTTTTGACTGTCAATAAGCACGCCTTGTTGCTCCATTCGAGACAACACGCAGGCAAGAGGTACTTCAACATCTATTAATAACTGCTTTAATACATCGATATCACTAAGCTTTTCCCAGATAGTCTGATGAAGGCGCAGCGTAATATCCGCATCTTCCGCTGCATAGGGGCCTGCTTGTTCAAGTGGGATCTGATTAAAGGTAAGCTGTTTTGCTCCTTTACCCGCTATTTCTTCAAAGTGAATAGTTTTATGACCTAAATAGGCAAGGGCCAACGAATCCATATCGTGGCGTTGCGCTGTACTATTTAGTACGTAGCTTTCCAGCATTGTGTCAAAGCCAATGCCGTTTAAGGTGATATCGTAGTTTGCCAACACATTTTTATCATATTTAATATGCTGGCCAACTTTAATTACATCGCGCGACTCTAAAATAGGTTTTAAAGCACTAAGTACATTCTCACGAGAAAGCTGCGTAGGCGCGTCAGGGTAGTCGTGCGCGACTGGCACGTAGGCAGCTTTCCCCGGCTCTATACAAAACGATACGCCAACAAGCTCTGCATCCATATAGTTTAAGCTTGTTGTTTCAGTATCAAATGCAATTAGCTCAGCGTTCTCAAGTAGCGATACCCATTCTTTAAATCGCGCTTCATCTAAAACAGTCTCGTATTGCGAGTGATCTAATTCAATTGTTGTCTCAGTCTTTTCATCACTATCGCTTGCACTGTTCTGCGTGTCGTTATTAGAAGACGCTGGTGCTTCTCCAGTTAAAAGAGCGCTGACTTCTGCATGCCAACGCTTAAACTCATATTCTGCGAATAGATCGCGCAGTTGCTCATTATCGGCTTGCGTCGGCATGAGTGTTTCAACGTCGAAAGGTAAATCCAGGTCAATAGCAATAGTAGCAAGCGTATAGGAAAGCCGTGCTTGCTCTTCATATTCTTGCATCTTGGCAGCCATTGTTTTGCTGCCTCTAAACGAAAGCTCTGCAATTTTATCTAGGTTTTCGTAAATAGCGTCAATACCACCAATACCGTTAAGCAGTGCCTGAGCGCTTTTGTCTCCTACACCAGGCACACCCGGAATGTTATCTACCTTATCGCCTTTAAGTGCTAAGAAATCGATTACCAATTCAGGTGGTATACCAAATTTGGTATTTACACCTTCAATATCCATTTCCTGGTTAGTCATGGTGTTGATAAGGGTTACATGCTCGTTTACCAGCTGCGCCATATCCTTATCGCCAGTGCTGATAACGGTGTCGATCCCTTTTTCGGTGGCATGCTTAGCAAGTGTGCCGATGACATCATCTGCTTCAACACCAGACTCTACGATAACAGGAAGCCCCATTGCTTTGATAATGGCATGCAACGGTTCAATCTGACTGCGTAACTCGTCGGGCATAGGCGGACGATTGGCTTTATATTCCTTGTATATATCGTCGCGAAACGTTTTGCCCTTGGCGTCGAAAATAACCGCCATGTGGGTTGGGTTATATTGTTTGATCAAGCTTTTCAGCATGTTTACAACGCCATAAATAGCGCCTGTATCTTGCCCTTTGGAGTTTGTAAGCGGCGGTAAGCCGTGAAACGCTCTAAAAAGGTAAGATGATCCATCGACAAGGATAAATGGAGGCTTTTTCGAATCAGACATAAAACGCGGATTTCCGTTATAGAATATGACCGCAAGGATGCCACAGCCACGGTGAGATCGCCATATTGTGGAAGAACATTAACGGTGTACGATCATAGCACTTGTTCTGTGGATAACTTTGTGATCTAAAGTTTCGGGCACGCCGATCCAGATGATCTTTTTAAGAGTAAAGATCACCATGTGAATCAAGTAAAATAAGGGAATGAGACTAAGGTGTGAAACCAGCGTACCTGCTACTTACCATTCCATGTTTTGTGGATAACTTGGTGCATTTATTTTTTGGTTTAACCAAGTTGGTCGAATAATGTAGCATAACCTTTTACAAAGTATACACGTATTACTAAGAACTTTTTTTGAACAGTTGGCTGTTTAATAGCCAAAATTTGAATAAGCAGACAGAACAAGGTCTCGGGGGACAATATGAAGCAAGTAGCAGTAATTTTAAGTGGTAGTGGTGTATTTGATGGCGCTGAGCTGCACGAAGCAGTGCTTACTTTGCTGGCTATTGAGTTAGAAGGTGCAGCCTATCAATGCTTCGCACCCGATATGGAGCAGCTACATGTAGTGAATCATTTAACAGGCGAGGTAGCAGAAGGCGAGACCCGCAATGTATTGGTTGAATCTGCTCGCGTTGCACGTGGTGACATAAAACCCGTTTCAGAATGTGACGTTAACGCGTTTGACGTTCTGATACTTCCAGGTGGTTTTGGCGCAGCTAAAAATTTATGCACGTTCGCGGTTGATGGTGATGCATGTACGTTTAATGATGATGTACTTAAAGTGTGTAGAGCGTTTGCAGCGGCGAAAAAGCCCGCTGCATATGCCTGTATAGCGCCAGCGCTTGCGGCGAAAGTGTATGGTAATAGTGTTAAATTGACCATTGGCAACGACGAGGCAACGGCAAACGGGTTAAACGCACTAGGTGCGACTCATGTGAACTGCGCTGTTGATGAGGTAGTCGTAGACAACGAAGTGAAGTTGGTCACGACACCTGCCTATATGCTGGCACAATCAATTACAGAGGCGAATAACAGCATCAGTAAAATGGTAAAAACAGTGCTCAGTATGAAGTGAGATAGTGCGCTGAACTAAGTTTTAATATCCAATACTGATAAGGGGAAACAAAGGTTTCCCCTTATAGTTTATCGTCCTATAATCAAAGTCTTGTTATTGATACTTAATGTGTCTGGCAAATTGTCGGTTATGTCATTTGCTTTTAACTGAAGTTCAATCAATAGCACTGCGCTTTTTGCACTATCGCTACTAATAAAAACAAAGGCATAACGAACTATGCACTATCGTGCCATCATACGAATACTCGGGCTTTTAATTGCGCTATTTAGTGTCACTATGATCCCGCCTGCTATTGTGTCGTTGATATACCAAGACGGTAGTGGTTTACCCTTCACATTGGCTTTTATCATATGTGTGTTGGGTGGCATGGCATTATGGTATCCGAACCGACAGCAAAATAATGATTTGCGTGCTCGCGAAGGTTTTCTTATTGTCGCCTTGTTTTGGTCGGTGCTAGCCAGTGTGGGGGCAATTCCCTTGATACTGCTTGAGCAACCCAGTATGACGGTAACCGACGCATTCTTTGAATCGTTCTCTGGGTTAACCACCACCGGAGCCACCGTGATAGAAGGGATAGACTTTCTTCCTCACTCGGTGCAGTTTTATCGTCAGCAGCTTCAGTGGCTTGGCGGTATGGGTATCATTGTACTCGCTGTTGCTATCTTACCTATCCTTGGCGTGGGTGGCATGCAGCTATACCGCGCGGAAACACCTGGGCCGGTAAAAGACAATAAAATGACCCCGCGAATTGCAGATACTGCAAAGCACCTTTGGTACATCTATTTATCAATTACTATCGCCTGTGCGGCATCTTATTGGTTGGCTGGTATGAATGTGTTTGATGCCATTTGTCATTCATTTTCAACCGTAGCGATAGGTGGTTTCTCAAACCATGATGCCAGCTTGGGTTACTTTAATAGCCCAATGGTAAATATAGTATGCACGGTGTTTTTGCTTATCGCGGCCTTAAACTTTTCATTGCACTATGCAGCGGTAAGTTCGCGCTCGGTACGCGGTTATTTTAAAGATCCTGAATTTAAAGCGTTCTTTATTATCCAAGCGTTCTTAATTGGTATTTGCTTCTTCGTGCTAACCCTTTCTGGGTATTACAGCTCTGCAGAACAAGCACTCGACCAAGCAATGATTCAAGCAGTATCAATAAGCACAACGGCCGGCTTTGCTACCACTGACTTTTCAGTGTGGCCTACCTTTCTACCCATATTACTTATTTTCTCCAGCTTTATTGGGGGGTGTGCGAGCTCCACAGGGGGCGGCCTTAAAGTGGTAAGAGTATGCTTGTTGTTCTTGCAAGGTAAGAGAGAGGTAGACCGCCTTATTCACCCTAAAGCGGTTTACAGCGTAAAGTTTGGCGACCGCGCTATGCCTGACAAAGTCGTAGAGGCTGTTTGGGGGTTCTTTTCTGCTTACGCCGTTGTATTCGTTATTATCATGATTGGGCTTATCGCCACAGGGCTAGACAACCTGAGTGCATTTACTGCCACAGCAGCAATGCTAAATAACTTAGGCCCGGGGCTTGGCAGCGTTGCAGCAAACTATGCCGATGTGACAGATGCGGGTAAATGGATTTTAGTCGTGGCAATGGTATTTGGTCGTCTTGAAGTGTTTTCACTTCTAGTCCTATTTTCTCCCACTTTCTGGCGTAGCTAAAACGGCTAAATAACCGGTTATCCAAATAGCAAAAAGCCGAGCAACTAGAAATAGTGTCTCGGCTTTTTTGTTATTGCGAGTTGCTGACTTACCCGAAGAAGAAGGCGCTAGGTTGGAATAGTTTCTCCACGTCGTTAATATATTTTTTGTCGACAAGGAACAAAATAACGTGGTCGTTCGCTTCAACTTTCGTGTCGCTGTGAGCAATGATGACCTGATCGTCCCGCACAATCGCACCAATTGTGGTACCCGGCGGCAGTTTAATATCGCCAATTTGTTTGCCAACAACTTTTGATGTGTTTTCATCGCCATGTGCAATAGCTTCAATGGCTTCAGCGGCTCCACGACGTAGCGAATATACATTCACAATATCACCGCGCCTTACGTGAGTTAATAGCGCCGAAATGGTGGCTTGCTGCGGCGAGAACGCAATATCAATTTCACCACCTTGTACAAGGTCTACATAGGCACTGCGCTGAATAAGCACCATGGCCTTTTGAGCGCACATGCGTTTTGCCAACATGGCCGACATAATATTGGCTTCATCGTCGTTGGTAACGGCAATAAACGCATCTACCTGTTCTACGTTTTCTTCGCTTAAAAGCTCTGGATCTGAGGCGTCACCACTAAATACAATGGTTTTATCTAGATGTGCTGATAAGTACTTCGCACGTTCAGGGCTAAACTCAATAAGCTTTACGTTGTGATTATGTTCTAGTTTCTTGGCAAGGCCTGCACCAATAAGACCACCGCCAGCAATCATTATTCGCTTGTAGCTAGACTCTAGCTTTTGCAGTTCGCTCATCACCGCGCGAATGTGTTTTGTTGCAGCTATAAAAAACACTTCATCATCGGCTTCAATTACCGTTGTGCCTAGCGGTCGAATAGGGCGGCCACGTCGATAGATGGCAGCTACACGGGTTTCAACGTTAGGCATGTGATCTTTAAGTGCCGATAGCGCATGGCCAACCAGTAAACCGCCATAATAGGCTTTTACTGCCACTAAGCTGGCTTTACCGTCGGCAAACTCTACGACTTGCAGTGCACCAGGGTAATCAATTAATCGTTTTATCGCTTTTGTAACAAGCTGTTCTGGCGCGATGATGTGATCAACGGGGATGTCTTGCTGCTTATAAAGCTGTTCTTGATAAATGATATACTGTTCAGAGCGTACACGAGCAATTTTGGTCGGTGTTTTAAACAGGCTGTATGCAACCTGACACGCCAGCATGTTGCTTTCATCACTGTTAGTAACAGCAATAAGCATGTCAGCATCTTCTGCACCTGCTTTGCGAAGCACGTCAGGATGAGAGCCAACCCCGGTAACTACTTGTAAATCTAGTCGGTCTTGAAGCGAGCGCAAAATAGAGGGGTCAGAGTCAATAACGGTAATCTCGTTATTTTCACCAACCAAATTTTCTGCCAGTGTTCCGCCTACTTGGCCGGCACCCAAAATGATGATTTTCATCGTAATTACTTTGCCTTGCTAACCGTATTTGATGACAATTCTGCAACCACTATCTTGTTAAAAATAGAGACTATTTGCTCGACTTTACCAGCCTCGCATAATAGAAACCATCCATTTGTTGCTCACCAGGAAGAATTTGACGACCTGGTCTATCAACGGTCTCTGTTTTAACAATGGGCGATAGCTGAGCGTCTGGTGTCTCTGCTAAAAATTGTTGAATTTGTTGCATATTCTCTTGTGGAAGAATAGAGCAGGTGGCATAGAGCATTGTGCCGCCAGGTTTTAACAATGCCCAAAGCGTATCAAGAATTTCGCGCTGTAGCGTGGCGAGGTTGTCAATGTCACTAGATTTACGAAGCCATCGTATATCGGGGTGTCTTCTAATTACCCCCGTTGCTGAGCAGGGCGCATCTAGCAGTATTCGGTCGAATAACTCACCGTCCCACCAAGTATCAGGCGCTGTTGCATCACCTTGTTTTATATCTACCTTGTGTTGTAAGCGCGTCATGTTTTCTTCAACGCGTTTTAAGCGAGAAGCGTCAGCATCAAGAGCTAGCAGATAGCTTACATCAGGCGTGTTTTCCACAATGTGACCTGTTTTACCACCTGGTGCTGCACAACAATCCAGAATGCGCTCATTCGCTTTGGCCTGTAAATAGTGTGCAGCCAATTGGGCTGCTCCGTCTTGAACGGCAAAGTGACCAGAATCAAAACCAGGCAGTGCAGTAATGTCTTCCCGCTTTGCCAAAACAATCGCATCGCTGTGCGAGTCACTGAGCGTGTATTCTGTGTTTGCACCATCGAGCGCAGCGGTAAATGCCGCCAGCGATGTTTGTTGTTTATTCACGCGAAGCCAAATAGGCGCCATAGCGTTAGTCGCTTCAAGCACGTTGGAAGCATGGTCGCCGTATGCCTTATCGATGGCTTTAAATAACCATTTAGGAAGGCCGCTTTCAATAATAGGGTTGTTAATAGGCTTATCGGCAAGGTTTTCGCGCTGAAAGTTACGTAAAACCGCATTTACTAACCCTTTTAGGCTAGTTGCGCCTAAGTAAGAAGCTGCTGCAACGGTTTCGCCAACCGCTGCATGGTTGCTCACTCGCGAATACTGAAGCTGATATAAGCCCAAAAGAATAAGGTGCTCAACGACTTTTTTATTTCCTTTGAGCGGTCTATCAAGCAGCTCTCGAAGCCAGTGCTGTAGTATTGGCAGCCTGCGCATTACGCCCAGCGACATTTCTTGTAACCAAGCATTATCGCGCGCATTGTGTCGACGCTGCACACGTTCAAGACACTCTCGCGAAGACTTGCCGTGCTCTAGTATCTGGTAAATTACCCACGCACAGTCGCTACGGAGGTTTTTCTGTTTAGGGAGAGGGAACGGTTTCACTAAGACTCTTCTTGCGCTAAGTTACAGCCTACTTCAAACCACGATTTACGTGCATTAATAACGTCTGCTGCGGGAAGGGCTTTCTTCCCAGGAATTTGAAGAGACGTGATACACAGGGCGTTGTTACCTGTCGCTACCGTAATGCCTTCTTTTGAGGTATGCACCACTGTACCTGGTGCTGAAGGCTTAGTAAGTTCCACTACGTGCGCGGCCCATACCTTAACGTTATGATCTTCCACCTTCATCCATGCAACTGGCCACGGGTTAAACGCTCTTATATTACGGGCTATTTGTGCTGCATCGTCTTGCCAGTCAATTAACGCTTCTTCTTTGGAAAGTTTCTTAGCGTAAGTAGCCTGTGAGTCGTCTTGTTTCTGTGGCGTGTAGTTATCGAAATTATTTACTACTTCAACTAATGCCTTTGGTCCAAGCTCTGCTAGCTTGTCGTACATCGTGGCACTGGTATCTGATGGCTCAATTGGCAGAGTAGCAATATGTAACATGTCACCGGTGTCTAAGCCTTCATCCATTTGCATAATGGTGACACCTGTTTCTGCATCGCCAGCCCAAATAGCGCGTTGAATGGGGGCTGCTCCACGCCATTTAGGTAATATTGAACCGTGCACATTAATACAGCCCAAACGGGGCGCCTCAAGTACGGCCTTAGGCAGAAGGAGTCCGTAAGCGACAACAATCATTATGTCGGCCTGTAGCTCAGAAAGCGTTTTCTGAGCATCTTCATCTTTTAGTGAAAGTGGCTGATAAACAGGAATGTCGTGCTCTTCAGCCAAAACCTTTACCGGACTTGCGGTAAGCTTCTTGCCCCGGCCGGCAGGTCGATCTGGCTGAGTGTAGACAGCAATGATTTCATGGTCACTGCCGATAAGTGCTGAAAGATGCTTAGCAGCAAAATCCGGAGTACCGGCAAAAACAACTTTTAATGGTGATGTCACAGTACGTCCTATGCTTTTGCTGCCAGTCGCGCTTCTTTCTCAAGCTTTTTGCGGATTCGTTGACGCTTCAGTGGAGATAAATAATCAATGAAAAGCTTACCTTTTAAATGATCAAGCTCATGTTGGATGCAAATGGCAAGCAACCCATCGGCTTGCAATTCAAATGTTTCTCCGTTCTGATCAAGCGCTTTAACGGTAATAGATTCGGCGCGCTCTACTTTCGCGTAGTTACCAGGTACTGATAAGCAACCTTCTTCGCTTATAGTCATGCCGTCTTTGTGCGTAATCTCAGGGTTGATGAAGACTCGAGGTTCATCTTGTTCTTCCGATACGTCCATAACAACGACTTGTACATGACGATTCACCTGTGTAGCCGCAAGGCCAATACCGTTTTCATCTTTCATGGTTTCGAACATGTCCGATACCAGCTGTTTGATTTCGTCGTTAACTTCTTCAACCGGTTTTGCCACCGTACGAAGACGTTCATCAGGGAAACTTAATACGTCTAAAATTGCCATTTCTCGCTTACTTCACCTATTGCTGTATAAATTCATATACGATCTAATTACCAGCACACTTTACAGTGTCTATTAAGTTACTATTCTAACGTATATCACATGTCTTCGTGCAGTTTTTTGCCGAAGCCCTATTAGTATAGTGGTTTTAGTCGATATAGTGTTATTGTCTGAAAAAGCAACAATGAATAACAGTGAATTATTAGCAGGTGGTTAAATTGAAAAAGCGATTTATTAATATATGTCGACTAGTAGCGTTAGCCGTCTGTGCTGTCGTTGCGATGCCTGCGCTCGCGCTTCAGTTAAAAGAGGATGCACCAACAACTTATACCGTCAAGCGTGGCGATACATTGTGGGGCATTGCAAATATATTTCTCAATGAGCCGTGGTTGTGGCCAGAGCTATGGCGCACCAATACGCAAATAAATAATCCCCATCTAATTTATCCTGGTGACATTATTATTGTTGGTTACGAGGATGGCGAGCCGGTGTTAATGGTGAAAAGAGAAAAGCTCGCCATGACGTTATCGCCTGAGACAAACAAACGTGTGAAACCTTCTCCTATTGAATTGCTTGCCTGGGATGCGATTGCACCCTTTATAAAACAGCATACCTTTGTAGATGAAGACAGCTATAACATGTTGCCAAAAGTATTAGGTAATCAAGACGGCAACGTGCGTTTTGCGTCTGACGACTTCGTATTAGGCCAGCAGGAATTCAGTGCTAACGATCAGTACCGAGTAGTTCGCAAGCACGCTACTATCAAAAGCTTACAAGGTGAGACGTTGGGTATACAGGTTACTCACGTATCTACCGCGTCGGTAGTTGCAGAAGGTAATACCGACGACACCATGTTGTTGTTTATTGATGATGCATATCAGGAAGCTAAGCGAGGCGACAAGTTATTAGCGGGGGGCTTTGACAACCCGAGTAACATCGAATTGGTTGCCGCAACGTCGCAGCGTGGCGCAGTGGTTGGCGATTTACACGACCACGATCTGCTGGGCAAATATGATGTGGTCGTCATCGATTTAGGAAATTTCGACGTTCAGCCTGGTACCGTCATGGGGTTATATGTACAAGGCCCTGCCATTGTTGACGACGAAATGCCTCGCTACATCGATGAACCAGGTGCTAATAGCGGTGGTGAATGGTTTGTCGACACGCTTACACAGCCCGCAATGAAGGTGGGTGAGATTATCGTTTTTAAAACGTTTGATAGCGTAAGTTATGGTTTGATTACCCGCGCGAGCAAAAGCATAAAACGCGGTTTTATCGTCGCCAAACCCTAATTGTTTTTCATGTGCCGCTTGTTTTTAAGGAGCGGCAATGTCAGAACAGTTAACTTCTCTCACCTCATCAGACGTCTATCTACATATGGCATCAGCGCAGCGTGTTGCTAGTCAACATTGGCTGCGTGCGCTGTCTCGTACATCACTCACACCAGAGCAACTTTTATCTAGTAGCAATAGCGCTCATGCTGCCGACATCGATAAGCTGAAAGCGCAAATATCAGAAACACTAGTAGATGCGGCGAAGGCGTGGAAGCAAAAAAATGCCGAACATCATATTATTAGTTACTGCTCTAAATGGTACCCCAACGCCCTAAAACAGTTAGACTCGCCACCTTTAGTCTTATTTGTGACAGGAAACCCTGAACGACTGTGTCAACCTCAGATTGCCGTGGTGGGTAGCAGACGTGCAAGTGTGCAAGGTAAACAGATTGCTAAAGATCTTGCTGGTGCTCTCTCAATGAGTGGAATAGTAATAACCAGTGGCTTAGCCATGGGGATAGACAGTGCAGCGCACAACGGCGGACTAGCGGGGCAGGGTAAAACAATCGCGGTAATGGGGACCGGTCCTGATAAGGTGTATCCTGCTAAAAATAGCCCGTTGTTTGAAAGCATTGTAACGAATGACGGTGCTTGTGTTACCGAGTTCTTTCCTGGGCAAGGTCCGAAACCTTGGCACTTCCCTCGGCGAAACAGAATCATTGCTGCACTTGCGTTAGGCACGCTAGTGGTAGAGGCGAAAATTAAGAGCGGCACCTTGATTACTGCGAATTTGGCCGCAGATCTAGGGAGAGAAGTATTTGCGGTGCCTGGAAATATTTATCACGCATACGCTGAAGGTTGCCATTGGTTAATCCAGCAGGGCGCTAAACTAGTAACCAACGTAGATGACATTATTGAAGAAATAGATATAGAGCCAAAACAGCTCAGTATTGACGTTGGTGTTGAAAACGAAAAAAGTGAAGTGAATAGCTTGGCAACTGATAAATTATTAGCTAGTGTGGACTATGACATCACCGCTATTGATGTTATAGCCCAGCGCAACGCCGTTACTGTATCAGACGTAATGGCATCATTATTAGAATATGAATTGCGTGGTTTGGTGGCCGCTGTCCCTGGTGGCTACATTAAATTGAGGGGAAAATAACATGTTCGATATCCTCATGTATCTGTTTGAAAATTTCATCCACAGTGAAACTGAAATACGCGTTGATCAAGACGAGTTAACCGAAGAGCTTGTTCGTGCGGGTTTTCATCATGATGAAATATACAAAGCCCTCGCATGGTTGGAAAAGCTTGCTGCGCTACAAGAAACTGATATTAAGCCGTATTTTTGCAAAGGCTTTAATACAAGTTTAAGCCGCATTTATACACACGAAGAGCAGATGCGTCTCGATGTCGAGTGTCGTGGCTTTCTAATGTTTCTAGAGCAAGTAAGTGTATTAGACGCGTCTACCCGAGAAATGGTTATCGATAGGGTAATGGAAATAGACTCCAACGAGTTCTGCCTAGAAGATTTAAAATGGGTAGTGTTAATGGTGCTGTTTAACGTACCGGGTAAAGAAAAAGCCTACGCACAGATGGAAGATTTACTGTTCGAAGAGCCCGACGGCGCGCTGCATTAATGCGCGCCTTTGTAATGCCTAAAGTATTCAACTGGTGTGGCTGCAATAACCAAATAGAAGTTATCCATGTCTAAGATAGATCACTCGCTGTTTTCGGCCAACGAGCACGCATTAGAGGATAATTTTGGTGACTGTCCAGAGTGTGGTAAATCCCTTAATATAAAAAATAGCAAATCGGGCCCTTTTCTTGGTTGCACCGGCTATCCTGAATGCAATTTTAGTAAACCCCTTCACGATAAACAAACGACACTGCTAAAAACGCTAGACGGTGTGTCATGTCCTAAGTGTGAAGCGGAACTAGCCATAAAGAAAGGCCGGTTTGGCATGTTTATAGGCTGTACCAATTTTCCTGCTTGTCATTACATTGCGCCCATTAAAAAACAGGAAGAAACCTCAGTTACATGCCCTAAGTGCAAAAAGGGGCAGTTGATATCGCGTACCAACAAATACGGCAAACAGTTTTTTGCGTGTAATGATTATCCGAAGTGCCGATATGTGCTAAATTTCACCCCTATAAATGAGGCATGCCCAGAGTGCGGGTGGGCAGTGCTTATCGATAAAAAGGGCCAGCTCCAGTGTCCTCAGCCCGCATGCGGTTATAAAAAATAAACCTTTCTATTTTAGAGAATGAAAAATGTCTGATTTTCAAAACGGGGGCGTAAACACGTTCAATCCCGTTAACGCCGATATGACAGAGAAAGACCCCATAGTAGCGGCATTTGAGGATGGTAAATTGTTGGTGTATCCAACCGAAGCCGTTATGG
>ENA-OWNT01002640-OWNT01002640.1-seawater-metagenome-genome-assembly--contig:-NODE-2640-length-18310-cov-9.338562_pt1 | contig 18310 bp, 10 predicted proteins | sample MGYA00238136_ERZ651165 | MGnify/ENA primary metagenome ERZ651165 (study PRJEB26861, sample SAMN08777766) | seawater metagenome | isolation source: coastal seawater | place: USA: Florida | collected...
CGATAAACACGACGACCTCTCCTGCCTGGAAGCGGCGACGAGCGGCGGCCTGAACCAGCACGAGTGGGCCCGCGTCCATGGTGTCGATGCACGTTCGCTCAACGCCTGGCGGGTAAACCTGGAGCACCCCTGCGACTCGTCGAACTCGTCGCCAGGGATGAATCGACGGCAACACCGAAGCCGTTGGCTTCGGGGGTTCGCATCGAGGTGGACGGGCTGGTCATCCAGCTCGACCGTGGCTTCTACTCCGAGGTGCTCCTCAAGGTGCTCGACCTGTCGGGGGCCATGTAGCAGCGGGGTGTCGGGGTCCCGCGGGCATGCACCGGTCCTCAGAGGCTGGGTGAGCGAGGTGTCTTCCATGTGCGGCGAGTCAATATCCCGACGATGGCCAGACAGAGTCCCCAGCCGACCCCAAGCGGGCCCGACCTCGAAGCGGTGTGGCAGCCAGTGCCCTTGTCCGGTGCCGCGTCCGTGTCGGTGGGTGCGTCCGTATCGTCCGCGGTGGCGGGATCCGAAGCGGCATCGGCGCCGCTGCAGTCCTGGTCGATGAGGTCGCCAGGGATGTCCGCGGCGCCAGGATAGATCGCGGCGTCGCCGTCGGCGCAGTCTCCGGCGGGCACGGTGGCCGCGGCCTCGCCCTCGTCCGCACAGTCGAGGTCCTCCGATGGGACGGTTTCGTCGGTGTCGGGGCGGTAGCCGTCCCCGTCCAGATCGACGAAGCAGGTCTCTGCGCCGTCACAGTCCTGGTCGCGCTCGTCGCCGGGGACCTCGGCTGCCGCAGGGTGGACGGTATCGTCGGTGTCGTCGCAGTCGTCGCCGGGATCGGTCGATGCGGCCTCTCCGCTGTCGTCGCAGTCGGTGTCCGTGGACGGAACCGCGGCTCCGGTGAAGTCGGCGTAGCCGTCAGCGTCGGCGTCGGGGAAACAGAGTTCGGTGTCGTCGCAGTCCTGATCCACCTCGTCGCCGACCCCCTCCGTCGCCCCAGGATGACGGGTGGCGTCGGTGTCGTCGCAGTCGCCCGTTGGCATCGACGCGGGCCCCTCGCTCGGCTCAGCACATACGAGGCTGCTCGACGGGTGGGTGTCGGTCTCGGCGCCGGTTCGGTAGCCGTCTGCGTCGAGGTCGTCGTAGCAGAGCTCGGAGTTGTTGCAGTCCTGGTCCACTCCGTCGCCGGCTCGCTCGGTTGCTCCGGGGTGGATGGTGCCGTTGTCGTCGTCGCAGTCGCCGCCAGGGGTCGACGTCGAGCCTTCGAGTGGGTCGGTGCAGTCGGTGTCGCTCGACCCGACGGTCGCGCCGTCTGCAGCAACGTAGCCGTCGACGTCGAGATCGGCGAAGCAGAGCTCCATGCCATCGCAATCCTGGTCGATGCCGTCGCCGACCCCCTCAGTGGCCCCGGGGCTGCGCGTGGCGTCGGTGTCATCACAGTCCCCGATCGCGATGGTAGAGGCGGCTTCGCCGGTGTCCGTGCAGTCGGCGTCCGACGAGGTCACCGTGGCGCCGGAGTCCGGTCGGAAGCCATCGCCGTCCAAGTCGGTGAAGCAGACCTCGGTGCCGTCGCAGTCTTGGTCCACGCCGTCGCCGGTTCCCTCGGTCGCACCAGGGTTCACGGTGCTGTCAGTGTCGTCGCAGTCTCCGGCGGGGTCGGTCGCTTCGCCCTCGCCGGTGTCGGTGCAGTCATCGTCGGCGGTGTCCACCAGGGTGGTGGTGTCCGGGACGTAGCCATCGCCGTCGGTATCCACGAGGCAGGTGTCGGTGCCGCTGCAGTCTTGGTCGATGCGGTCGTCGGGCACTTCGACACCGACCGGCGAGGCCGTGGCGTCGGTGTCGTCGCAGTCGCCGGTGGGGGCGCTGGCGGTGGCTTCCCCGGTGTCCCCGCAGTCGGTATCTGTGCTGGCGACGGTCGAGGTGGCGTCGGGTCGGTAGCCGTCGCCGTCGCCGTCGAGGTAGCAGATTTCGGTGCCATCGCAGTCGCTGTCGATGCCGTCGCCAGTCTGCTCGGTTGCTCCGGGAAACACGGTGGCGTCGGTGTCATCGCAGTCGGAGTCGTCCTCAAGCCAACCCGATGAAAGAGCGCAAACCAAGCTACCGTCCAGGGGGTCGCCGAAGCCGTCGCCGTCGTCGTCGGGGTAGGCTTGGACCTCGGGGCCACCCACCGAAGCGTCGGTGTCGTCGCAGTCCTCCGCGGCGCCGACGCCATCCTCGTCGGCGTCGGTCCAGCCGCGGTACAGCATCGCCCCGCCGTCTGCGCCCACGAGCAGATCGTCTTGGCCATCGCCGTCGACGTCGGGGCCGATGTCGAGGTGGAGCCCGGCGCTGGCGTACAGGTCGGCCACCGCCAGTGAGACATCGGGCGTTGTGGAGATGCCGCTGCTGGAGCCGGCGAAGATGCTCACCGCAGCGTCCGAGGCCGATGGGTCTCCGATGGCGATGTCGGCATAGCCGCTGCCCGAGAGGTCGCCGAGGCGGACCGCCTCGCCGAAGTCTCCGGCCGAGGAGTTGCCGTACAGTGTGTACGCCGGGCTGGTGGAGACGCCCGTGGCTGTGCCGTAGAACACGAACACGGCGCCATCCTGGCCCGCGCCGGTCCAGGTGTTGGGTGCGCCGACCACGAGGTCGCTGAAGCCGTCGCCGTCGATGTCGCCGCCGTCCAGCGAGACGCCAAACTCACACGCGCCCGCATCGGGGCAGGCCAGTATGGTGGAGGGTAAGGCGGCTGGCCCCGTGGCGGCACCGAGGAAGGTGTACGCCAGGCCCGAGCTCGAGGACGCCCCGGGGATGCCGACGGCCATGTCCGGGTAGCCGTCGCCGTTGACGTCCCCAATGCCGGAGGCTGCATCGCGGGTGCCCGTGGTCGTGCTCACGCTGAGGGTTGCGAGCGCCGTGGAGTTGATCCCGGTCGAGACGCCCTGGTAGACGTACGCGTAGCCCCCGATACCAGCGCCGGTGACGAGCAAGTCGTCGTAGCCATCGCCGTCGATGTCGCCGGGCCCGGCCACACTCTGTCCAAAGTCGGTGGTTGTCTCGGCGACGTAGTTCCACGCCTGCGGGGCTGCGGTGCCACTCCCCATGTAGATGTAGGCGACCCCGGACGAGGCCCGTCCGACCACGAAGTCGTCGTAGCCGTCGTTGTCGATGTCGCCTAGACCGGCGATCGACGGGGAGGCGCCAACCCGATTGATGGGGGCCCAGTCCAGCCCCGTGGGTGTTCCAACATACATGAACATGGCGCCCGACGCACTGCCACCAGACGCGGTACCGTACTCGGCTTCAATCGCGGCGTCGCCGTGCCCATCGCCGTCGAAATCACCCACGAGTGCCACCGTGCTGCCGAAGCCCCGGCCGTCGCCGAAGCTCTGGATGAGTGCGTCCTGGGTAAAGCCGGTGGCGCCATCGGAGTAGTAGGTATAGACGCCGCCGGCGTTGTAGAAGACCGCCAGGTCGGCGATCACGGCGTCGGGGAAGCCGTCGCCGTCGATGTCCATGCCCCCCTCGATGACCTGGCCGAAGCCGTTGTACGTGCTGGCAGAGAAGGACTGTGCATAGGTGGTGCCCAGTCCGGTGGACGACCCCTCGTACAGGTAGGCGTATTGGTTTGCTTGCCCTACGAGCAGGTCGTCGTAGCCGTCTCCGTTGTAGTCTCCAACTGGGGAGATGAAGTGGATGTTGTCCCAGCCGACATACGGCAGCGAGATGGTGGCGTCTGGCGTCGAGCCGAGTCCGCTGGCGTCGCCGAGGTAGATGGCCATGGTCCAGCGGCCGATCAGAGCGACGAGGTCGTCGTAGCCATCGTTGTTGAAGTCTCCCCCGCGGCGAGAGACCTCACCCGACGGCAGGGTGACCTGCGTGGAGAGGTCGAGGCCCGTGGCGTCGGCGTAGATGATGGTGTCGTCGAGGGCGAGATCGACGTAGCCGTCGCCTTGCAGGTCGCCCGCGGCGAACAGGCGGTTGGGCGTGCGGCTCAGCGTGAGGGTGGAGCCGGAGACGGTGCCGAGCGACGTGGCGGTAGAGTCGATCGACGAGGTGCTGCCGTAGACGATGTTGACCGAGACGTAGTTGGTCGAGTAATACGCGGCGGACAGCGCGATGAGGTCGTCGATTCCGTCACCATCGACGTCGAGCTCGCCGACGATGTTGGTGCCGAAGCCGTAGGTGGCCGCTGCAGGTGGGTCGATCTCGACGCTCGCAGTCTCTTCGAGGCCCGACGCCGAGCCGAAGTGGATGTGGACCTGACCGGTGCCGTTGGTGTAGCGCCCGACGAGCAGGTCCTCGTATCCGTCGCCGTTGACGTCGCCCGCGGGCCGGATGTCGGCGATCTGGTGGTCCGAGGGCAGGGTCGCGATGCGGTGGGTGGGGATCTCCGCGAGCCCGGTAGATGAGCCCGGGTAGATGTAGACGGAGTTGTAGGCTTCGTTCGTGTGGATTGCGATGTCGTCGTATCCATCGGCGTTGAAGTCGCCGTGGGCCATCTGGTTACCGAACTGGAGGGTGCCGCCACCGGACAGGTGGCTGGTGGCTGTCTCGTAGATGGGGTCGACCGTGATGGGGTACTGCGCGCTGGTGTCGTCGAGCGCGACGACGAGGTCGCCCTCGACGGTCTGGAGCCGCGCGGGGACTGGGGCGCCGTGCGCATCGATGGCGCGCACACTGTGGATGGACCACGTCTGGCCCGGTCCCTCCTGAACCCGGGCGCGGTCTCCGCCGGCCAGGAGCTCGACGGAGTGCCCGAGCGAGACGCGAAAGGTCAGCTCACCGTCGCCTGCGGGGCGCCCGTGGATGGTCCAGCCGTGCTCGAGACCGGTAGAGAGGGGCAGCCACCACTCTTCCAGGAGGCCATCCCTGTCGTAGGAGAGCTTGTCGGCACACGGGACGAGGGACCGAACTTGGCGCGAGCAGGCCGTGATGGCAGGCATGACCGGCTCGACCGACACGCGCGTGGCCCGCCCCCAGTCAACCAGTCGAATCGACAGGCCCGGCTCGGCTCCGCGGGTCAGCTCGGCACCCGCCTCTGTGAAGGTCACGGTCTGGCCGACCATGGCGAGGTCGGCCTGCGCCTGTCCGTCAACGAGGCGGAGCTCGCCGAGGGGAGACAGGTGCCGAGGCTCCCCAAAGGTCTCCGGATGGCCACACGACAGGCCCAGGCACGAAACCAAGCGGAAGAAGCGGGTATTCATGGCGTGCTCCTCTGTGAAGTGGACACGAGCATCCGCGCCGGGTGGGCCGAGAGGGGCCGCTACCGCCGGTCCGGATAGGGTCGTGCCTAACGATATTATCGGGGAGGGGCACCGTCTCTTGCTCACGAGCGAGGAATGGATGCCAGACACTTCCGAGGCTCGGTCGTCTCCGGCGACGATTTACTACGCATCGTCATCTACGAGCTGTTTGGCGTCGGTGGCGTGGTGAAACCAAGTGTCGTCAACGCCCAGTAGATCGAGGATTTTTCAGGCCGTTTCCCGGAATCGAGGGGTCTGGCGGGTCCATGGGTACCCGGCGTTGGACAAGCGCATCGACTGGATTCCCATGAACCACGCCATGGCCATCCGGTGGTCAAGCGGCGCTCGACCTTCTTCGTATGCTCACACTGGAGAAGATGGCCACAGAGGAGCCCTTCGCGTGGGCGAAGGGCTTCTGGCCCGACGGCGTACTCCCGGCCGTCCGACAGCTGTACCGGGATGCAGCACAGGCACTCATTCACCTGCGCTCGGATGGAACCCCGGAAGCACGGACCGCGGTCCTTCGCAGGGTCGTGACCGAGCTGAACCGCCTGGACGGCCCCTTGGGCTTCATCGAGTCGGTCGAGCGAGACGTTCTCATTCCGCGCCTCGAAGAGCTCGCCGATCTGGTCGGCCTGTCGAATGATGACGAGGAGCTGTCGGGGCACCGCGACTGGTAGCAGAGACCAGCCTCCTCCACCATCACCCCACCCCCTCCCGACGCCTCGCCAGGTCATCCGGCGTGTCGATGTCTTCCAACATACCCGGGTGGTCCACCGAAACCGCACACACACGAGACGGGTTTGCCGCCACAATCGCCCGCGCACCCACATCGCCCGCGCACGCCCGCAACGCATCGAAGTGCACCGCACCAAACAGCACCGGATTCCCCCTCCGGCCGCCGGCCACCGGCACCACAATGCTCGCCTCCGAAGCGGTCCAGGCATCCACCATCGCGCGAACATGGCGGGGCGACACATCGGGCATGTCGGCCAACGCAACCACGGCTGCATCCACCTTCGACACCGTGGCCGCCCCCACCGCCAGCGACCCACCCATGCGGTCCGCGTACCTTGGATTGTGGACCAGCTGACACTGCAGTCCACCGAGCACCGCCCGCACACCCGCAGCGTCGTGCCCCGTCACCACCACCACCGGCGACAGCCCCGCCTCGATGAGCCGCGACACCGTGCGACGCACCATCGGCGCCATCGATGGGCTCGAGGAGCTTGTTGCGTGTGCCCATTCGACGGGAGCGACCAGCCGCGAGAACGATGGCTGCCACGGTGTGTGCGCCATCTGGAGAGGGGGGACGCGGTGCGGGTGTCCTGATGGTGCTCTCCAAGAGCAGTTCTCCTATGCCGAGCTGTTGAGGCCGCAGACCATCCGCTGGAAGCCGTGCGAGAACGCTGCGTAGGACCCGGTCGAAGCCAGACGGTCGCAGCGACACGGCGCACCCGGTACCCCCAAGATGACCGTCGCGCCACGGTGTCCGAGCACCAGCCACATGCTCGGACGGGCTGCAAGGAGTCGGGCTCGCGGGCCGTCACCAGCCGACCGCCTGACCGTCACCGGCCTCGGGCCATGTGTGCTTGGATCAGCAGCAGCCGGACGTGGACGTGGACGTGGACGTGGACGTCTGGCCGTAGTCCGCGTTGCACACACCGGTCTGCGGCAGCACCAGGTCGACCCGCCGTGCAGACACGCGGTCGCCAGTCAGCTCAGCGACCACCGACCGGGCCTGCTCGTAGCCGGTGCGCAACAGGAAGGTGGGCGCCCTTCCGTAGCTCTTCATCCCGATGATGTAGAAGTCGCGCTCGGGATGGGCCAACTCCACGGCACCATGGGGTGGGACCGACCCACAGCTGTGGTGGTTGGGGTCGATGAATGGGCCGAGTGTGCCGGCGGACTCCGTGGTGGTGTCGATGTGGAGACGGAGCTCGCGCAACATCTGGTGGTCGGGGCGCGAGCCTGTGGCCACGACAACCTCGTCGACGACCAGCCGCCCACGTCCGGACACATCCACCACCTCGAGGCCCTCGGCATGTGCCCGAACTGCCAAGATGGCGAAGCCGGTGAGCAACGCTACCTTGCCGGAGTGAACGGCATCGTGGACGCGCAGGCCCAGTGCACCTCGCTCGGCAACCTCATCGGCCGCCCCACCACCCCACAGTCGGTTCGGGTTCGTGCCGCGAACCGCCCACGCGAGCTGGGTGTCGGGCGCAGACTCGGCCAGCTCGGCAAGCGCCAGCACGGTTCCAATGGCCGAGTGCCCCGAGCCCACCACCAGCACCCTCTTGCCTTCATAGCGCCCGCGTTCGCGATCCAACACATCGGGCATTCCGTACCGGATGTGTTGGGCGTGCTCAACCTCCCCATCGGCTGCGATGCCACCGGCCCCCATCGGGTTGGGCGTGGTCCACGTGCCCGAGGCATCGATGACGGCGGCCGCTTCGATGCGCGTTCGCCCCCCCGGAGTGTCGGCCACGATGAGGAACGGGGCTGTGGCTCGGTCGCCGTCTTTCATGAGGTCGTGGCCCACCCGCGACACGCTCACAACACGGTGCCGGAGCAGGATGCGGTCCTTCAGCTCGTCGAGGGCGGCGACGTGGTCGAGGTAGTCAGCCACCAGCTCCCTTCCGAGCGGGACCGTTTCTGCATCGGGGTGTTGCCAGGTGGTGCGGGCTTCGAGGAGGTCGCGACTCACAGGGTCGATCAGGTAGGACCAGGGCGTGAAGAGACGCACATGTCCCCAGTCTCGGATGCTGGCCGCCACGCGAGAACCGGCTTCGAGGAGCAGAGGCGTGTGGCCGCGAGAGATGAGGTTGGCGGCGGCGGACAGTCCGATGGGACCGGCGCCGATGATGACGACAGGGAGGTCTCGACGCATGGTCACCGTCCTCCGTTGGTGGGACCGCAGCAGCCGCCCGAGGTGCGGGCAGCCGGCTCGACCAAGGAGCGGAAGGACGGGACGGGGACGCATGGGTTGTAGACACCGGTGGCGTCGGTGAGAAACGTGCGACGGGACATGGCTTCTCCGTGGGAGGAGGGGCGGGGCGAGGAAGGACACACACCTCGGGAGTCGCGTCGAGCGGAGAACTGACGCAAGTCCGGGTCGAATTCTGCTGCCCCCGGGTGGGTGGTGGTCGACCCGACCGACTTCGTTCCTACTCGACCGTGATGTCGAGCGTGAACAGGCTTGTGGAATAGGTCTCCCCCCTCTCAAGCTCGTCCTCGTAGCCCGTGGTGAGAACAAGCCGACCGTCGGACCAGCTTACTTCCTCTACCCGGGCTTCCATCCACAACAGGTCACCGGACTCCCCCAAATACGCCCCGTAGTAGGGGAAGTAGTAGTAGCCATAGTATTAGCTTGAGTATGGGAGGCCATACCAGACCTCGACCCGGTCGCCGCTTCCGGCAAGCCCGAACTGGTAGTCGATGTCGTCGGACAGACACCACTCGTCAACGGTCCAGCTGCTCGAGCTGTCGAAGGTGTAGTCGAGCTGGAACGACAGGTCGCAGGTGGGGCAGTCATCGTCCGCCTGCCCGGAGACCTCCCACTCCATCACGCACTCCCGCTCACCAAGCCCGGTGCGGTGGCCCCACTCGTAGCGGAACCGGCCCCCTACCTGGCCGAGCAGGTCGGTGAGACCATCGCAGTTGTTGTCGATGTCATCGAGCAGCTGTTCGTCCTGGCCCGGGTGCGCCGAGGGGTCGGCGTCATCACAGTCACCGGTTCGGTGTGACTCCCCCTCCTCCGGGTAGCAGCGCTCGACTCTCCCGCGCTCAGCCCCCCAGCCGTCGCCGTCCACGTCGGGGTAGACATGGATGGTTCCAATCCACGGGTCGTCATCCACAACACCGTTGCAGTCGTTGTCCCGACCGTCGCACACCTCAAGCCGGTCCGGGTGGGTCGCCGAGCTGCGGTCGTCACAGTCGTCGCCCCGGCCCACCATCCGGTACGGCGCCTCACAGGCCATCTGGTTGGTGAAGGGGTCGTCCCAACCGTATCCGTCGCCGTCGACATCGACGTACCAGACCTGCTCCTCGCATGGCCCGCCCGTGTCCACCGCCGTGTCGACCGGGCCTTCATCCTCCGCGGGTTCTGCTTCTGGATCGGGCTCCGGCTCCGGCGCGGGTGCGGGCACGTCGCTGGTGGGGTCCAGCGTAGGGACAGAGAGGCGCTTGGTCCGTGCGTTCGGATCACCCAACTCGGAGGTCGTACATCCGACCAGGAGGCCCACAATCACCGGAAGACGGTTCATCGCCGCCTCCGCACGCCGGCCACGACCAACCCGAGCAACGCACCTGCGACCCCGCTGTAGACGGCGCCCGAAACTGTCGCGCACCCCGCCTTCGGGTGACTCCTCGGCGCTTCAACCGAAGGCTCCGTGGGCTCACGGAGGGTCGCGGAGTCCTCGGAGCTGTCGGCGGCGGCGACCGGAAGAGCGATGAAGAGCCAATACACTCAAGCTCCGGATGAGGGCCGGGGGACCTGCCACGAGTCGCCGTGGTTGGTGTTCAGGGGCATTCGATGGGGTGTGGGGTGCATGTGCATTCTGTGTCTGCCCCGTAGTAGTACGAGTATCCACATATGGCCACGGAAGGGGCGTCGTCTTCGAGCAGCGTGATGGTGAACTCGAGCGTGGGGGGCTCACCGGCCATGCCATCCCAGCCGTGGGGAGCGTGGATGCAGTACTCGTGCGTATAGGACATCCGACCATACTCCCGCAGCACGAAGGATAGAGAAATGGGTAGGGTGGGGCAAGTCGGCCGGCCACCGTAGCGCTGGGCGATGCACTTGCGAGTTTCGTGCCACTGTTGTCGGGTCGAGGGCCACTCGGCCCGTCAGCGGTCACCCCCTGGACTTTCGGGGGTCGATGCCCCCTTCCTTGAACCAGCGGTACAGGGTGTTTCGGGAGACCTTGAGGGTGCGGGCCAGGGTCTGGACGTTCCCGCCATTGGCTTCGAGCAATTCCTGTAGCCGGTGGGCGGAAGGTCGGGCTGGACGGGATGACCTGCGGTCGGACGCCTCTGCGGGGACCACCGATGCCTTCACCGGTGAGCCGGGGACCGTGGACTCCGCGACCGCGGGCCGCAACATGGAGTTGAGCCAGGGGGGCGTCTTGATGGTGCGTCCGCCGGTGTGTCCCACCACGAGTCGTTCTACGACGGCCACCAGCTCGCGCACATTGCCGGGCCAGTCGTGTTCGAGGAGGGTCCACATGAGTGGACCGGCGAGGCGCAGACGGGGGCGACTCGAGACGGTCAGGAGGTGGTGGGCGATGACCGAGATGTCGGCGCGGCGGTCGCGGAGGGGCGGAACCGTGACGACCCATCGGTACAGTCGGCGCAAGAGGTCCTCGCGAAACCGGCCCTCGGCGACAAGGGCGTGCAGGTCGCGGTGTGTGGCGGCAACGAACCGCACATCCACTTGCCGGGTGGCATTGCTCCCCACGGGCCGAATCTCTCGAAGCTCCAACAGACGCAGGAGCGCCACCTGGAGCTCTGGCGGTGCTTCGCCAATCTCGTCGAGAAAGAGCGTGCCACCCTCGGCCTCTTCGACAAGGCCCCGTCGACGGCCAGACGCGCCAGAGAACGCACCTCGGGCGTGACCGAACAGCTCGCTCTGGAGCAGGTCCTTGGGTAGGGCCCCGCAGTTGACCGCGACGAAAGCACCGTCGCGTCCGCTGCGGGCGTGCACTTCGGCGGCGAGCAGCTCCTTGCCCACGCCGGTGTCGCCCAAGAGCAAGGTGGTGGTGGAGTGCTTGGCGGCTTGGTCGAGCTGAAGTAGCACTTCTGCGATTCCCGCGCTGACGCCCTGGACCTGGCCAGTTGTGGGCAGCGGACCTGCGGGCAGGGCGTTGGCCACCACGAACAAGAGCTGACCCGCGGCAAAGACGTCGCCCACCTGGAGCTGTGCTTGCTGGATTCGACGGCGGCCCACCCAGGTGCCATTGCGGCTGCCGAGGTCGACCAATGTGACCCCACCGCCTTCCGAGACCACCCGCGCGTGGCGTCCGGACAAGCGCTCGTCGTCGAGGACACAAGGACCGAATTCGGGCCCACCCCGGCGGAGCTCGAACGGCACGCCCTCTTCGAGGACCCGCGCTGCACCAATGCGCTCGGAGCTGGGGTGGTGGACGACGACCAAGCGTAGGGCTTGCTGGTTGTCGTGGCCCTCGGGCAGCCACGCCCCTGTTCCATCAACTGTCTTTGTGCGCATGGGCACCCGTAGCACTGCCCGTCGATCCCGGCCGCTCTTGCGAAGTGTCACCGTGGCACTGTCACGCTCCGGGGGACGGGACACAACCGGATGAATCCCCGCGTGCTCCTTCCCGGCTTGGCACCTACCGCCTGCCGCTTCACGGGCGAAACTCACTCTCCTGTTCTCGTCGAATCGCTGGATACGGACGGTTTGCTGTTTCTGCACTTGAAGCTGGTGCACGCGATGGCGGACCTGGCCAGTGATGCCGGCTTCCTTGGTGACCCGGACGATGTTCTTCCGGCCGCGGTCTACGCCCAGCTGGCGGCGGTGTGCGCAGACACGGACCATGAGGCCGTGCTCCTGAAGCTGCTCGTGGCGGAGCGCCTGTCTCCCGCCGCGCGCGTAGGCGCTGCGGGCCGGGAGCGGTGACCCGCTCGAAACGTTGCCCCCCTGGCGGGCGGGGACAGCGAAGGGGGATACACCTATTCGTACACGGGTAGCGGTTCCTTCCACAGAGCGTCCCGTCTCGCCCTCCTCCGCCTCTTGGGCTCTGAGTCGTAGTGTCCGTTCCCTCAGTCCCAAGCGTTGGTGTTCGGTCGCAGAGTCGCTACGAGCTCTTGGAGGTCATCGGGGAGGGAGGCGGAGGTCAGGTCGTGCGCGCCCGGCAGATCGGCCCCGATGGCTTCTCCTTCGACGTTGCCATCAAGTGGCTGGAAGGGCGCGAGCGTTCAGACGCCCGGCTTCGCCGCGAGGCAGGGCTGCTGTCGATGGTTCGCCACCGAAGCATTGTTGCAATCCGCGACCTCGTGCAGATCGATGGCCGATGGGCGTTGGTGATGGAGCACGTCTCGGGCGAGGACCTCCGCGGCCTGCTGTGGGCCGGCCCACTACCCGAGCGAGCGGCGGCCGAGCTCATCGGTGAGCTGGCACTGGCGCTGGACGCAGCTCACCATGCACTGGATCCGGCTTCGGGACGTCGCGCCGCCGTGTTGCACCGCGACCTGAAGCCCGAGAACATCCGGCTCACGCGCTGGGGGGAAGTGCGGTTGCTCGACTTTGGTGTGGCGGGGCTTGTGGAAGACCCTCGGCCGGGGATTCCGGGGGGTACGCCGGGCTACATTGCCCCAGAGCGTTTTCTCGGCACTGAAGTACCCGCAGGTGATGTGTTCTCCCTGGGAGTGGTCCTTTCGGAGACCCTGTTGGGCGAGCATGTCGAGTTGCCTCCCGGCTCCACTCGGGCGTATCGCTCTGCGTATGTTCGGCTGCTGGAGCGCCTTCCCTCACCGTTCACCGAGCTCGTCGCTGGAATGCTCGCTCCCGACCCATCCGGGCGGCCGCTCGCTATCGAAGTAGCCCGCGCGCTCGACCTTATCGCCAAGCAGAGTCGAGGCCTGTCCCTCGTCGACTGGTGCCGCGCAACCGTCGAGCCCCCTGCTTGCGACCGAGACTTCGTTCGGTTGGAGGCCTCCACCACCACCGGGCACACCCCCATCCCTTCGCGGCCGTATCCGTTGCTTGCGCCGGTGCGGCATCCCGCGCTCTTTGCAGGTCGGGAACAGGAGGTCGCGGAGCTCGTGGGGCGCCTGACCACCGGACCTCCAATCGTGTGTCTGCATGCCCCATCGGGTGCTGGCAAGTCCTCCTTGTTGCTCGCGGGCCTTCTGCCGTCTCTGCGTGAACGGGGAGTCCGTGTGCTGCTGGATCGGACACCGGCGGAGGGAAGCCTTGTCGGTCGGTTGGTGGTGGGCATGGGCTTCGGCCTTCGTGGCCATGGGATGCATGGGGAGTCGGACGAACCCGCTCTGACCGATGTCGTGGCCATGTTGACCACCCTTCGGGCTGAGCTCGGCCACCCTCCTGTCATCATCATCGATCAGACCGAAGACCTGCTGCATCGCAACATCCACAGTCGAGACGCCCTCGGGGCGCTGGTCGCACACTCTGCTCTCGGGGCGCAGCCCACTGCTCGTTGGGTCATCTCTTGTCGACGAGACGTGCAGGGAGAAGTGCTTGCATGGCTCCAGAGCGTGGCTGTCCCCACTGACTCTGCGTCTCGGCCCGAGGCGTATGGTCACCATGCAGCTTGTCGCGTTTCTCTCATCGATCACGTTCAGCTGATGGGCCTTCCGGCGTTCGGGGGCCAGCCCCGCGACGAACGGGGACTACAGGTTGCCCACGACGCGTTCTTTTCTGCGATTCGACGCCCTCTCATGCTTGTTCAGAGAGGTCGAGCACGGTTTCCTATCCAAATCCCACCGGAGGATGCTCATCGGCTCGCCCATGCCTTTGCCCGGGCGCGTCTGGACAGTCCCCGGGCGCCGTTGCTGCCGCAGCTCCAGGTTGTGCTGCACGAAGCCATCTCCAACACGATGCCCGACGCCGACGGCATCCGAACGGTATCCTTCCCGCGCAATCCCGACCTGCTGCGGAAGATGATCGGTCGTGCCCTGACACACCACATTCGAGATGGCCTGGTTGCGGCCTTTCCACCCTCCGCTCGCGCCCACCAGCCCCTCCATCGAACCCTCGCGGTGATGATTCTCGGGAGCTTGGTCACGCCGGACGGGCGCTGCTGCCCTCCCATGCTCCTCGAGACCCTTGAGGCTCGCCTTGGCCAAACAGGACGGGATGTCGTCGACCACCTGGTGCGCCCCGGGGTGTGGTTGGTGTTGATCGAACCTACGGACAAGGGCCTGGCGGTGCGTCTTCCCCACGACCGCCTCGCAGAGGCGGTGCGTGCGTTGCTCCACGACGCAACGCTGATGCGTAGCTTCGAGTTGGATTCGGAGCTGGTTGAGCTGTGGGGCCGTGTCGACCGGTGGGTGGACTCTTGGCGACTCGGAGACCCGTCGAGCGTCCGATTGTCCGCCGGAGAGTGTCGGCAGATCGAAGCCGCCGAAGACGCTCTGCCCTGGACTCCTCCTCAGCGGGCTTGGTGGCAGGCGGTCCAGGTGATGCGGCGAGACACCGTGCGTCGGCGTCGGCGCATGGTGGGGGTCGTGGGCTTGGTGGCGCTCCTGCTTGGCACGGGGTTGGTGGGGGTACGGGATGTCCTCCGCCTCGAAGGGGTGGTGCGGACCGGGGCACCCACAGAAGCGCTCGCCGCGATGGACAGGCTGCGGGTCAGCTATCGCTACAGTGGCTCGCAGCTGCTGGGTGTGGTCGACGACCGGGCACCGAGCGACCGCGACCTGGTCTTTGCCCTGGGTTCGACCGACCCGGAGCAGCCCATCGGTGAGGCTGACCGCGTCGAGCTGGTCCGGTCGCTGGTCCCCCATGCCTGGGACGTCGACCGCGGGCAGAGTCTGATGGGCGCCCTGTTGGTGGTTCTCGATGCCTCTCCTTCGGCCAAGTCGCGCGAGGTGCGTCGAGAGCTCGTCTCCGAGATGCGTCGCCGGCAACCCCTTCCCGGTGATGACCCTTCCGACTGGTCCGCGTTGCCTGGCGGCGCGTTTCAGATGGGGTGTTCCCTCACGGGACCGATTCCAGAGTGTCGTGGGATGAACGAAGTGGTCACCGTTCGCTTGCCGCCCTTTGAGATGATGCGGCACGAAGTGACGCTCGCCGACTATCGGCACTTCGATCCCACGCCGGGGAGCGAGCCGGACACCTACGCGAACAGCCCGAACGCCGAGCGCTGGCCGGTGAGCGAGGTAAACTGGTTCGAGGCCCACGCCTACGCCTCATGGCTGGGCGCTCGCCTGCCGTCCGAGGCCGAGTGGGAATATGCTGCCCGTGCGGGTGCTCAAACAGGCTGGTGGTGGGGCGACGACGAGGCCGCACTCGACACCCATGCATGGACCTCTCGAAACAGCCAGGGTCCGGAGCTTGTGGGATCCAAGAACCCCAACGGCTTCGGGCTCCACGACATGTCGGGCAACGTGGCGGAGTGGTGTGCCGATTGGTTCGGAGACCAGCCCCGAGTCGACGCCACCAGCCCCACAGGGCCCACCCATGGGCGCGCCAAGGTGATTCGAGGCGGGAGCTACTATAGCCACCTGTTCGAGACCCGCAGTGGCACGCAGGTGGATGCAGAGCCCGAAGCCCGTGCCTGGAGCATTGGGTTTCGGTTGGTACGAGACAACAAGTAGAGAGAGATGGCAACGCACAGTCAGTAGGCAGAGCGTGGCGCCTCGTAAACGTGGAAGGCAACGTCGAGCCATAGTAAAGACCGTTGCCGACGCTTCGGTTTGTAGGGACGTCGGGTTTCGTCTGCAGACCAGTGCTACCACTTGTGGAAGCTGTTGCTGTTGAGCTTCTTCATCTTATTCAGGTGGTCCAGCCGCACCTGCGCCGGGTCGTACTTGGTCACGTTGCCGTCCTTGTCGTAGCTCTGCCAGTGTCGGGCCTCGATCTTGGTGTACTCGGTGTCGGTGACCTTGAGCATCTGCAAGGCGGTTTGGTAGGCAGACACCACGGACTCGGCGCTCCGGATGGCCATCTTGAGCTGCGTCTCGCCTATGGGTGCCGACATGAAGACGTGCTCTTTCTCCTGTTGTTGTGCGCTCTCGAGGAACAGGAGGGCCACCCGTTGGAAGAAGTCGGCCACATCGAACGCCCCGGTCTCCTCACCATCTGCCGCGGCCCAGTCCATGCCGAGCTTGAGGTGCTTTCCGTATTCCTGCCGCAGGGACTGGTCGCGGCCGGTTGGGTCGTGGTTCTGCACTTCGAGGGTGAGCTGGAGGAGGTTCAGCTGTACCTGCGTCTCTTCGCGGTAGTCGTCGATGAAGGTGTTCTGCGTCTTGAGCTCTTCCTGGAGGTTCTCCATCGCGGTGTTGTCGGTGGGGAGGGTACCGTCCTCGGACACGAAGTCGGTGCCTGCCGCGCTGGAGCTGTTGGGGGAGGACTGCTCGGTGATGGAGGGCTTGGATGCCACCTCGAGAATCTTCTTGAGCACCGTGATGTCGAAGTTGATGCGGGAGACTTCCTTCTGCCGGAGCTCGCGGGGCAGCTCTGCGTACTTCTTGAGGTTGCTGATGGCGGCGAGTCGGTCGAGCTGCTTGCCGAGCAAGCTCTGGGCCGCCGCCACCACCTGTGACGCACCGCCGGCCGGCGGAGACTCGGCCAGGGCTTTCAGTCGACCGATCTGACGCTGCAGCTTGAGCCGACCGATGAGCCCGGGGAAATTCGGGTCGCCGGCGAGGTGGAGGTGGTAGTCGGGCTTGAGGTCGCCCAGTTCCCTCAGCTGGGACAAGGCGTGGTCGCCGGCCTCGGATACCCACTTGGCCAGTGCGGCACGCTGAGCGTCGGTGTCGGAGCCCGCCGCCTTCAGGGCATAGATCAGCTTCTCCGTGTGCTGCGGACCATCGCCGCTCACCCGCCGACCGCCCTTGACCGCCATGTACTTGATCGAGTCGGTGTCCTTGATGGACTGGAGCCGCTTGACCAGCCCCGCCATCTTGCGGTCGGGGATGGTGAAGTCCACGCTCCAGGCGCCCGAGGACTTGGTGGTGGTCATCGGCGAGTCGGTGGCGAGGTTCTCGTTGGGCACCGTGCCGGTGGCGTTGCCCAGGCTGGTGGACGTGAGCCCGGCGGTGGTGCCGCTCACACCGGAGCGGAAGACCCAGGACCGGTCCTTGTCGTTGAGCTCGGTGCCGATGAGGGTGTGGCTGGTGGCGTGAGACCCCAGAAGCGGCACGCTCCAGCCGCTGGATTCCTCCCCGAGGTTGCCCTCGACCTTGTCGCCGTTCATCTTCTTGCTCGTCCAGCTCATGGTCTTGGAGCTGCGGAACAAGGGCCCGGCGTTGGTGGTGTTCTTCTGGCCCTTGAAGTGCGTCCAAGACACTTTCCAGCCCGACTTGGGCAGCGGCTGGTTCTGGACGAGCGCGTCGTATGCGGCGCGACCGGACTTGGTGGAAGGGTCGATTCGGAAGGTGAACGTGGACCCGGCGAAGTACTCCTCGCTGTAGCCCATGCCGATGAGGGACGTCTTCAGGGACACGCCCCAGTTCTCGGAGCCGGTCGCGGTGCGGGTGACATCCACGGTGTTCTTGTCGAGACGCTCCACCTGGAAGCCGGCACTCTTGCTCGCGCCAGCGGAAAGGCCGACGCTCACGACGCCCACATCTCTCGATAGAGACGCTCCGAAGCCGGTGGTGTCGCCAATCGCTCGTTTGTCGCCGACGCCCAGCCCGCTGAGCTTGTCCGAAGACGACGGGATGTTGAGGAGGCCCTTCTCGGTGAGAAACCCCGGCTTGCGGGCTTGCTCCGCAAATTTCTTTGCCGCGTCTGGATCGGCAAATGTCCGCTGCCCACTCTTGCTCTGCCCCGTGTTGGCATGCACCCCACCAGATGTCTTTCCACCTCCGCTGCCCTCCACCGACTTGTCCCACCCGACCTTTCCGTTGGTGGAGACGCTGTAGGTCACGACCCACTTGCCATCCTTCTCCACCGGCTCGTCGACCTTGATTGCGGTGTCGCCTGAGACGGTGACATTCCCCTTGTCCCCTCCCTTGGCGGTGTAGGAACCGCTCACGCCGCTCAGGTTGAGGTCCTTGTCGAAGGTCGCGGTCACGGCTGCGGAGCTGGTGTCGGAGTCCACCCCCTTGCTGGCGCTCAGCCCAGTGACCTTGCCCCCATTGTCGACGTGAACGGTGCCAGCCTTCGTCGCGCCTCCCGACGTGGAGCTCAGAGTCCCCGATGCGCCGTCGAACACACCGTTCTTGCTCTTCACATCCGCGGAGACGCCCACTCCCCTTCCGGAGCTGTGGGTTGGCTTTCGCTCGCCGTTGAGCGCTGCGGAGAGGGTGGCATCTCCTGTGCTGGCATCGTTGGAGAGGCTCGCCTTTGCCGAGCCTGTCACGGTGGCGACCGGGCCCTTCTGCTCGACCTTCTTTTCCCCCTCGAGCGTGGTGGGCAGCCCCGGGCCGGTGGACGCCTTGTTCGCCTCGTC
>ENA-OWNT01002641-OWNT01002641.1-seawater-metagenome-genome-assembly--contig:-NODE-2641-length-18305-cov-4.613671_pt1 | contig 18305 bp, 14 predicted proteins | sample MGYA00238136_ERZ651165 | MGnify/ENA primary metagenome ERZ651165 (study PRJEB26861, sample SAMN08777766) | seawater metagenome | isolation source: coastal seawater | place: USA: Florida | collected...
GCCAGATTGGCATCGAGAAAATGCTCCAGATTCTTCGCGAGGAGCTAGAGAAATGCATGAGGTTGTGCGGCGTAACAAGGCTGGACCAAGTGCGTTTCCTTTCATTCTGTGCACGTTTCGCAAACGGCATGGTTTCACTGACATTATGGCTTGCAACGTGACCAGTTGGGGCCGCATCACGTAAATTGTGTGGATCTGGAGCATCACACCCGTCGCACTAGTATCCCGGCGTCACCGTATGCTCCGAGCGCGCAGGCATCAAAGGCGAAGCGTCCGAAGACCGCGATCGAAATTCGCAGTGAAATCGCTTCACTGCAAGTAGAGGTATTTCTGGTGCTTGTGAATCCATAGCAGCTTTGACTTCGCATCGGCCTGACGGTCCCGTATCTGTGCACAAACAGCTTGCAGAACTTGAAGGTCACAACAAGTCAGCTGTGAAAGGACACAAGCTCACTCACGTTGTTGGATCTTGCGAAGTGTTGTCTGTGACATTCGTTGCAGTACTGACAGCTATCGTGAAGACCATATTCATTTTGGACAGCAGAATGTCCATCAATCGAACAGCCATGATTTTAATTGCATTCTTAGTGGTGCACCTGGTGCGTAGCCGCGCTCACTTGCAGTTTGCCCGTCGTAGTATTAAAATCGCCTCTGCGGTGTTTGCAGTTGGGCAACTTGACTTTCTTCGGTGGCCGCGAGGTGTTCAATGGCTACGCCAACTTTCTGTGCAAGTTGACGATCATTAAGTACATCGAGTACTACTTGCTCGTTGCCAGCATCTTGCACGTGGTCGTGGCAGTTTACCGAGCTTTCAAAACCAAGGTTCGTGTGTGTGCTGTGCACACGCCGGACAACACATGCATGACAATTCGCTCGCAAATGTTGCTCAACCAGGTCCTCAAGGGAGTAACGAGGACTCCAATGACAGTGCTGAAACGATTGTACCTGCTGGCATCTGGGATTGTTATCCTGTCATTCGTCGTGATCCACTTGCGCCACTTCCATTTCAATGAGAACAACCCACTCACTAACGGCGTGGAAGATGGGCTGCAATCTAGTGTCGACTTCTACTCCATGATGCTCGAGGTTTTCGCTGACGACTTGACCGCACTGGGCTACGTTGTTGCGATACTTGCGGTCGGGGTTCACTTGTTCAAAGGCTGGGGCAAGGCAGTGCACAAAATGAACTTTGATAAGGAACATGGATCAGCACGGTTTCTCCACCCGGTTCGAACTCTGGGACAATGGTGCGCGGCGCTTGTGACTGTTGGCTTTATTGCGTGCATCTGCGGAGCACGCTACGTGTTGTGGCAACAGCGTGAAGTGCGATAAACAAAACAGTTGATTATGTGTTGTACAAAGATTTTTGTTTTTTGAGTGAATTTGCTACTATACACATTGATCGAGCCCTTGTCATTCGCCGTCCATCAGCGGCTCATTAAGGTCGCCAGACGGCTGCATGTCACTGGTGAATTGTGGCCGAAGTCGATCATCACCAGCATCGCCGCCCATCCGCGAAGCGTCAGATATTCGTGTATTTGCCTTGCGAACCTACACACCCAGCAGATGTCATGTTACACATGCACCCTGGTAGGGTCTTGAACTAGAACATATTACCTCGTTTTCCCAGTTGACGCGTGAGTAAACAAAGATTAGAGTGGCCGTGCCGGCAGACACAAGAGCGGCGGCATTGCCCCACCAAATCCCGTCGAGGCCCCACCCAGCTGTGAAGGCGAGAAGCGCCCCCAAAGGCAAACCGACGGCCACATAGCCCAACGTTGTGATAACTGCACCGACCAACTGCAGACCGACAGCTTGCAGCACCATATTCGCGGGCATCACCATCGCGTAACCAACGGCCGCCACGGCCGCAGCGGGCGTGGCGTTCATCGCCTTCTCAATAACGGCCTCGTCAGCGGTGAAAATGGATGCAAGTGGGCGCCGCAGGAAGTAGTATGCAACAGATATGACAATTTGAACGACAATTGATGCCAGCAGGCTGGAACACAGTTTGCGTGAAACAAAAAAAAACATTCAAATTTCGTTCACAGTCACATAGAGCATGACGAACGTACCCAGTCCAGCAGTACACTTTCGCGTCTCGAGCAGCCGCTTTGACCACAGTGTTATTAAAAGTAGGTGCCGCTTCTGCATCCGCCTGTTGGTCACCTTCCTCCTTTGCCAAGTCACTCTTGTCCAACATTGATGATTGATCTGCCAGCGAGCTGTCTTCCGTGATGTGACTGAAACTCGCCACCACATCGCGCAGTCCACCCCCAGACAGCTTGACTTCACACTTGCGGCCAACACAGTTGCCCACGTACACACTTGCTCCAACCCCAAAACCACGATACAGTTGGTAAATGAGCAGATTGATATTGTAAAGCGCCCCATTCGCGTCGAGACACACTGCCGCGTCGGGCAAGTTGCCTACAAGTCAGCCAAGTGAGTCCGTGAGCCCCGGCCAAATCGCGGACCATCCAACACCTGCACAACAACGAAACAACTCACCGGCCATGATTGCAAGAGCTTCGAAACCCCACCATTCTGAAATCATCAAAAGCATCGACGGCCCGCACAGTGCCAACAGCATTTTGAAGCCGCCATTCCACGACCAAAACGACAGCTCCTGCGACGGTTTCGTCACGTCACCGTCACGACTGCTCGTCCGAGAGCGCTTGGGTCGTCGCGAGCAACAAAAGCACCCAGACGGGCAAATACTGTCACGACTGAAAATTAGGTACAAGCCTAAAACGTATTGGGAGTCAGCACATGCCGCAAACGCCAAACCAAGTCAACTCGACGAGCGTGTGCAAACAGAACATATGTGTAACATCTACCTGTAATCGTGACCATCACATAGCTGCCGATGGATCGAGACACTGCAGCGCCGAGGTAGCTGCTTTCGTTGCCAAGCGGCAGGTCAGTGGCGTTCAATGGCTGCGCCAAAAACCCGCGCAGGAAATACAGAGAAAACGTGATTTGGGCACCCGTTCCGATGATGGTTGCAATGAGTGGCACCAGCGAATGGCGGCGGGTGTTCAATACTTGTTGCTGCAAATAAAATGTCATGCATGGCAAGAGGTTGCCCACGAACAGCACGTGGGCGAAATTGGTCGCGTAGACAACGACTTCCTCCTGCACCAAAATGACAGAAACACGACCATGAGAAAAAAGAGCTGCATCTAGTGACAGTGACCATGGACATAGCAATCGTTGCGGGGCGGATGGACTGCTTGCGTCTTTTGTGTCGCACCACGGAGACACGACGTACCGGCTGACCAGCGGCGTTTAGCAAGGGTCCCGAAAACCAATTCAACAAACCGAGTGGTATTGAACAGGCCACCATAATGATGACCATCCTATTGACGTACATTTGTCGCATCACAACAGTCTCTTCGCCACGTCCCTCCGCTTGCGCAAGCAAGGTGTTCAATCCGGACGACACCCCAAAGAGAATTGAAATGCCGAATATGTTGAAAGTCAGTATCCCTATACCAATGATGCATGTAAAATGAGTGAAGGCGGACCGCAATCGATTATGCTTGTGTGCCAAACGCACCGAGCGATACACCACTCATGATGACCTCCGACGCAAGGAACTGTCCAACCCAACCCAGTGCCATCACAGAGTTGGAGGCTGTGATGAACAAAGCGAAGGCGACGGGCGCGGCCAGCACAACAATTTGAAGCAAGGCGCGGCCAACCGACACCGGCTTTGGGATGTCCGCGTCCATGCCTGCTGCTTGTTTCCTGCGAGGCTTTCCTATCTAACTGCGATCATGTTGGAAAGTGTTTGCACTTTCAAGGAGATACAAAAGAAACGAGAACGAAACTACGTCTTGCAAAACTACTCCTCAATTGACCTGTTCGTAGCTGTCCAACGAGTTGGGTGCCCTCAGTTCGATCTACTTTGACAGGATGGACTGCCCGAGGTGCGTCTGCACGTACGTGCAGGCTCTTCGGTTGACGACAATTGGTCGGACTCAAACTCCGTGGCATTGGCTGGTACGAGTGTCGATCCTCCACCGACGTCCACCCATTTGTGGTGCACGAACCGCAGTAATGTGTCAGTACTCGCACTTTGCCAGTCAGGACAGTGTCCCTGTCACTGTGTATTGGACAGGAGGAACGGTGGATGCTTTGGAATGGGGGAAACAGTCCGAATTGTTGGCGGACTAAGCCAACCTCCAGAAAGCCTGTCTTTCTTCTTCCCCGTCGGGAAACAAAGCCAGAGTAAGGTAGGTATTGTCACAAGTCCCAAATCAATCACTGTCTCGCCACCGTATGGTAGCACGACACAACACAGTTCGTCACCAAACCAACGACGACGCAACAAACGACGACGACGAACGAGCGAACGAACGATCGAACGACGGACGACCAAACGTCACCGAACGACCAAACAAACGTCACCAAACAAACGAACGAAGGCCACAACAGCAACGAAAGAACAGTCACCAACCAACCAACCAACCAACCAACGACCAACGACCGACGACCAACGACCAACAACCGACCACTAACCAACGACCGACCAACGACCTACGAACGACCTAAATTTAAGTTATGGAAATCAATACTGTATACGACGATAACTATTTATTGCAATTTTGAACATGTACTTTACCGTTGAGTAACAGCGAAGCGGTATTTTTCATACTGTGCGGAGTATAATGTACAGTTAGTAATATCATTTTGGACATTTTGGACATTTCGAAGTGTTGCGAAACTTTGGAATTTTGCAATTTTTGTGTCACCAACACTCACAGTCCCTCACCGTCATAAAGCTCACTTTTACAAGTTTATCGGAAATGTGCCAATTTATCACTATAATCACATTGACTAATTTGTTCGGAAACAGTTTGCGTCGTTCGTTCGTTGATGTCGTCTACAGTTGCGGACGCCGATGAATGCTTGAATTACTCACATCAGGCGGTGTGGTGTTCGAGGACGGACTGCTGGAAGGGTGACGTTGAGCTGATAAGGAGCGGGCGGACGTAAATTGCGAGCGTGCGTTTCGTGGCTTGCGATGGTTTCGTGTGTGGTCTGGGATGTGTGCTTTCGAAAGTTTAGTCGACAACGGGAAGGGTGGCTGGAAAAGAAACGTGGACATACATGCATGGATCATGTTGTGAAGAGTCCTGAAAAGTACCGTGTCGATTGAGTCGGCTGTTGCTAATTACTAAAAATTATGACAAAGTGCACCCACAACTATTCGTGTCATCGACGACGACGACATGCACTCGACTCTGAGGTCTTCACGCACCACGTGGCCCATGCTAAGAAACAAGAAAGCGGAACAAATACCACAACGAATGAAGCGCTCCCAAGTCTGTCGTTTATGGACGTGGCGATTCACTTTTCTTTGTTTTCATCACGAGCATCTCTGCATGCCAGGATGAGGTAGATGACTGGGAGAACTATTGCGAGGCCGAACGCCACGGCGACTATGATGATGTGAGACTCCTCCATGTCGCCAACAAATATTCAACTCATTTTCCACTTCCAGCACAATCGAAAACATTGTAAAGCGGCCGGGTACGTCGCCTCGGTGCATGCAAACCAGACGGTGAAGATACCGCGCACATTCGCTGCGAACGACTGTCAAGCATCACCACTCCATCGCCCTTTCGCACTAACAGTCATCGCCACCACGATCGCACTTGCACTGGGGCGATTTCCCGTATCGACTGCGACTACCACCGCAATCTGTAGTTGGACGCGGCAGCCTGGAAGGGTGTCATAAGTGTTGTACAATAACACACCAAACCCTGCGTCACTGCCATCGTCGTTGTGTTGTGGTGTCATCGTCGTTAGTCGTTGGTCGTTGTGCAGCAAGTGCCCGTGCTCTTGGTGGAACATCTTCCGTGAAGAACGCTAAAATGACCACCCCGCGGGGTGTCGAACCTCGTCCCATGTGACGTGTGTTCGCCAGTTGCTTGTTGAATGCGTGCAATTTGCTTCGGCGCTGTGGTAACACCAAGGAAGTGAGGTCCGTGCTTTTCGAATCTGGTCATCGTTCGTCGTTCGTCGTTCGTCGTTTGTCGTTCGTCGTTCGTCGTTTGTCGTTCGTCGTTCGTCGTTTGTCGTTCGTCGCTCGTCGCTCGTCGTTTTGTCGCTCGTCGTTTTGTCGGTCGCCGTTCGTCGTTCGTCGTTCGTCGTTCGTCGTTCGTCGTTCGTCGTTCGTCGTTTTGTCGATGGTCGTTTTGTCGGCCGTCGGTCGTCGGTCGTCGTGGTGGTCACTTCGTTAGTTCAGTCTTTGCTCTCTGCTCTCTGCTGTTTGCTGTCGGGCGACGAACGGTTTGAGTGCAGGTCGTGGGTCATTGGGTGTCCGTTCTGGATAGAGAGGGATCGAGGTGGAGATGTTTGCTTGTGTGGGACGACCAGTCGTCACGGACCTGGAAGTGATGGGAGCCATGCTTACTAGTGGCAGCGTACGCGATGATGGCGACTTTTGGGTTGATCGAGGCCGAAACCAACATGTTGATCGCGCGATCAAGCGCGCAATATACCTGGCGTTGAAGATGGAACGTCTCCTCGTCGCACGTCCATCCAAAGCTTCATGGTTGTCCACCATGACCTGCGACGTTTGAAAATGGCAACAATTTGGACACGGATTATCTTTTTTCATTCCGCGATCCCCACAAAAGGATGTAAACTCAAGACACTCCCTCGCGATAGGGCCCGCTGGCGCAATGTGCACGTCGGCGGTGCGGATATTCTCACCGTGGATCGAACTCGCCGGGGCAACCTTCGACTCCAAGCGCTGAGGCAAGATGCCAGTTATTGGTCGGCACAAAGTCCACGATGTGTCGCGGAAGTCCACGTCCAGTGACGATGGCAAGGGCAGTGTGCAAGTCAGAGCCAACGGCTGCTGCGCAGTTGTTCTTTTCATGGCGGTTGTTTCTGTCAGCATTTGGGCCGTCATGTTGGTCTTCTACTCTTTTGTTGTCAATGCTGTTATATCCGCCAAGCAGTCTGCGTTTACAACTGCTGTCAAGGTCGAGGCATTGGACGCAAACAGCTTCCTGAACGCTACTTTAAACGAAGCTTACGAAGCAGCAACATTCGCAGGCATCCTTGTACATGAGTACGACGACTTGCACTTTGTGAATGCTTCAACTGATTCTGCGTGGGTGACTGCCAAAATTTTGGCCAAAACGCTCAGTTACTACTCATCTGTTTCGTCTCTTTACGCGGTTGCGCCCGATGGGTCTGTTGTTGGCTTGTTCCACGCCCCCGGAGAATCAGATCACCCAAATTTTGGTGACTTTAAAGTTTTCGTGACCAGATCATCGAACTCGCCCCAGAGTGAAGTGTTCGTTGGCTCCACCAACGCCACTCATGCCGAATTGCTCGCAGTGCCGGCAAGTGAATATGTTGTGCCAGAGGGTAGCCTGGTGTACTCGAGCTTCTTCACAGATCACCTCGACACTTTTGGACAACTGTGGAGTGCGAACAGCTCGGCATGGGTTGATTACGCTGACGAATCTGGCAGCGCAGTGGTTTCGTATGCGACCCAAGTGCGCATGAATTGTGTCCAGGACTGCTTTGATACGGCAACCAACACAACCAACACAAGTGTTGCTGACAGTTATCCAATGAAGCCCAGCATAATTGTTGCCGAAATCAACCATGACGTTTTGAAGTCGAGGCTGACAACATGGGCATCGAATTTCAGCGCATTTACTGGGCTACCAGTGGATTTTGAGTACTCCATCAACAACGAAACCATTGCCCTTATCAACGAGATTGATGCAATCGGTGACGCGACATGGACGGAGCTGGACGCTCTGTATGAGGCCAATGATGATCAAGGCGCCAACGTATGTTCCAGAGACTATGAAAGCGAAGGCGTTGGAGCTGCGGCATGGAACATTTCTTTCGGTTTAATTGATGTGTCACGGAACATATCGGCGTGGGGCGCTGCCCGATTATTTCCGGGTGGAGTTCCCAATTACTACGGCCTGTCCGTGCGAAATACGGCCAGACGAGTGTACGAAGGTGACCAGGAGGATGGAGAAGAGCGAGGGCCTGAAAAGGACGACCTTGACGACGATTCATTGTTTTCTTGTTATGATCCTCGCGTTGCAGTAAAGGTCGCAATATCGACCCGGGCCATCTACGCAGCGCAGCAGATCAGCATCAGTGGGAACACTATTCAAACCATTTCAGTCGTGTTAGAGTTTCTCTCCATGTGTTTGGTGCTGGCAGCCACTGCGGCATTCTCTTTTCAGAGCGATTTTAGTGGTCAAGAGCCGCGGCGGCGAGTCTCTCGCAAGTGGGAGAAGGTTCAACTGTTTGTGATGCAAAAGCGCCGCAAAGCAGTCAATCGCCGCATGTTGATTCACCACCTTCTCTTCTTTGCAGCCATCGGATTTTACTTGGCCGGTGCACTTTTGATGATGTGGTGGAAGCCAACGATAGTGCGCCCAGTTGTTGCGGCGTCCTTCGAGGCGCACTCTCGCGTCGTTCAGTTTGAAGTAGCAGACGTCCTTCACAGAACCGAACAATTCAGCTTGATGACAAGTAGTGCATTCGCGAGTGATAGAGATATGTCTGTAACGGACCCGTCGACATGTCTGTCCGGGAGCCGTAGCGCGGCACTTGAAGAGCACTGCCTGTTCGGTGGCAACTTCGCTGTCAATTCCTCGATCCACTTCAAATTGCTGCAGTTTTTCGGCAGTGTTACGCACAGTTTTGTTTCTGAGATCATGTTGGTTCCTGGCGACAATTCGTTCATTCATTTGGCGAGTTATCGCCTGCGACGCGACGATGTTACAGAGACGCAATTCGTGAAGATCACACGAACCAGGGATTATTCCTCGTGTACTGTCGCCCTTGCCATTCCAGGAGACGGCGGCAGCGGTGCTGCTGCTCAAAACTTCTATGAGGATGATGCCAACGAAATACATGAAGATGATGATGACGATGACGATGTCCTTAAAGTTTTCAATGGCACTCTCACCGTCCCTCAGTCGGTGTGTGCTGCAGCATATGCTCAGTCAGTTGCAACGCAGTTGGCTGGGTGGTCAGGAGTTGAGACCCTCGACATCGACGAATTGAGGACGTTCTTCCCTCATTTGTGGGGAGATCCAGTATGTGAACTCACGACTTCATATGTGTCGAACTGGAATCCACATTTGACCACTACTGGAGGCACAACCACCGCCATCCAACAATTGGATTCATTTTTAGTTTTTGGCGGAGATTTAAGTGCGATCAGTGATATTTTGGCCGGCGACACGAATTTATGGCAGGGCTCTGTGTCATACATCAGTCATCAGCAATACGGCGGTTTGATGGTTGCGACCTCTACCGACAATGTGCTGCATGATGCTGGATACCGTATTGAGGCCGAAGACTCTGACAGCTTGCTCATCACAAAAGCAGCAACCGATCTTCATGCATGGCACGCCAACGGAAATCCCGGTTTTGGCGATGACTGGATGCTGGACGAATGGTATGAGAGCGCAATAACGAATGAATCAGTTCAGGGGTCCGCTTCAAGGGACTCTTCCTGTGCCCCCGTCATCGATTCGAGTGGCAGTGCCATTCTCGGTTACGCTGGCTTCGTTTCTGCAGTTGGGGGTTCCCAGCCTCCAACCAGAGTATCGTTGTTGCCTTACCTCATGCCGTCAATAAGTGGAAGAAGAATTCTCCCCGAGATCGGCAGCATTGGTATTGGAGTCGCGAAGGGTGATGCTGGGGAAGGCACTTCGCTTGAAGACGACCTTCAATTCTGCTTCGTCACTGCATTACCAATCAAGCACCAACTTCTGATTAGGGAATCTGCGGAGGCTCTGCTTTGTTTGGGTTTCTCTGCCACTATTTGTTTCGGTCTCCTGAGTGTTGGCAGGGTCGCTTTCAATCGAGGGGGTTTGGGTTTTGGAGGTGTGCTAAGTGCTGGTTCGTGGAAAACTAAGCATGGATCGGAGGCATACTACCAAGAGCTCGACGATACCACGGACATATTCAGGGATGCCCTTGGTGATCTTAGTTCCAAAGATCGCGTTGCTAGGGCGTCGAAGTATATTGAGTCGCTCAACAACTCCTACACCGACAACACAAAGCGAGTTGCGAGAGAATTGTATTTCGACCGAACTGGAGTGAGGTGGCCGCTTGCAGTGTACAATTTTTACTCATCGTCATGGTATTCTCTGTTTGCACACCTTTGCTGTTTGTTGTTGATTGCGTTGATTGGTGCCGAGCCACCGAACACTGAGCTCGCCTGTGCTCGGCCGCAGTTCTATGTTGGAGTTGAGGAGTGCGATGCATCACTGATTTGGAGCGCACCCACGATGCCCAAGTGGACCATACTGATTTCAATCGAAGTTGTGCTGAACGTCGTTTTACTGGTGGATGTTGTCCTTCGAGCTGTCACATACGGAATTGGATCATGGGCCCCACTCAAAGATGATCAAGGCCGTTTTTTACCGGAACGTCGGGATGTGACCACAACAAGACTTGTTCTTCAGTTCTTTTTAGCTGTAGATTTGGTCTTGGCCATCGTGTTTGGTCCATTTGAGTACATGAGACTATTCAGGCCACTTCGTCCGCTACTCTACATTTGGCGGTTTGAGCCGTATCGAAACTCGCTGTTCCACTTCTTCCAAACTGTGTCTGGGGTCGGCAGCGTGATCGCTCTGGTTTTCATTGTAATTTTCGTCGCCGCAACAATTACCCGAGCTGGATTTGAAGGTACCATGATGACCAGTCCTGATACGGAGTTCCAGCTTCTAGAGCTGAACATGGACACAGGCTTTCAGTCCTTTTTCGCGATGTTCACATTGATGACCACCGGAGAAAATATTGTGGACCTCGCATATGGCGTTGACGAAGATGCAACAACATGGATGCGTGTGTATTTGGCCCCGTTCCTGTTTTTCCCACTTTGCATGATTGGAACGTACTTGTTGGCTGGTTTGATGATAGCTGGTTTTCAAGAAGAGTTTATGAGACGCTTTATGGACAAAGTGGACAAACGCGAACGCAAATTTGATGCAGTGTGTGCATATGCGTACGCTTTGCTTGACACCAATGAATCTGGAGCGCTCGGCAGTGCGGCATTTCGCACTTTCATCAAGGCGATAATGGCGAAACGGACACGCCTGGACATTGGGGAATGCATTGCAGGAAGTAGTGAAGACAGTCTTGGAGCAAACAGCAAAGTTACGCCTGTTGACTTGCGCGCTGGAAGTAAAGTGAGCGGATTGAAGAAAAAGAACTCGGTTTCAGATAAAGACAAAGACTTGTCTGGGACTCAAAAGCAAGCTGCTTTGATGTGGAAAAACAAAGCTCAGCTCAACGTTAGTATCAAGGAATCTCAGCAAAAGGCTCTAGTCGACAGTGTATTTGATGTCATCACGTTTGATCCTGCTGACGCTGATGCTGCCCGAGCGCAAAGCTTGAAGCGAAACGTCGCTCGTCGAATGTCCATGGAGCCCACGGCGCAATCAGCGGAAAAGGGAACCGTTTCTCTACAAAAATTCATTCACATTGTGAAGAAATGGAACTCGTTTCGGCAACACTACACCGTCAAAGAGCTGGCTGTGGCTCTACAGTTTTTTGTGTCTGCAGAAACTGAAAAGAAAGTGACGGCTAAGAACATAGCCAATCGACTGTGGTATGGAAAGCACATTTATGGTCCGATTGGACGAGTGAGACTTGCAATTCAATCGCTGTTGATCAACCCTTTGTTCACGTGGGCTGTCACCACAGTATCTATTCTCTACGTACCATTGCTTGGGTTCACTGTGTCAATATCCGAAGATGCGCAAGACTTGGATTCAAACACAACCTATGATGACATCCCCGTGCTCACTTGGGGTGCAGCCGTGCACTGGACTGAGTATGTTGTGTGGATTTTCCTCGTGTTGTACGCCGTGGAGTTTTCACTCAAGCTTTTTGCAATGACACCGTTTCGATTTTGGAACCATTACGATCTTGGTTTGCGATACATCAACCGTGTGGACTTGACTATTTTCTTGACCTGCACGTTCGCATATGTTGTTTCTCTTTGTCTCCTCAACGTTCGACGAGAAATATTCCAAATCCGTTTTATTTGGCTTTCGGTGATATCTCTCCGCCCCACATTTTTGCTAGAGAAAGTCCGCAAAAGCGTCGTCATGATGGGCATAGCCATGCCGCATTTTGCATCAATTTTGATGGTGCACGTTGCTCTCCTCATGCTGTTTTCATTATTTTGCATGGAAATGTTGGGCGGAAAGTTCAGCCCAATCTTCAACACTGAGCCTCAATGTCACTTCGATTCTTTGGGCGCCTCGATGAAAACTTTTTTCACACTCATGATTGGAGAAGGATGGCAGTACGTGATGTTGAAAGGAATTGATGGAGGACTCCAACTCGAAATCATGAGTATTTTCTTTTTACTCTACACCATGATATCGACACTCATTATCGTCAATCTGATGATGGGTATCGTGGTGGATCTTGTTGTGTCGTTGCAAGCAGCGTCGGAGAAAGAACTCTGGTTCGACAGCGCAAAAGCGTTGACTGACAAGTGCGTTCACCACTGCTGTTGGGATAGTCACATGATTCCGATGTTCTTGTAACAGGATCTGCATATTTTGTCTGTATGGTGCAGGTACGAAGCAAAAAGTACAGTTGTACAAGATCCTGTCATGGCTGTTTTGCTCAGAAAGCAAAAGAATAAGTCAAAGAAGGAGCGCACTGTTGCTGATGTGGACCGCGTTGGCGAGGGGTCGCCTGGGCCAGATGCATCTCCATCAAGGTGTGGAAGCCTGTTGCCCTGTCATGTGCTCGAAGATCGACTTCACTCATTCGTCGTACTGTTGCTTTGTAGTTTGGCTTCAATATTGAAAACAAATAGCAACTTGCAGGAAGATGTACGAATGGACGACGAAAGTGGAACGGTGCCATCATTTCGAGGGCTCACTCGTGCCTTGGCGACATACGTACATCAAAAGCGACGGATAAACCGAGCACAAGCATTTGGACTTGACGAGTCAGGTTCTGATGCCGACATAGAACTGAAAGCGAAAGCCATCCACGAGTCAGAAAGGTCACACCAGCATCTCTTGCAGCGACACGATAGTACAGATGCATTTGTTTCGGATGGGGCAGCCTTACCCTCCGATCCACGTGCTGCCGGTACGGAGAATCTCAACGCTGCTTCACAGTCACCTGCATCGGCCGTCGATCCAGCACAGCTTCATGAATTAGAAACCAAGTCCACTGAATTAGTGGCAAAAGAGCAGCGTTTACAAGAATGGGAAGAGGCTCTCAGGCGACGAGCAGACAAGCTGGAGGCATTAGAGCGCCGTCTCCGCGAAGAGCCCCAACACCACATGCAGTCAATGGTTGGCATCCTGTTGCGTTTTCTTCTGCATTCACTCGCGGCGCCCTCACTTTCATGCGCTTGTTGTAGGATGGCATGCGAAAGAACAATGATGCATCTGAGAAACGACCTGCCATTGCAGCTCCTGTTAAGCAAGTTCGTAATGTGAAGAGTAAAGGCACTCCAGCCCCAACGAAAACTATTGGGGGTTACGAGGGAAAGTTTGTTGATCGAGTTGACAAAATGCATCGCCTGGAGACCAAGTTGTCAATGCGGAAGAAGCCGCGCAAGAGAAAAAAGAACAAGTCGAAGAAGAAACACGCATCGAACAGCTAGATCTAAGGCAGGTTGGTCTGAAACATTACTACCTTGAAACATTCTTCTTTAGTTAGGACGAATCGTTCGAGGAGATTTTTTATAAATATTGTAGCCCTAAATCTACCTGCGCAGACCTCAATGCAGATTTCATTGCAGAGTCCTGGTGGCAATAGCTTGCTGCAAAATGGAAACTATTTTGTGGTGATTGGCCGCTCGCGCGTCGTTCAATGGAGTCGTACCCCATCTGTCTTTTGCTTGTAGGGACAGCTTGGGATGAGCCACGATATACTCAACAATTTTTTGGTGACCTTCCGTGCACGCAAGGTGCAGTGCCGTTCGCCCGTCGTAGTCACCAGTGTTGACGAATTCGGGACCATGCAGGTTGTGGAACAGCCGAAAAGCCTGAATGTCACCTTGCGATGCTGCTTCAATCAAAGTGCCCAAGTCTCGCTCATTGTCGCCGCCCTTGTGGAAACCGACATCCAGCTTTTTGGTCTTCTTGCTTGGCAGGCGATCATAGATATGGAAGAGAAATTGTTCAGACAGCCGTTCCAAGAAGTCCAAACCGCGCGCACTGTTTCCATTCTGATCCAATCTCGGGGACCAAGTGCAAATTCCCATCTTGTTAGGAATTACGACCAACATCGCACCAGCAGCACCAGACTTTGACGGGAGTCCAATCTTGAAAGCAAATTCGCCAGAGTAATCGTACATCCCGCAGGAATACATTAACGACAGACAGTCGCGGACGGTTTCTCCTTCGAAAATTCGCTCACCAGTGACGGGACAGACGCCGCCATTTGCCAATGTGCCGGCCACAATCGAGAGCGAGTTGGCATTCTGCTGAATGGAACAAGATTTGAAGTAAAAGTCCAAATTTTCGAGCAGATCTTTGCCTGACTTGACTTCTGGAGGGAATGATTTGGATTCGGCCATCATATATGTCAAGCAGCGGTTTCTGTCTCCATCTACAAGCTCCGACTCGAAGGTGATATAGTCGTAAGTTGGAGTCTCTGAACCCATCGCTGTGAGCCGACTCCAGTAATTTTTCAGACAATACTGGACTCGCTCTTCGGAGGTCTCAAGCTGTGGTTGCACCAGAGCGCATGCCATGATTGCTCCAGCATTGACGAAGGGATTGTGAGGAATTGCAGGGGTGGTTCGTCGGTCGAGCACCATTTCGTCGGAACGTCGCCCTGACGGCTCTCGGCCGATGTGCCGGTTAACTTTTTCATACCCGTTCTCTTCAAGGGCGATGCAGTATGTCACTGCTTTGCAGCAAGATTGCACTGTGAACGTTTGTTTGCAATCTCCGAAGCTCATTCTTTGTCCGTCGACCGAGCAAACGCCTACTGCCCACACCTCTGGATCCTGTGCGGCCAAAGCTCCGATGCTTTGGCAGGTAACGCCACTTTTGTTCGGCGCTGCCGCATTGAACAAGTCCTCGAACTTTCTTTTAACGACATCAAAGTCCCGCACAACCAATTCGCCTGTAAGGCACTTTCGGACGATGGCACACTCCGAAAATATTTTGTCAAAGCCGGTAGAATTAAGCATCTGCACAAAAACACAAGCAAATAAGAATGCGTGGGGAGAAATGTTTTTGGCGTGAAACAGGAGGCCAACCTTCGGAAATTCTTGAAATGCTTGCACGATACGGATGTCGGACCGTGAAACTCCACTTTGCTCGATTACTCGTAAAACACGCTCAGTTTCAATCGTGCGTCCATCTTTGCTTCCAAGTGCCACAAGACAAGGGTTTTTGCCCTTCAGAGAGACGCACCCTTTTTTGAATGACAAAAACGATTCGATATCTTTGTGATTTTCACGTTTGGCGTCGTCGAGCGGTTTACTTTTGAACCGGTCTAACAAGTCAACATTTGCCCCGTTCGAATATAGGTACCTACACGTGCAAGTGCCGATGTGAAGGTAAACGTATGGCCATACATATAACGGATTCGTCCCAACATCTGCACGGCTAAACTATCGCCACTTACTTGACCATGTCGAGGTGTCCACATGAAGCTGCCAAGTGCAGTGCGGTACGACCATCGTAGTCTGCACCATTTATGTCACAGCCCATCAACAGTAAATGACGGACTCGAGTCAAGTCATTTTCGCTCGCGCCCCAGAGCAAAGCGCGCACACGTTGTTCTGTTGTGAAAGAGTGGGCCCACCGAGACGGGTTCTTTTTCTCTTTCGATCCTCTGCGAAGATAGCGAATATGATGAAAATACAAACGAACTGAGTTACTTTGTTTGGTCGGCAGCAAACGAATTTTGCAAAACAAGGCACAGCACGTCACGTACGATACTAGAGAATCGTAGTTGTGGAAGCTGTACTTTTGTGAAATCGCATGGCAAAACGCGACCCCTCTTACACTGTTCCCGATGCTGTCCAGACGGGGTGAAAACGTACAGATGCCCATCAACCCCGGGATTACAATCAGAATCGCTCCGCCAACACCAGATTTTGCCGGGAAGCCCATTGTAAAGGCGAACTGTCCGGAGTAATCGTACATACCACAGGACGCCATCAATGATAGAGTGTTTTTGACGACGGGCTGGGAGAAGACGCGCTTGCCAGTAATGGGATTTACGCCGCCGTTTGCGAGCGTTGATGCCACAATTGCCATCATTGAGCAAGACAGCTCAATTGAGCAGCACATGAAGTACAAGTTCAATATCTCGACAAGATTTGTGCCGGGCATAAAAGCCCCCGATTCTTGCATCATGTATCCGAGGCAAAAGTTGCGATCGGCAGTGGCAGACTCCGACAGATACATTGAGTTTGCGAACGAGGGGCGTTGACCAGCCGTCGAGTGGTGGTCACAGCCGCACAGATCCGACCAGACTTGCATGATGGAGTCAAATCTATCAGCAACTGCTTGCTCACGGTACAACAGCGACGCCACCATGATGGCACCGGCGTTAATCATTGGATTGTGCGGGATCGACGGCCGCGGCTTGAACTTGGCAGCTTCCGGTGCGGACATGGTCTTCTGCTTTTCGATGTCAGCGGTGTGGGCTCGATCATCCAACGTCATTTCGTTGAATGGGCGTCCTACGTGAGACGAGGGAAATGGTGCAAAGACGTAGGCCAAGTCAACACCCGTGTTCGACAACAATTAACAGCGCAGTCAAAATGCAGCAAACCTGACGGCTCCATGCCGACGTGTTTGTGAGTGACTTCGGCAGAATGCAGAGTTTGTGCGATGCAGTAAGAAATGGCCTATTCGTGGGCACTTCGGGTGTTAATACGTTCCATGTAAGTCATCATAGCACACAATCAACGGAGAGATACCTTGGAGCAAGATTGAATTCCAAATCGAACGTCGGTGTCTCCGATGTTGAAACGTTGTCCATCAATGGTGCAAATGCTGACGCCAAATTGGTCAGGGTCGACGAATTTCTCTGAAAGCTGCGGAATGTAGTCTGCATTGGCCCCCGTGCGGATCGGCTTCACTTTTTCGTACATTTCACGAATGTCGTCTCGAAGTTCCTCGAAATCTGGAACGATGAGTCCGCCACTTAAAGCACGGTTGATGAGAACGCTTCTTTGGCGGATGTGCTCGAAGTCCTCCAATGTCACTGTCCCGTCACTTTCCTCGAAGGTTTGCACAATCTCTCGAATACGTGCATCGTCAGGGAGCAGGCCATGCAAAGCCAAAATATCCTTAATGTCTCTGTTCGTAAATGAAACTTTCCGCGACAGGCTATCACGCCGGGTTCCTTTCAGAAGCAAGTCCCTCAAAGCTTCCTTTGAAACCACTGTGGTGCATCAACAGCACGTGCGAGAAAACGGCAACAGGTTAGTTGAAATAAAAAAATTCAGGCACAAGAAATGGTGTCTCACCTCCTCCAGCCGAAACTTTCTCCAGATTTTCCGCAAACACTTCCTTCACCCTGTCGATAGGCACTGGATCCTCATCCAGTGAAGACACTGCGGTTCCCATTTGAATGTCTGCGGGCGGGTTCCCGTGTGTGGTTTGCGGCTGACTGGCCTTGCCTCACAACAGCGACAATGGCTGTGCGACCGATCTGGCACACGAGTTTTATTGTCCAAAATACAATGTCCTTTTCGTCCATCACGTGGTAGAATTCCCCGTCGTTGGTGCGTTTCAAATATTGTTGCTGTCAACGCCACCTCCCTCCGACAGCGAGTCCGTACGAGCTGCTCATACAATGACAAACTCTCCGTCTGGGCGCTCCCGGCCGACACCGCGGTCACTCGCGGCAAGCGTTGACGGAATCGCCTTTGAACGGACAAAGAGTGGTGTTTGCAACCAAACGACCTGTTCACTTTCCCCTCCGACGCAGCGGTCGCCATCGTCGACTAAGAACGATCAGAAGGAAGCCAGACAGTAGTGGTGGATGTGGTGCTGATCGCACAAAGTGAACAACTCACTAGCCAGCTACGTGTTTGTGTGTTGTTGCTTGTTGTGGGCGATACAGCCGCACTCGAGCAGTCAGCGTTGCGAAACCCAGTCGTGTCAGATGGCGGAAGCGGTGGTGGCCAGTCGGCAGTGGGCAGTGGGCAGTGTGGGCAGTGGGCACCGAATGACGGTTTCTCGCGGAGTTGTTGTGGCGAGACACGACCACGCACAACGCCAAGCACCCCAACGACGAAGGGAAGGGAGGGCTACAGTACGGAAGCGGCGGGC